>FTIF01347286.1_pt1 | contig 34961 bp, 32 predicted proteins | sample 1658001 | NCBI WGS metagenome assembly FTIF01 (sample SAMEA3914789, study PRJEB12502) | metagenome | biome: forest; material: soil | place: Canada | collected 2011-07-03 | depth 0.3 m | reverse complement strand
TGCACGATCGCCCATATCGGCATCCGGCCTTCCATCCTGGCCATCATCGCGCTGAGCTGGGCCACCCAGATGCCGAGAAAGCAGCAGCCGATGATCCAGATCGAGCATCCCAGCTCGACGCCGGATTGGTGGTCGGCAAAGAACGCCGCGGTTTGCGCCGGAGTCCAGTCGGCGTGCGCCGGGAACAGGCCCTGTGAGAAGCCGAACCACCCGACCAGGGTAAGCACCGTGAAAATCGGGCCGCACAGGATCGCGAACGCCTGATTCCTGTGGCTGCTTTTCTCGGAGAGATCCATGGCTTTACCCGGATTACGCTCGGCAGGAAGCTTGAGCTGTGGACTATTTGGCGCCTTGCACCATGAACTGGGTCAGGTCGATGCTTTCACCGACGGCCAGATCGGTGCGGGACGCGAATTTCGGCTTGACGAACCAGACCAGCAGCGGCAGCACCACCAGCGCGTTCACCATGTTGATCAGCATGATGGCCACCAGCAGGACACCCATATCCGCCATGAACTTCAGGTCGGACAGGAAATACCAGGGCACGATGCCCATCAGCATGATGGTCGCGGTAAACAGGATGGCCTTGCCGGTGGTGGTCAGCGAGGAGGTGATCGCCGCCCCCCAGTTGCCCTCATGCACCGTGTATTCCTCGCAAATTCGCGACATCAGGTAGATGCCGTAGTCGATACCGACACCGACACCCATGACGGCGACGATGGTGGCATTGATGTCCAGGCCGATGCCGAGCACGTGCATCACCGCGACCTGCAGGAAGTTGGACAGGTTCACCGGAATCAGCAGCAGCATGGCGGCGACGACGGAGCGGTAGGCGAAGGCCGAAATCACGAAGATGGCGACATTGACCAGGCCAAGGATGAACCAGTGGTAGCGGTGGACCACGTTGTTCATCGCCTGCTGCAGCGCGATGGAGCCGGTGGCGAGCCGCACCCGGAACTGCGGATGATCGACGCCGACCACTTCCACGGCATGGCGCGCGCTGGCCAGGGCCGCATCCACGGTCTCCTGCTTGTTGTCCGCGTACCAGGCCGACACCGTCGAATTCTGCGCCTCGAAATCCATGACGTTGCCGAAATTGAGCGGGGTGGAGCCGAACAGGACGGCCTGACCGGCGCTGTAGGCAGCCCGCTTGTCCGGGTCTACCGGCATCCACAACGGGTTGCCGCCGGCGAATAGCCGATTGCCTTCCATCATGTAGTCGGAGAAGGACAAAGTTGCCCGCGGCGGCAGCTTGGGGTCCGATTCCATCAGCTCCTGCAGCTCGGTGCGGACTGTCATGGCCTCCGGGCTCAGGGCAACACGATTGGTGCCGTCGCCCGGATTTTTCGACTCGATGACGATCTCAACCGTATTGGTTCCGGGAAAGTGCGCGTTGATCGCCCGAACGCCGGTGTTGTACTCGGAGTTGTACCACAGCAGATTGCTGCCCTCCACCGGGTTGCCGATCTTGATCTGCAGGGATTCGTAGACGGCCCAAACAGAAACCAGGATGGTCACCGCGGCGGTGATCTTTGCCGGCTTGCCGAAGGTGATGCTGGCAACCCGCTCCAGCGCCCTCTTCTGAAACAGATGGATGCCGGATTCCTTGCCTTCGCCGCCGGAGATCTTTTCGAAGTTCTTCGGCAGGGGCAGGTAGGACAGCAGGATGGACGCCTGGAACACGCCGGTCGGAATGATCCATAGGGCCCAGGCGCCGCAGAACATGGCGTGATTGAACATCGTGGTGATCGGCGCGATGGCGATGAAGATAATGCCGAACACGTCCGTCATGATGCCCAGGATGGAAGGGGCCATCATCACACCCATCGTCACTTCCGCCGCCTTGCGCCGGTCCTTGAGGTGGGCCAGGATCTCGTAGTAGCGTTCCGTGTACTGGATGCAGTGCGACAGCGTTCGTGCGACCAGCAGCAGCGGCACGATGGTCAGCAGGGGCTCGATCGGCCGGTGCATCCAGCCGATGAAGCCGACGCCCCACAGCCCGGCAGTCACCGCGCACACGATCGGCGTGACCACGCCGGCGATGTTGCGCATGTACAGGATCAGGGCGAGCACCAGCATGGCGATGGTGACGCCGAAGATGCTGTAGGTCTGCTTCTGCAGCTTGTAGACCCAGCCGGTCAGCGCAGGCTGGCCGGACAGATATACGTCGTCGTTCTCGTCCCGCGCTTTCTTCACCAGGTCATTGACGTAGGTGAAGGCCTGGCCATAGTCGATCGAATCCTGGAACGTCGCCTGGATCAGGGTGGAGGTGCCGTCCCTGGAGACGTAGAAGTTTCGCGCGTTGGGAGATTGCTGCACACGCCGGCGGAAGTCGTCCACTTCCTGCTGCGTGGAAGGGACCGAATCGCCCATCAGCGGGCGCACGTCCATGCCCGCCGGAGTGGCCTCGACATAGCGCAGCTTCTCGGTCGAGATGGAGATGACCTGATCATGGTCGACGCCCGGCGCGAGATCGATCGCGCGGGTGAAGTCCCATACTTTCTGCAAGGTATCGGCGTTGTAGATGTCGCCGTTCTTGCGCTTGATCATGACGAACATGGTCAGCGGATTGCCGAAGTTCGGATGGTCGTAGTAGACCTGCACGAAGGGGTCGTCCTTCGGCAACAGGTCCTTGAAAATCGTGCGGATCTCGACCCGCGGGAACCCGGCTACGAAGCCCAGGGTAACCAGCACGAAGGCGATGGCAACGGCCCCTCGGCGGTCCATGATCCATTTAGCAAGTCGGAATCGAAACGGCAGGTCAGTCATCATGAATTCTCAATAACGAATAGGTGCGTGTCGGCTGCCGATCAAACAGCGCCGAGGCGGGTCAGCGCCGACTGGGTCAGGTATTTGTCGTACATGGTCGGATCGTTGGCCGCGCTGACGTGGCCCTCGACGTTCTTGACCTGCTCCAGCCGCGTCACGCGGCCGGTCTGGATATCGGAGCAGGTGACGTGAGTCCAGCTCCAGTACGGATGTTTCCCATCCATGAACTTCTGGCCGGCCGACTCGTAAAGCGAATAGGCACCGTCGAAAGAGCGGTAAGGCAGACCGCGCCGATCGTAGGTCACCATGCCGAGCACCACCTGATTGCGCGCATCGAACCAGACGCGCTTCTTCGAGATGGGCGCGCGCGGATACTTGATCGGCTCGGCCTCGACGATAATGGCCTCGGGAACCAGTTCCACCGTCGAATCCCAGAAGGTGATCCCCTTGGGTCCGCCGTGCATGGTGTGTTCCCAGTTCGGGTCTGCATGATTCCAGGACTCCGACAGGCCGCCGAGGAACGGGCCCCGTCCGACGATCTTGAAGTTGCCCCAGGTATTCAGCGGGTCGCCCGCAGCCCAGGCATCCGACAGGAACAGCGTGGTGCCCGGAAGGAGCGGCTCGAACCTCTGGTCCGATGGAAACTGGCGCACGCGGTGAAAGTCGGCGACATAGCCGTACAGCTCGGGAAACTTGTTCTGGTCGTAATCCCAGATATTCAGGAACGAGGTGCCGCGAAACTGCTGCGGGGCGGTGAAGAACACCGACTGATAACGCAGCTTGTCCTTGTGCTCGGGCCAATACGGCTTGGGGTCCATGCTGACTCGCGCCACCGCGGACAACTCGGCCCAGCCGCCGGCGTAGTGAAACCTTGAATCTCCCTGGACATTCACATCGTTGATCTTGACGGCGTAGAACGAGGCGTCATGCCGGCCCCAACTCAGCGTCTGGGCTGCGAACAGCTCGACGCCGTTGGTTGGATTGGGGAACGGGTTGCCGCCGATCCAGGGCTGGCCGTCGCCGGTGACCACATTGCCGGTGGCGTCGAAGCGGGCCTTGCCGGAGTTCTTCAGCGTGGCCTCGGTATATTCCCAGGGCGACAGCCGCATGACGTCGGTGGTGGTCTTGGTGATCCGCAACTTGCGGCCGTTCTTCAGGATCTGCTCGTAGCGGATCGGCTCCAGCAGGTCCTTGACCAGCTCGACATTCGACGCGTTGATCTCGTCGCCGGTCTTGATCTTGCCCCGGGTATATCCCTCGATCGACAGCAACTCGTCCGGATAGGCTTTGCTGACGTCACCGTTGCTGGCAATGGCGTCCCAAACCGGCATCAGTACCCCCGCCGACAGCACGCCGCGTGCTGCCTGGCTGAGGAAATGGCGCCGGCTGAAATTCCTGTCGTACTTGATGACTCTCATCGCGTCCCTCAAAAGGCCCGGCGGCCGGTATAAGCGACCGCCGGGATGTAAGCGCTAGCCGGAGGGGTCATATCTAGCGCAAGGGTTGGATTGGCTGTGCCGCCTAGAACTGATAGCTGAGGCGAACGTTGAATTCGTCGTCGTCCTCGAGAATGCTCATCAGGTTCTTGTTGGCATTGCCATTGAACGCATGTCCGTTGACGTAGTTGTAGAAGGCGTTGACGGTCATGTTGCCGCGGGGCTTCCACTGCACGGCGGGCTGGAACAGCACGCCGCCTTGGACGTCGATCAGGGCGGCTGCACTGAACTCGAAGATATAGGCGTCGGTCGGCTGCAGGGCGGCGAGCACGATGTAGTTCGCTCCGCCGTGAATGCCGGGGACGATTTTCGGGTTGGTGCTGACCGGCACATTCGCATTCAGCTTGACGCCGGTCGCCGAGTAGTTTTCGCTGCCATAGCCCTTCAGCAGCAGGCCGGCCAGATCGCTGCTCCTCTGATGCAGCGCCTGGAACACCATGTAGGTGGCAGGAATGCTCTCGAAGAATCGCTGGTACTTCTCCATCACCAGGCCGATCTGCATTTCATTTTGCTTAGTGAAATCCTGCCCGAGATCGATCGAGGTATAGGTACGATGCGGCGTGTACGTTGCCTCGACGTTGATGATCAGCTGGTCCCAAAGCGAGCCCGGCTCTCCCTCGGTCACAAATCCGCCGCCGAGGCCAAACACGTTTTCCTGGAAATACTTGCGTTCGATATGGCCGCGCAGACCTTCGGACGCCATGAAGAAGGCATCGAGCTCATTTCCGGCGGCGACCGGATCCCGCCCGATATCCTGCCCCAGCACTTGCTGGGATGCGGGGAAATCGTCGACAGCCTTGTTCAGGCCACCCAGGCCGTCAAGCTTGATGTAGCTCGCCGCATTGAACCACTCTTCGGCCGTTTGCAGGCCGGTGGAGGACGCCTGCAGGGGCGACTGGGCCAGCTGCGGGCCGCAACCCTGGCCGAGGGGTGAACCGAGCACCGCTTCGCAATACTTATTGAACGCCGCGCCCAGCACATTGCTGTTCGGCAATGGCGTATTGACCAGGGACTTGGTCCAGCGAATGGCGCCCAGCTGGTTGTAGCGGCGCGTGTACATCGCCTGCCAGTTGTAGTTGCCCAACTCGTCTCTTACACGAATACCGTAGTTCGCCTTGCGGTAATCGCCATCCTGCCAATAGCGGTCATGCAGGGTGAATTGCGATGGGATGATGTTGTAAGGCGTGTTGATGTTGGTGAGGATGGTCGGGATGAACTGCTGGGCGAAGGTATCGACGCTGATCGTGTCGGTCGCCTGCCAGGTCAGACGCACGCCGGGAGCCGACTCGCGCGAATCCGCATATTCCTCGAGCGCCCGCCCCAGAATCAGGTGGCGCCGCAGATCCAGCCCGTTGGCCGTGTCCATGATGCGGAAGAACAGCAACTGCCCCCAGGCCACCGACTGGTTGCCCACGCGGACCGTGACGTTGCCATTGGTCCATTGCGCAAACAAGGCAGGGAAGTCGACCTGGTAGTTGCGACCGGAGCGCTCGAACAGCAGGGGATTCTGCTTGCCATCCACCTGAAATCCGAAATAATCGGGCGTCGAGCCGAACTGGCGCGGAGGGCCGCCAGGGATGGCGCCGGCGCCGATGTTGGCGTATTCCCGTGCGTCGAAATCCCGGTAACCCAGGCCGCCCGGATCGCCCACCACGCGCAAGCGGCTCTGGATCGAGAAACTGCCCCAACTGATGCTGTTGGAAAGCTCGAACCTCAGGATGTGATAGTTCATTTCCGGATCGCGCTTCGGAATGAACCGGGTCATGGTGTCCGCGGTGCCGATCGTATTGAGGTTGCTCACGCCGGGCGTAGGCGGCAATAGTGTGGGAAGCGGAATGCCGCCGATGTTGGCGGGCAGGCCGAGCCCCAGCGAGGTCTTGTATCCGGTGAACGGATCTCCGGCAACCCGGTTGATGGGCCTGCCGTTTTCCGGGTCGCCGAACTGATTGGCCTGCTGGCTGACGCCACTGGTATTGATGGCGTCCTCCTGGCGGATGAAGCCGTTATAGGTGACATCGCCTCCGAAAAGCTGGAAGCCGGCACCGCCGCCGGCAAACGCCGGACTGATGCACAGCACGCCGGCCAGACTCAATGATGCCCTGAAAATCCGCTGCTTCACTCGCTTCATGGATGCTCCCCTTTGCCTATCTGAAGATCGACTTGCCTATCCGCCGATTTGAATAATCCGCCCGCCGTGACCGACCGCCAGAATGCGGCCGGTGGTCTGCTCCGCACGAACGGCTTGATACCATTCGGTGGTCGTATCGCTATTGCTGACAAAGTTCCAGGTGGCGCCGGCGTCGCGGCTGTGCATCATCACGCGCATGCCGGTGATCACCACATCGCCGCTTTTCGCTGCCGCTACGCCCAGGTAATTGGCCTGCGTCACGCTTTTGCGCTCTTCCCAGGTAGTGCCGCCGTCGCTGGACACCAGCAACTCGCCGGTCTGACCCACGGCGTAGCAATTGCCCTCGCCCTTGGGCACGATCTGCATGGCGAAGATGGTCGGTGCCTTCGACTGGATGGGACGTACCGCGTGCCAAGTCGCCCCCGCGTCGGACGAGCGCATGATCACTCCGAACTCGCCAGCGATGGTGACCTCACCCGCCTCGGAAACATGGGCTGCGTAAATCGTCGGCTCACCGGTGCCGAAGGTGTCCTTGTCGGCCATCGCCGCCCAGTCCGGCGCGGCGACGGTCCAGGTATGTCCGCCGTCGCTTGACTTGGCCACCGTGCCGAATTCACCCGCGGCGAAGGCCAGGCCCGACGAGTTGACGCTGACTGTGAGCAGGCGATGTTCCAGCCCGCTGTCGTATTTCTTCCACACCCCGGGGCTGTCTTCCACCAGCACCGCGCCCATCTGCCCCACCGCGATGGTATGCGAGCCGCGGCGGTCGACCGCCAGCAGTGCAAGCTGGGTCTCGGTTTGCAGATTGGGTTTCCAGCTGGCGCCGGCATCGTCGGATTCGTAAATCATTCCGCCCGCGCCGACCGCCACGCCCTTGCCTCCATCGAAGCCCAGGCCAAACAGCGCCGCGTGCGGGATGCTGCTCGAAAGAGTGGTGATGTTGATCGGCGGCGATGCCGCCCAGGCAACGCCGATCGCGCCACACAGCGCGGCAACAGCGGCGCACCTGACAAGTCCCTGCCTCATCTACTCTCCTCCACACCTCACCCCGGCGCCGTGTGGACGCCGGGGCGGGTCCGCTATGCGGATTTCGTGCTGCGTTGAACTACACCGTGCCGAGACGCGCGATGGCCGCCTGGGTCAGGAACTTGTCGTACACCACGCCTTCGTCCGGCACTTCGTAGCGGCTGCTGTAGCCGCCGCTGATCTGCTTGACGTGGTTGAGCAGGCTCATGCGGCCGGACTGCACGTCCTGGATGTGCACGAAGGTCCAGGACCAGTGCGGATGGCCGCTGCTGTCGAGGTTGGAGACATCGCCCTGCACCTGCTGGCCGAAGGCGCCTTCGACCTGCTTCCAGATCTGGCCGCGGCGGTCATAGGTGACGTAGCCGGCCAGCATGCTGGTGCGGGCATCGATCCACATCACCTTCTTGCCGACCGGTGCGCGCGGATAGCCGGTGGGCTCGGCCTCGACCACCAGGCATTCGGGCACCAGTTCCATGGTGGTGTCCATGAAGGTCTCGCCCTTGGGGCCGCCGTGCCGGTGGTGGTTTTCCCAGTTCGGGTGTTCCTTGCCTTTCCAGTTGCCGTTCAAGGGCACCAGATGCGGCTCGCGGCGCACCACCTTGTAGTTGCCCCAGGTCAGCATCGGGTCGCCGGCGCCCCAGGCGTCGGACAGGAACAGGGTGATGCCGGGAACCAGCGGCTCGAAGCGCTGATTGGCCGGGAACTGGCGGATGCGGCGGAACTGCGGCAGATAGCCGTAAATGTCCGGGAACTTGCGCTGGTCGTAGAACCAGGGCACCAGGAAGGACGCGCCAGCCTGCTCCTGCGGTGCGGTGAAGAACACGGACTGGTAACGCAGCATGTCCTTCTTGTCCTGGAACACCGGCACCTTGCCGGTGCGGGCCGTGGTGTTCAGCTCGGTCCAGTAGAAATCGTAGGTGTAGGCCGGCGAGCCGTCAGGGTTGATGTCGAAATCGCGCACCGCGTACTGCGACACGTCGTGACGGCCCCAGCTCAGCGTGATGTTGGCCGTGGCCTCTTCGCCGGTCTTCATGTCCGGGAAGGGATTGCCGCCGATCCAGGGGCCGCCGGTGGTCTTGTCGACGACGTTGCCGGTTGCGTCGAACGCGCCCTTGCCGGCATTGCGCAGGGTCGCCTGCAGGTAGGCGTAGGGGAACAGCTTGGTGACGTCGGTCGTCGGCGGCCCGATCAGGATCTTGCGGCCCTGCTTGAGGACCTGCTGGTACATGATCGGGTCCATCAGGTGCTTGACATACTCGACGTTGGCGCTGGTGATGGTGTCGCCGACCTTGACCTTGCCCTTGGTGTTGACCTCGATGCTGATCAACTCGTCGGGGTAGGCCTTGGAAATGTTGTCTGCAGACTTGACGATGGTCGGCCACAGGGGAGCCAGCACGCCGGCACCTGCGCCAACCGCCACCTTCTTCATCAACTCGCGGCGCCCATAATCGAAGTCGTATTTTCTGATGCGCATGATGTCTATCCTCCAGTAACTACATTGTTGAATTCGCGGCCTGCGCCGTGGTCGGTCGACCCTGGCGCAGCCGCAAAGCCCTGCTCCGAAATCCCGGAGGGTGGCAATGAAAGTACGGTACCAAACGAATATTGGACGCAGCGCGAGCGGACGCGAGCGCGGCGCAGGGGCGCCGGGAGCGGCTGCCAGCGGGATGGAAGTCGATTGCGGCTGTAGCAGCCAGCGGCGCGCGGCGAACAGGCGATCTGTTCCCGCAGCGGATGGCCGAGCCTGTCTCGATCAAGTAACACCATTCTCCTCCAGCGCATTCCACCGAAGTGGCTTTTATGTCTAACCGCTTGTCCGGTTCTACAATGGCCACCGTGCCGGCTTTGCTCGACGGCTTGCGCCGTTTCCGGAATCGTCCTGCTTGACGTCCGGTGAGCCAGTCAGCTTTTTAGTCTGGACCACTACCGTATGGTACCATACAAATATATTAAAACAAGTCCTGACTGACCGATTCAGGAGGCCGCCCGACGGATGCGGAAACGACCGGCCACTACCGCGACGAACCAGCCCGCATGAGGGCCGGATGACGCTCCGCTCATGCAGCGCGCGCCTCAAGCAGATCCTGGATTTTCGGCAGGGCTGCGGGATCGGGCTCCCAGCCTTGCGTCAGCACCCACGAGCGATCGCGCAGCAGCTGATCCTTTGCATGGGCCAGCACGGCACTCTCCACCTGTTTAAGCGCAGCCTCGTCGCCGTCGATGTAGACGGACCGGACCACCTGGCTGGTGGCTGCGCGCATCTCCCGCACCGCCTGCTCGACAGCGTCGGGACCGGCCTGGGCACGTTCGAGCGTGCGCCCGGCCACCGCCGCCGCCACAACCATTTTCCCGACGCAGGCCGCGATTTCCGGCCCGCCTCGCGCGACTTCCTGCAGCACGCCGGCAAGCTTCAGCAGGCGCGACAATTCGTCGCAGTTGAACTGGAAGCGCAGCGGGTACTGCTGCGCCATCAGGCCCAGCGTGCCGAGCACCAGCCGGGTCTGCTCCTGCGCCAGCTTGTTGGCCGGGTCCACCGCCGGCAGGACCACGTCGGTGAGGGCCTTGATCATGCTCTGGATCTGCAATGCGGGATGCATCTGCATATCAGGCGCCCTCCTCGATCAGCGTGCGCATTTCTTCCATCAGCATGTAGCCGATGCCCATCAGCCAGGTGACCAGCACGTCCTGATGGGTCTTGCCGCCGTGGGCGATGCGATAGCCCGTCGCCAGCAGCAGGGTGGCCATCATGTAGTCGTTGTAGACCTTGTACCAGTGAACGGTTTTCGGGTTGACCGCCAATCCGGAAGCCTCTTCGTAGGCTTCAAGGAAGCGGCTTTCCGACAGGAGGCCGCAGGTCAGGAAGGTCTTGCCGTCCTCGGCCAGATGTCCAAAGGCGCGGCTGGTAGTCCAGGCAATGTCCTGGTGGCGATCGCCGATGCGCCCCAGCTCCCAATCGAGCCAGGCCGAGATGCGGCAATCGTCCTCGGTGAACAGGAAGTTGCCCAGCCGGTAGTCCGCATGGACCACAACCGGACGATCCAGGGTGGGCTTGTTGCGGCGCAGCCAGCCGGCGCAAAGGCGCATCAGCGGGATATCTTCGTCATGATCCTCCTCCCACACGCGCTCCCACCAGTTGATGCCCCATTCGGCGCATTGGGTGGTACCGGTGGAAGGCACCTCGAACGCGCTCAGATCGGCGCGACGGAAGTCGAAGGTATGGATCCTGGCCAGATGATCGACGAATTGCGGCGCCAGACGTTCGCGCAATTCCGGCGACAGGTGGGTGCCGAGACCACTCACGCCGCTGACCGAGGCGGATGGCTTGGTCACGCCTGGCGCAAAGCCGTAGATCAGGGCCGGGTAAGGCAGGTGCTCACCATTCGCATCGCACCAGAACACCGGGGGCACCGGCACCACGCCCTGAAACGCCTTGATCAGCTGGAACTCGCGCAGGCGACTGGTTTCGACGATAGACTCGGACGGCTCCATGCGCAGGACCATCGGCGTCTGCTCCGGCCCGATGCCCGGCCGGTTCCAGGACAGGGTGAAAGCCATCTGCAGCTTGGAGGCGCCGCCGGCGAGCCAGCGCGCATCCGAAACCTTGAAGGCGGCTCCGAGCTGGCTGCGGATCAGCGATTCCACGCCGCTCACCAGCACTTCGAGCGGCAATGGCGAATAGCCCGGCCCGGAGCGCCGCTGCATGCGACGCGTCAAAACGCGGTCGATCTCGGTTTCCGTCGGAAATTGCCCGCGCAACGCCGCAATCCAGGCGGCTGATGGGCGGTTCTTGTCTATCGCCAGCACTTCTCCTCCTGCGCTTTTAGTTGCCGGCTCGCTGGCCGGCTTTATCGCGTTCTGTGTTTGCGGTCGATTCGACCGGCGAAGCATTCGCGTTCCGCCGTACTTTACCGCATAACAGTACGGTACCATATTTTATATTGCAAAATGCAATTCCAGCCCGGCTCCGCGCCAAGCTCATGTTTTTGCGACTTTGTGGGATTGCACAATGCGGACGAATGTGACCCACCAAACACCACTTTTCCCGCACTTGACGCATAATGCTCGGCATTGATCTGCTATCGGCATCCCGCAGTCGGAAACTGGAAGGAACGTCATGGCGAAGAAGCGCACAAAATCGGCGGACGTGGACACGGTGACGCGCGCCATCACGGCTTCGCGCAGCGCCGAATTCCTGCCCACCAACGGCACCGCGAACGGCTCCGTCGCGGAGGAAATCGCCATTCCTTCCGCAACCAGCGATTCGTCGCGGGAGGGCATTCGCCTGGGCTTCCTGATCCATGATGTATCGCGCATGCGCCGCAGCGCCTACGACCAGTTCATGAAGCCGCTCGGCGTGACGCGCGCCCAATGGTGGGTGCTTGCTTACCTGTCCCGCCACGACGGCATGATGCAGACCCAGTTGGCCGACGTGCTGGAAGTCGGCAAGGCCAGCCTGGGCGACGTCATCGAGAGCCTGGAGCGTAGCGGCTGGGTCGAGCGCCGACCCGACCCCACCGACAAGCGCGCCAAGCGCGTCTACCTGGCAAAAGCCGCTCAGGGGCTGATCAAGCGCATGACGGCGATGGAAAACGAATTCAACGGGCAGATCCTGAGCGAGTTGAACAGCACGGAACGCGCCGAACTCAGCCGCAGCCTGCAAAAGATCAAGTTTGCCCTGGCCAGGGTAAGTCCCGGAACCAGCCCTTCCGATACCGAATAAGCGCTTGCCTGGCTGATTCATCTGCGCCGCGGCCAGGCTCATCCGGCAGCGAAGGCCGCCCGAACAGCCCCGACCCCGGCGACCCGAGCTTCGTAGATCGCGCCGGGTTGAACCGCGACCATCGGACCCAGGGCTCCGGACAAGACGATGTCGCCGCTTAGAAGCGGCCGCCCCACTTCGACCATCTTTCGCGCCAGCCACAGCGTGGCGTTGAGGGGATGGCCCAGGCAGGCGTGGCCGACGCCGGTGGAAACCACCTCGGAACCGCTGCTCATCTGCATGGCGCAATCGCGCAGGTCCAGCCCGGCCAGCTTCTGCGGCGTATTGCCGAGCACGAACAGCCCGCTCGACGCATTGTCGGCGACGGTGTCGACCAGGCGGATGTCCCAGTTCGCCACCCGGCTGCCGACGATTTCGATCGCCGGAACGACGTAGCCGACCGCACGCATCACATCGGCCATGGTGGGCTGCTCGGCCTTCAGATCGCGCTCCAGCACGAACGCAATCTCGGCTTCCACCTTGGCCTGCAGCACGCGCCCCGCGGCCACCGGCTCTCCGTCGCAGACCGCCATGTCGGCGAACAGCATGCCGAAGTCCGGCTGGTCCACGCCCAGTTGCTTCTGCACCACCCGCGAAGTGAGCCCGATCTTGCGCCCTACCAGCTTGCGGCCTTCACGCAGCCAGCGCCGAGTGTTGCTGTCCTGGACCGCATAGGCGGACTCGATATCGTCCGCCGCGATCAGGTCGCGGATCGGCGGGCATGGCTCGCCGCTGTCGTGCGCCGCCCGCAGCCGCTCAGCAGCCGCCCGGCACGAGGCCGCAAGAGCGGATGAGGTTGATTGCCGGCGCGTCACGCCCCCGCTCCGGAGCCGCCGAAGAACGAGGCCGCCACCCGGTTGAACTCTTCGGGCGCTTCGTACTGCGGCCAATGCGCCCCATCCGCTTCCATCACGTAAAGCTGCGAACCGGATATGCGCTTGGCAGCGTTCTGCGCACACTCGAGATCATGGATCGGATTGTCCCGCGTCCACAGCAGCATGGTCGGCTGGCGAATCTGCTCCAGCGGGATCAGGAATTCGTCGTGCCGCGGCAGCATGCGGTTGACCATCGGCGAGACTTCCCTGCCCTCCGGCATCAGGTAATAGCGCAGGCGCAGATTGACCAGTTCGTCGGTAATCAGATGGTGATTGTTCGGATGGATCAGCCACTGGATGCGCGCCTTGACGCTGTCGAAGGTCGGCGCCAGGCCGGCAGCTTTCTTCGACAGCTCCATCAGATTGGCCATATCGGCGCGGCCCTTCTCGCTGACGATGGGAATGCCGGCGCCGGTGTTGAGCATCAGGCGATCGACCCGCTCCGGGTAGCGCACGGCGAAATAACCGGATACCCATCCGCCGAGGGATTCGCCGGACAGATGCGCCTTGCGGATGCCGAGCGCATCCATCAGCTCGCGCAGCTGTTCGGCCAGTACCGGCGGGGTGTATTCCATCGCCTTGCGCGCCGACAGCGCATGGCCGACATAGTCGAAGGCTATGGTGCGGAAGCGGCCAGCGAGGGGTACCAGGTTTTTGCAATACGCCTCAAGGTGCCCCCCGATGCCGTGCTGGAACAGGATCGCCGGCGCATCCTTGGGGCCTGCTTCCGCGACGCGGATGCGGCCAAAGGTGGGCGTTTCGACGGTGCGGATTTCGCAGCCCAGCAGATCAAGCCACAAGCTCATCAGGTGCTCTCCTTCAAACTCTTCAGATGTCCGTACAGGATCAGCTTCCATTCATCGAGCAGCGCGCGAAACAGCTTTTCGTCGCGCTGCCACAGCGCACGCACCGAAAAGCCGCGGACGATACTGATGGTCAGCCACAAGGCTTTTTCCGCTTTGGCCGGCGGCACGCCGTGGGCGCACAGAACCTCCAGCCAGGCCGCTTCCACGCCCAGACGGCTTTCGCGGGTGTAGCGGTAGACCTGATCGCGCAGGCCCCGGTCCTTGGAACTGGCGAGCACCAGGTCGAGGATCACGCCGAAATCCGGCCCGAGGAAGAAGTCCATGCAATCCTCGATGATGGCTTCGATCGGATCCTTGTTGTCGCGCGCGGACTGCGCCCGCTTGCGGCCGCGCTCCAGCCCGTCGTTGAGCAGGTGCGCGGCGGTGGCGAGCACCAGGCTGTCCTTGGTCGGAAAGTGGTGCTGCTGTGCGCCGCGCGAGACCTTGGCCACGCGCGACACTTCGTCGGTGCGCAAGCCGGCGTAACCCTTGCGGCGCAGGACGGTGGCAGCCGCTTCGATCACGCGCTGCCGCATCTCGTCGGAGCGCTCCGCCTGCGTGCGGCGCTTTCGCGGCGCCGGCACGGCCGCCTTTTTCGGCCGCGGCACGCGCGCGCGGCGAGTCGGCGCGATCTTAGTATTCGACATGCAGCACTCCATCAATCAACGTCACCGGATAAGTCCGGATCGGCTCGCTGCACGGCGAGTTCAACGCCTCCCCGGTGGCAATCTCGAAACTGCAGAAATGCCAGCCGCAGACGATGCTGGCGCCATCCAGAAGTCCTTCCTCGGACAAGGAAGCGCTCTCGTGCGTGCAGGTATCGTCGGTGGCGTAAAAAGCGCCGTTGACGTTGTAGACCGCGATGCGCACGCCGCCCGGAAGCTCGGCGCCGCGGATTTCGCCTTCCAGGAAGTTGTCTACGGGAAACAGGTTCATTTGATTGGACATGGCTTCAAAGCATGGTGGTGCCGCCGTTGACGCTGATGACCTGACCGGTGACGAAGGCGGCTTCGTCGCTGGCCAGGTAGGCGACCATCGAGGCCACCTCGTGCATCTCGCCGGCCCTGCCCATCGGCACGATCTCGGTCACCTTTCGCACCAGCGCCGGATCACGCGCGGCGACTTCCGCCAGTTGCGGCGTGTTGACTACGCAGGGCGCCACGGTGTTGACGGTGATGCCATGGGTTGCGAATTCGCGCGCCAGCCCGGTGGTCATGCCGTGCATGCCGCCTTTCGCGGCGTTGTAGGCGGCGTGATCCCACAGGCCGTTGCGAACGGAATCGGCGCCGAGGTTGATGATGCGGCCATAGGCTTTGGCCTTCATCAGCGGCAGGGCGTACCAGCTGCACCAGATCGCAGTCCACAGATTGCGGTCGATGGTCGCGTGCAGCGTTTCCGGCGTGTGTTCGAGGAAGGGGCGGAGTATGCCGCCGCCGGCGTTGTTGACCAGGATATCCAGCGTGCCGAAGCGCCGCGTGGCGGCGCCGATGGTGCGCTCGGCGACTTCCTGCCTGGACAAGTCGCCCGCCTCGCCGAACACCTCGGCGCCGGCGGCAGCCAGATGCTTCACCGCGCCGGCGAGCAACTGCTCGTCGAGATCGGCCACGATCAGCCGGGCGCCCTCCCGCGCGAAGCGCTCGGCGATGGCCAGACCGATACCGCGGCCCGCTCCGGTCACTACCGCCGCGCGGCCAGCCAGGTTCATGCCGGAACCTCGGCGGTTTCGATGCTCCCGATCTTGCCGAAGGCCGGGGCCGGGACGCTGCCCCAGCTGTCCAGCGTGCCCGGCACCGGCTCGAGCAGGCGCGCTTCGCGCGCGCCCTGCTCTGGAAAGGTTTCCATGCCGAAGCTGTATTCCACTGTCATGCGGTCCGGGTCGAGGAAGTACAGGAAGATGCTTTCCGAGGGCTGGTGCCGGCCCGGGCCGAAGACGATGTCCACCCCGGCTTTCTTCATCCGGTTCATGGCGCGACCGACATCGTCGATGTCGGTGACCATGAAGTTGACGTGATTGAGGTGGTGATCGCCCCCCGCCAGGATGGCAAGGGAGTGATGCAGCGGATTGGGGAAGCAGCGCAGGAAGGCGGCGAAACCCGGCACGAAGTCCGAAACCCGGAAGCCGAGCTTGTCGGTGAGGATCGCCAGCGTCTGCTCGAAGTCGGCGACGTTGAGCACCACATGTCCGAGGCGCTCGATCTTGCTGACGCTCGGCTGGTAGGCTTGGGCCAGCTGCATCATCTGCACGAAGAGCTCCAGGCACAGCCCCGAGCCCGGCAGGCGGAAGCGAAACGCCGCAACCGTGCGCAGCGCGCTCAATTCAACCGGCGTGACTTCCTCCAGCGGATAACCCAGCGCCTCGACATGGCGCCGCGCGGCGGCCAGATCGGCGGCGCTTTCCAGTTCGAAGCCGATGCGTTTGAGCCCGGGAGTGGCGGCCTGGTACAGCAGAACATTGTGGTGATCGCGCGAGCAGCGCAGCGCCACCAGGGACTCGGAGCTGTCGCTGACGTTCAAGCCGACCAGATCGCGGTAAAACGCAGTGCTGCGCTCAAGATCGCTGACATTGAGCGCGACGTAGCCGAGCCGGCGGTAACGGAATGGGATGTCCATGAGAACTCTCTTGGTCCGGTTCAGGCCGCTCGGCGGCCGTTGGTATGAGGTGACAGGGACTTGTGCGCCGTCACAGGATGATGCTGATGCGGCCATTGGGCCGCAGTCCATCCATATCGAGAACGCAGCGCTTTTCGCGGATGCGCAGCCCGTCGGCGGTGAGGACGATCCGATAGCGGTAGCTGCCGATGTAGGTTTCCGTCAGCCCCATCTTGGTCCGGTAAGTCAGCACTGCCGCGCCCACCTCCAGTTCCTCGGTGCTGCGCGAGCGGATACGCACATTGCTCACCAGGTGGCGGGTCTTGGAGCGGGGAAACTCGGCGTGCGCGGTGCGCTTGAGCAGGCGCTCGACTCGCTGCTCCATGCGAAAGCGGTCGTCCGCGACGTAGAACAGCGAGGTGTCCGGCGAGGCATTCGGCGGCAGATCCGTTGCCGGGACGAAGTAGCTGCCATCCGCGGTGAACAGGTCCAGCCATTCCTTGAGGCGCCACTCGTCCAGCAGTTCGGCCTCCAGAAACATCAGCTCCTGCACTTCTTCCCGGGTCACGGCCTCGACCTTCATGGCGCGCCGTCCGCGGCGAACGCGGTCGCCTGCGTTCTCTGCTGCCACTGCATCCAGAAGGCGCGCATCTGCAACTCGTCGTCGTAGTTGACCTGGGCGTTGCCCATGCCTTTCGAGATATCGCTCCAGGGCGCCTCCCGCATGTTTTCGAAGCCGCGCTGGCACTGCTCCAGCGCTTCCACGTCGTCGGGCGTGGCGAAACCGCCCGGACCGAGGAACTCGAGGAAGTTCGACAGCCTGTATTTGCGCGCCCAGGGACTCTCCTCCTTCGGCGCCAGGGCCCAGCCGAACACCTGCATCGCATCCGGCGCGGTGGGGAAATAGGTGCGCACGGTGATCGCCATGATGTCGTTGATCACCAGGTTGGGGAAGATGAACATATTGCGATTGGAGAAGGCGATGCGGTCCGCGCGCTCCTTGCCGAAGCGTTGGACCAGGCGGCCGTATACCTCGTCCAGTTCGCGGCGCCCATCCTCGCCCCACAACGGAATCCATTGCGCTACCGGCCGTCCCCACGGCGCCCGGTACTCGATGACAGCGTGTCCGTTGCCGAGGTCGTAGCCGGTGCCCTCGAACGGCACCGGCGACATGCTGCCCTGTGAATTCTTCAGGTAATCGACATAGGTGGCGTGGGTATTGATGGCGTGATAGCCGTCGATGGAGTTTTCGGTGAGCAGCTTCCAGTTGGCGCGGATCTGGTATTCCTGGGTGCCGCCCACCAGGGTCATGCCGACTTCCGATTGGTCGGCGACGATGTCGATCCACTCCTTGGCGCCGGCGAGATAGTCGCTCAGGCTCTGCACATTGCGATCGAAGCAGATGAACCAGAAGCCCCGGTAGGAATCGATGCGCGGCACCGGCACCAGATTGGCAGAGCCGTCGGCATTGAAGTCCTCGGCATAGCACTCCTGCCCCGGCTGGCTGCGCAGCGCACCGTCGGCGCCGAAGACCCAGCCGTGGTAGAAGCACTGGAAGGACTTGGCGTTGCCCTTGCGCTCGCGGCACACCTGGGCGCCGCGATGAGGACAGGCATTGAAGAAGGCGTTGATGCGGTTCTGCGCGTCGCGCGTGAACAGCAGGCTGCGCTTGGCGATCACCCGCGTGACGAAGTCGCCCGGCTTCTCCAGCTCGGAGTCGTGGCCGATATAGAGCCAGCATTTCTCGAAGATCGTGCGGTATTCCTGTTGCAATATCCGCGGGTCCATGAAGCTGCGGCGCGAAACCTTGAAGCGCTGGCGCTCCTGGTCGATCCACAACGCGGGTTGTTCTGCTGTCAGAGGGGCATTCACGATGGGAATCTCGGGTTCAGACGATGACGAGGTTGGCCTTGGCGGAGATATCGAATTCCTCGCCGCAGGCCTGGCATTCGACGTTGCTTTGTCCGCGCGGGTCGCTGAAAAATCCGGTCAGCGTTGTGTCGCAACGCGGGCAGTGAAACCAGATCTGCATCGGCTCGACCAGAATGCAGCTCACGCTCAAGCGAGCGCTGGGCTGCACGGCAAACGCCTGGGAATTCGCTTTCATTGTGACCTCGCGGAATCGGTCAACTGGGGGAAATCGGAGTCGAAATATTCATGGGGGCTGCGTTCACCGGCGGCCCGGCGCTGAAGCTCGATACCACGCAGCTCGGCGCGCCGGATCTTGCCGGAGACGGTCTTCGGCAAGTCGCAGAATTCCAGCACGCGAATCTTCTGGTACGGCGCCAGCCGGCCACGGGTAAAGCTCAGGATCGACAACGCGGTTTCGCTGTCCGGACGGACGCCAGGTTTCAGCATCACGCAGGCCTTGGGCACACACAGCCGCTTCGCATCCGGGCTCTCCACCACGGCGGCCTCCGCCACTGCAGGATGCTCGATCAGCGCGCTTTCCAGTTCGAAGGGTGAGATGCGGTAGTCGGAGCTCTTGAACACATCGTCGGTGCGTCCGACGAACCAGAAAAAGCCGTCGTCGTCGCGCGAGGCCACGTCCGCAGTGCCGTAGTGGCTTCCGCCGAGCGCTGCCGCCGTCTTCGCCGGATCGCCGGCATAGCCGGCCATCAGCCCCCCGGGACGCTCTGTGAGCACGACCGATACCTCGCCCTCTCGCGAGGGGCTTCCCTCGAGGTCCAGAAGATCAATCCGGTACCCCGGCAGCGGTCGTCCCATCGAACCCGGACGTATGTCCTGGCCCGGCGGATTGCCAAGCATGGCCGTGGATTCGGTCTGGCCATAGCCTTCACGGATGTGCAGCCCCCAGGCCGCGCGGATCCGCTCGATCACTTCGGGGTTCAAGGGCTCGCCCGCGCTGGTCAGTTCGCGCAGCCCGACGATATGGCGGCTCAGGTCCTGCAGGATGATCGAGCGCCAGGCAGTGGGTGGCGCGCACAGCGTGGTCACGCGGCAACGCGCGATGGCCGACAAGGTCTTGCCCGCGTCGAAGCGGCCCTGGTTATAGATGAAGATCGTCGCGCCAACGGCCCACGGCGCGAACAGGCAACTCCAGGCGTGCTTGGCCCAGCCCGGGGAGCTGATATTCAGATGAACATCGCCTTCGCGCAATCCGAGCCAGTACAGGGTGCTCAGATGGCCCACCGGATAGCTGCGCTGGGTATGCAGCACCATTTTTGGCTTGCTGGTGGTTCCCGAGGTGAAGTACAGCACGCAGGGATCTTCTGCACGCGTCGCGTCGTCCGCCTGGAAATCTGCGCTCGATTCGGCATGTTTCGAATAGGCGATCCAGCCATCGACTTCGCCGCCGACGACGATCCGGATGCGCCCGCCGGCACCGGGCGAAAACTTCGCCAGGCAATCGACGTCCGCGACGATGCCCCTGATCTCGCCGCGATTTAGGCGGTCGGCGACGTCTGTTTGCGACAGCAGGGTAGTCGCCGGACTGAGCACGGCGCCGAGCTTGATCGCGGCCAGCATGATCTCCCACAGCTCGGCCCGGTTTGGCAGCATCACCAGCAGCCGGTCGCCGCGCCGGACGCCCTGCTCGCGCAGGAAATTGGCGGCGCGATTCGACGCCTGGCGCAAAGCCTCGAAGCTGTGCCGGCTCTCCGAGCCGTCCTCGTCGACGATCCATAGCGCAGTGCGCTCGTTGTCGGCGGCCAGTTGGTCGAAATGGTCCAGGGCCCAATTGAACACCGGCAGTTCCGGCCAGCGGAAGCCGGCGTACGCCGCGGCATAGTCCTCGCGGTGGGCGATCAGAAAATCGCGCGCCGCCAGGAATGCCGCTGCCGGATTCACCTGTGCCTTGCTGTCCACCCGTTCTCCTCGATTCGTTCTTATACGACAGCGATGCGCGAAACTCAGGCCGCTCGCGCCCGGGCGAGATCCATGGCGACGTCTTCGATCATGTCCTCCTGGCCGCCTACGGTCTTGCGGCGGCCCATTTCCACCAGGATGTCCCTGGCGGCGACGCCGTACTTGGCGCTGGCACGCTTGGCGAACAGCAGGAAAGACGAATAGGCGCCGGCATAGCCGAGAGTCAGCGCATTGCGGTCGATGCGCACCGGGAAATCGAGAATCGGCGTCACCAGATCCTCGGCGACGTCCATCACCTTGAACAGGTCCACACCGGTGGCTATGCCCATCCGCTCGCACACCGCGATGAACACTTCCAGCGGCGTGTTGCCGGCGCCGGCACCCATGCCGCCGCAGGCGCAATCGATACGCGTCGCACCGACGTCAATAGCGGCGAGGGAGTTCGCCACGCCCATGGCGAGGTTGTGGTGCCCGTGGAAGCCAAGTTCGATGGAAGAGTCCAGGCTGTCACGCAGCAGGGCAATCCGTGTCGCGACGTCCTGCGGCAGCATGTAGCCGGCGGAATCGGTGACGTAGATGCAGTTGGCGCCGTAGGAGACCATCAGCCGGGCCTGCTCCAAGATCTTCGCCGGTTCGGCCATGTGGGCCATCATCAGGAAGCCGACCGTGTCCAGGCCCATCTTGCGGCCCAGGGCGATATGCTGCTCCGACACATCCGCTTCGGTGCAGTGCGTGGCAACCCGAATGGTCGCTATGCCGCAATCCGCGGCCATGCGCAGTTCGTCCACCGTGCCGATGCCGGGTATCAGCAGAGCCGACACTCTGGCCTGCCCCATCAGGGGAATGACCGCCCGCAGATAGTCCTCGTCGCTCGCAGCCGGAAAGCCGTAGTTCACCGAAGCGCCGCCGAGGCCGTCGCCGTGGGTGACCTCGATCAGCGGCACGCCGGCCTGATCGAGCCCGGTCGCGATGGACTTCATCTGCTCGACCGAGATCTGGTGCCGCTTCGGGTGCATGCCGTCGCGCAGCGACATGTCGTGCACGATGATGCGCCCCGGCGCAGGCGCCGCTTTCGACGGAGCGTTCATGCGACCTCCACGGCGGTGCGGGCGGAGGCCTGCCATTGGCCCGACAACATTTGCCGCGCGAACAGTTCAGCGGTGCGCGCCGCGGCGGCGGTCATGATGTCGAGATTGCCCGCGTACTTGGGCAGGAAATCGCCCAGCCCTTCCACCTCGAGGAAGATCGATACGCGCTTGCCCTCGAACACCGGGCCGTTCTTGAGGCGATAGCCGGGCACGTAGCTCTGCACTTCCTCGATCATGCGATGCACCGAAGCGGTAATGGCCGCCTGGTCTGGATCATCGAGCGTCAGGCAATGCACGGTGTCGCGCATGATCAGCGGCGGCTCCGCCGGATTGATGATGATGATGGCCTTGCCGCGCCGGGCGCGGCCGATCTGCTCCACTGCGCGCGCAGTGGTGCGGGTGAATTCGTCGATGTTCTTGCGCGTGCCCGGCCCCACCGAGCGCGAGGACACGGTGGCGATGATCTCGCCGTACTCCACCGCCTGCACCCGCGACACGGCGGCGACCATGGGAATCGTCGCCTGGCCGCCGCAGGTCACCATGTTGACGTTGCTGACGTGCTTGCCGATCTGCTCGGCCAGATTCACCGGCGGCACGCAATAGGGGCCGAGCGCCGCGGGGGTCAGGTCGATCATCAGCACGCCGCGGGCTTCCAGCGCGGCGGCATTGGCCGGATGCGCATAGGCAGAGGTCGAGTCGAAGGCAATCTTGATGTCGTCCTCGGCCAGGAACGGCAGCAGCCCTTCCACGCCCTGGTCGCTGGTGCGCAAGCCCAGCTCGCGCGCGCGCGTCAGGCCTTCCGAGGCCGAATCGATGCCGACCATCCACACCGGCTCCAGCACTTCGCTGCGCAGCAGCTTGTACAACAGATCGGTGCCGATGTTGCCGGGACCGATCAGGGCGCATCGAATTTTTTTCATCCTCCAGCCCCTGCGCTATCTTTATGGTTTGGTACCATACTATTATATTTTACGAATTACAACATTCAGGCTGTACGGCTTGTAAGTTGTGCGGCCACTCCCTGTGACGCGAGGTGATATCGATGTCTGCGAATCCGCAACAACAGCGAGAGCTGCGGCAGGCCGCACGCGCCCTGGCGCGGGGCAAGCTGGTCCACGCCTACGGCCATTGCAGTCTGAGACTGGATCAAAGCCGCTTCCTGGTATGCGCGCCGAAGCCGATGGGGACGATCCTCCCCGGCGAAGACGGCACCGTCGTTTCCATCGACGGCCCCTTGCCGGAAGGCGTGCTCGGCGAAGTGCGCATCCATCAATGCATCTACCGCCTGCGCGCCGACGTCGGCGCCGTCTGCCGCATCATGCCGCCGCAGCTGGGCCTGCTTGCCCTGCTGCATCGCACGCCCCGGCCGCGGCACGGCTTCGGCGCCTACTTCGCGCCGCGACTCCCCATGTGGGACGATCCGCGCCTGCTGCGCGACGACACTGCAGCGGCACGCCTGGCGCAGCAGCTGGCCGATTCGAAGGCGATCGTCATGCGCGCCAACGGCGCCGTGGTGGTCGGCGCCAGCCTGGTGGAGGCCGTCGCCCTGTCCTGGTTCCTCGAGGAAGCGGCCCGCGTCGAAGTCGGACTGATGCAGATGGGACAGGATGGCGAGCACACCCTGCTGAACGCGGATGAAACCGTGGCCCGTCAGGTCACGGCGGGCCGGGTCTACGAGCGCATGTGGGAGTATCTGACTTTTGGCGATGCAGAGGCGTGAGGCAACGTCGCACGTCCAGCCCCCGTCGCGGAGGTTCGGGGGCGGCGCTTATTGATGCGCCGCGCGCCTGACCTCAACAAGCGACGCAGAGGACAACACCGGACTGGCGAGGCGGCGCCGCAGTTCCCGGCGCATGAACCAGGCATGCGTATCCAGCCACACGCCCCAGATCACCATCGGCATGTAGAACGCGAGCAGTCCGTGGTAGGCGAAGGGGCCGCTCTGCGCGAAGGCGGGGCCGCCGGCGCAGACCAGCAATACGGCGCCCACAATAGAGAGCTTGGACAGCCAGTGCGGAATCATCGGCTGCGCGCGTTGGTCCGACAGCGCCACGATCGCCGTCGAAACCATCTGCAGGGACAGGAACACCCAGCCCAGCAGGAATCCCATCCAGGCGACATCGTTGAGCGCCACCACCAGGTCGGCGCTGGCGGCGGGACGATACGCAGCCCCGATCCAGAAGCCGGCGTTGAGGAATACGATCAGGGCAATGAAGCAGCCGCTGATGGCCGCACACATCGACCACAGCGGCTGCGGCCCTTCGATTTCCGCCAGCGTCAGGCCGAACTGCACCGAGCCGGGCACCAGGAAGGCACAGGCGACGGTGAGGATGGAGTTGCCGAGCAGCATGCCATCGTGATGGGTGATGGTGAAGAAAGCTTTGGTGGCCTCCGCGCCAAGGTCCGCCGGAGCGGGCATCCAGAAATGCGCAATGCCCAGCCAGCCCAGCGCGATCAGCACGGTGAAGATGAATGCGCACCACAAGCCGATGATCTGGTGCTTGAGGTTCGGTCGCCGCGCCATGCTCATGCCATGCTCCGATTCATCGTTCGGCCGCCAAAAGCCCGGCGCGCTGCTCAGAACACCAGCACTGGCTTGATCGCCAGGCCCTTCTCCGAGGCATGTGCCGCCTCGTTGATCTGGGCGAAGGGGAACTTGGTGATGAGCCGGTCGAACGGAAACTTGCCGGCCTTGTACCAGCCGAGCATGCGCGGGATGAATTCCTGAGGGTCGGCGTCGCCTTCGGTGATGTACTTCACGCCCACGCCGCGCATCAGCATGCTCATCATGTTCGCCGGAAGCATGGCATCGGGCGGCGGCACCGCGATCAGGCCCAGCATGCCGTTCGGCAACATGGTTTCGACCGCCACCGCAACGACCGCGGGAATGCCGGTAGTGTCCAGCGCGTGGTTCACGCCGCCGCCGCTGAGCTCCTTGATTTTCGCCAGCACATCGGGGGTTTCCTTCGGGTTGACGACATGCGTCGCGCCAAGCTCCAAGGCCAGCGCCCCGCGACTCGCGTTCGGCTCGACCACGATCACGGTGCCGGCGCCGATCGCGCGGGCACCCAGCAGTGCGCTCAACCCGACCGCGCCGCCGCCGAAGATGGCCAGCGACTGACCTTCCTTCAAGCCCACGGAATTGACGGCCGCGCCCGCACCCGTCTGAATGCCGCAGCCCAGCGGCCCCAGCAATTCGAGCGGCAAGCTGCTGTCGACCCGCACGGTGTTGCGTTCGTGCGCGATGGCATAAGTGCCGAACGACGACTGGCCGAAGAAATTGCCGCTGACCCGATCGCCTTTCTGGCTCAGGGGGCTGCTGCCGTCGCCGGGACGCACGCCGGAGAAGTTGTGCGCCAGGAAGTTGTAGCAGTAGGCGGGCTTGGCCGCGCCGCAGCTGGGGCAGTCGGCACAGGAATTGAAGCTGAGCACGACATGATCGCCCGGCTTTAGGCTGCTGACTTTCGCACCCACCGACTCGACCACGCCGGCGCCCTCGTGGCCCAGCACGATCGGCATCGGCACCGGAAATCCGTCACGCGCCACCAGATCGGTGTGACACATTCCGGTGGCGACCATGCGCACCCGCACCTCATGTTCGCGCGGCGCGGCGACCTCGATGGTCTCGATGGTGAAGGGCCCACCCACACTGCGCACCAGTGCAGCCTTGGCGCCGATGACATCTGTTGTGCTCATACCATCTCCGATAAATTGTTCTTTGGGCGCAGGCTAGTCAGCAACCCTGACCACGCGCTTGCCCAGGTTGCGGCCTTCGAAAATGTCCTGGAACGCCGCCGGGGCGTTCTCCAGGCTATCGACTATGTCTTCCAGCGGCCGGACCTCTTCACTGTCGATCCAGCCCCTCATGTCCCGGTGGAAATCCTGCAGCTTGTCGCGCAGGTGGTCGAACGCCACCAGGCCGCATACCGAAACCCGCCGGTTGATGATTTCGTACATGAAACTCATGGTGTTCTGATAGCGACCCTTAAAGGCGCTCTCACCGAAATGCGGCGTGCCCATCAGGCCGCAGGCGGCGATGCGCGCATTGATATTCAGCAGGGGCACGATCGCTTCGAGGGTCTTGCCGCCGACGGTCTCGATATCGACATCGATGCCATTGGGGCAGGCGTCCATCAGCTGCCGGGAAAAATCCTTGGCCTCGTGATTGATGCATGCGTCGAAACCCAATCTGCGAACCGCCAGTTCGCATTTCTCGTCGCTGCCTGCGATTCCCACCACGCGGCAGCCTTTCAGCTTGGCGATCTGGCCCGCGGTCTGTCCAAGACCACCGAGCGCAGTCCCCACCACCACGGTTTCACCGGTTTTCGGCGGCGCGATTCGATCCAACGCAATATAAGCGCCGAAGCCGGGGATGCCGTAGGCACCGAGGGCGTACGAGGGCTTCTGGATGCCGAAATCGAGCTTGCGCAGCCGCTTGCCACAGGAGATCACCTGGTCCTGCCATTCCCAGAATCCGCTGACCAGCTCACCCGCCTTATAGTCCGGGTGACGGGACTCCTCGACGCGCCCAACCGCCGGACCGACCATCGCTTCCTTCAGCTTGATCGGCTCGCCTTGCTGGGAGGAGACGCGCTGCACGCGGGCGTAAAGCATGGAATCCATGCCCAGCCAGGTGGTGCGGATGCGCAATTCACCTTCGGCCGGGGTCGGCGTGGCCGTGGTTTCCATGCGGAAACAGTTGGCCGTCGGGACGATGTAGCGGGGGCGCTCCCACAAGATCACGCGACGATTGGTATTCACCGATATCCCCTCCAGGATCAATTTTGTGCATCCACCGGGTCGTTGGTTCGCCGGCATCGCGGTGCGGATCGGCACCGGATTCCGGTTTGGAATGCCCAGTTGCGGTATATCGTATGGTATCATACTATATTGCGCAAGAGTCCTTACGCCTCCGGCGTGCAGGACCGAAGGATCACAAGAACCTCGGAGGGGAAGATGAGCTTCCTGAAGTCGCTGTTCGCTGCCAAGGAAGCGAAATTCGTGGAGGTCGCGCCGTTCGGCGCCCGCTTCGAAGTTCCCCAAGGCGAGACCATGCTCGAAGCGGCGCTGAAGAACGGCGTGCCGTTTCCGCACAACTGCACGGTCGGCACCTGCGGCTCGTGCAAGTGCAAGCTCAAGGCGGGCCGGGTCAGCGCGCTGACGGATTTCGGCTACACCCTGTCGCAGCAGGAAATCGCGGCCGGCTTCATCCTCGCCTGCCAGGCCATTCCCAAGGACACGTTGACGCAGGTCGAAGTCGAAAGCAGCGCCAACGACGGTCCGGCGCCCGAACAGTTCGTCGGCAAAATCGCGGCAACGGAACAGCTGACGCACGATATCCTCAAGATCACCCTCGAGCTGGACCGGCCGATCCACTTCTCCGCCGGCCAGTACGCCAACCTCAAATATCCGAACATCCGGCGCGCGCGTAATTACTCCTTCGCCGATGCGCCGGACCGCGACGGCCGCCAGCAGATCAGCTTTTTCATCCGCAAGGTGCCCAAGGGCGCCTTTACCGAGGACCTGTTCGCCGGCCGCCTGGCCGATGTGCCGATCGATGTCGACGGGCCACACGGCAATTTCCATCTCCACTCCAGCGCCGAACCGATGATCTGCATCGCCGGCGGTTCCGGTCTCGCGCCGCTGATGAGCGTGCTGGAGGATGCGCGCAAGAACCGCGTCAAGCGCCCCTGCGCCTTCCTTTTCGGCGCGCGCACCCAGGCCGACCTGTATGGCCTCGAACAGATCAACCAGGTGGCACAGAACTGGGCGGACAAGTTCGTGTTCCTGCCGGTGCTTTCGCATGAGCCCGCCGACAGCTCATGGAAAGGCGCGCGCGGACTGGTGACGCAGTTCATCACCGACGCCATGCCCGGCATCGACTGGAGCAAGGCGCAAGGCTATATGTGCGGCCCCCCGGGAATGATCGATGCCGGCATCGCATCGATGACGGAGGTGGGCATGAGCATCGAATCGATCTTCTACGACAAGTTCACCGACGAAAGTCATATTTCGAAAATGCCGTGAAGCCGGCCTGACTGCCTGATAGCCGACGGCACTCCCGGGGCACGCTGCGCCTGGCGCATTCGGCGATCATCATTGCGAGGACCTGAGCACGGTGATTTCTTCATCCGCCACACGCACGCGGTCATCGCTGGTCCTCGCTGTCGCCCTCGCCGCGATGTGGGTAGGCGTTGCGGAGCCCGCCCCGCTGGAACGGGAGCTGCACTTCATCGTCACCGTCGATGCCGAGCAAAGCTGGAGCAAAGACGACCCCAAGCATCCCGGCCATCAGTGGTCCAAAGCCACCTCGCGGCAGCGCTGGGAAGTGCGCACGCGCCTGCGCTCCGACGGCAAGCTTCAGGTTCGCGATCTGCTGGATCCCGATCTGAACGCACGCATGGAAGCCAAGACCATTTTCCTGGCGCGCCAGGCCAAGGCCTTGTTCGAACAGGCCGGCAAGCCATTCAAGGTTCCTCGCAACGAGGCCGAAAAGAGCGCCCTGATGCAGCAGATGCAGGAGCAGATCATGGGCTGCAAGGCGGACGAGATGTGCACCCACGACCTGACCCTGGAATATTCCGCCCTGATGGCGGCGATCGAATTTCCCGAAGCGCTGGAGGAGGATACCGTCCCGGGACAATACCTTTATTTCCTGCCGTTCAAGGGCTGCACCGACGAGTCGCGCGTCACCATCGGCATGTCGATCGACGGCGAGCGCTACAACAAGGATGTCGAGCATCTGGTGACGTTTTCCGAGCGGCGTTCCGCCGATACCGTCAATGCGTCCGACGGCCTTGCACTGTGCGACCACTTCGCCGCGGTGATCGATACCAAGGACCCGAAGAAGCTGGTTCGCCATGAGACCATCTTCGTGCCGCGCCCGGAAGGAGTCACCGAGTACACCGAGCGTGAACACACCAGCCACAAGCAGGAGCCCCAGCCGCTGATCGGCGCCGCCCTGAACTGGGTCAACGATACGCTGCGCCACGCGCCGGAGTCCGGCACTGTGTCGGCCACCCTGCCGCTGCCGATGTCGCTCAACGGCAATTCGACCTGGCTCGGCCTGTGGCAGGGGACGGCCAAGGTGTCGCTGCAGTGGACCTTCGCCAGTGTGCCGCCCCAGGGTGCCGCGACACCGCAGAAGTGAGCCCCGGGAGAAGCGCCATGCGAGGTTTGCGGCTCGGCTGTAAAGGCTTGTGGGCGGCTCTGCTCAGTGGCGCGCTGGCGGCCTGCGCGCATCCACAGGCAACCGAGCTGACCGGCTGGTTCAGGGATTTCAACAACTGCCGCGACGAATACGCGGCGATGGATGCGCGTGTCGCCGCGGCCGGCGTGGGGGATGCGGCCTACTACCGGGTCCCTGGTTACCCGTACCTGCGCAGCAACCGCATCCTCGCTTCGTTTCGCAACGAGGTCCAGGGCGTCAACCAGGTGGGCGGCTGGATCCGGCAGCTGCGCGAGTTCGACCAGGAGGCCCGCGAATACGAATACATCAACCTGGGCATGACCATCAAGGAAGCGGCGATCCAGCGCTTCCGCTTCCTCAACTGCGGCCGCGCCCTGGCAAGCACGGATCTGGACGACCCGGCCGGCTATGCCCGTCTGCTCGCCGTGGTTCAGCCCGCGGACGAATACTCGACGCTGGCACGCGCCATCGGGCTGTATCCGCTCGCCGTGCCGCTGATGCGCTCGCGCCTTTCGTCCACGCGGGAAACCACCCTGCGGGAATTGGGCCAGCCCGTGGAAAAACTCGAATCCCCGGCGCCGCTGTGGCTCTGGTCGGCAAAGCCTGCGGAAGATCTGGGCCTCCTGCGCAATGCCTATGCGCGCGCCGTCCCGGATGAACTGGGATTGCCGGGTCTGGTGGATTCCGAGTGGCGTGCGTTCGCGGAGTATTACGCGCCCGAGCTGTGGATCGAGACCGCGGACGACAGCGACAAGCCTGCCGCGCCCCAGCTGGGCCGCGACGGAACGTCGGCGGATGTCGGCCAGCCTTTGGTCAACTACCAGATCAGCTTTACCCGCTTCGACAGCGCCGCGCTGGCGCAGATCAGCTACTTCGTGTGGTTCAGGAGCAGCAGGAAGGCCGACAGCGGCAGCTCCCTCGACGGCTTCATCTGGCGCGTCACGCTCGATCCCAAGGGCCGGCCCCTGGTCTACGAGAGCCTGCACGAGTCCGGCAGCGATCATCGCTGGTTCCCTGCACAGCCCCTGGCTTTGCGCCCGGCGTCCGGCTACTGGCAGGAACCGCCGCTGGTCGCGCCCGGTCTGGCTCCCGAGAGGCTCGCCACCCTGCGCCTGGCTGCCGGCACGCATGAATTGCGTCACGTCACCGGGCCGGAGCCGGCGCACGGCGCATCACCCCGGCAATACGAGCTGCGCCGCTATGAGGATCTGTTCACCCTGCCCATCCCCGATGGCGGCAGCCGCAGCCTGTTTGATCCTGATGGGAAGGTGAAGGACGCTTACAGCACGGACCCGCTCGGCTGGATCGGCAGCGGCCTGCGCCAACCCGGTGTGTTGCGCCAGTACGGGCATCACGCCATCGCGCATATCGGCCGCAGTCATTTCGATGACCCGTTCCTGCTCGAAACCGTATTCGCTGCGGATTCCACCACACCGAATGCGCTCGTCGTCGCTCGATGAGCCCTGGCGGGACTCCAGCCGAACTGGCAACCCTGCTCGCCGCGATCGCCGATGGAGATCCAGGGGCGCTGACCCGATTCTACGATCTCACGGCGCCCATCATGTACGGACGCCTGTTGCGGATGCTGCGGCATCCGGAGTGGGCGCAGGAAGCCCTGCAGGATTGCTACATCCGCGTGTGGCAGCACTCGGTCAGCTATTCACCGGACAAGGGCGAGCCCATCCAGTGGCTGACCGGCGTTGCGCGCTACCGCGCGCTGGACCTGATCGATGACGCCAGGAAACGATCGCAGCGTTTCGTCTCGGACACCGATTGCACGGAGGACTGGCCGGACCCGGAGGAAAGCGCAGAAGACCGCCTGATTCGCCTCGAAAAGCTCGCGCGGCTGACGCGCTGCATGCAGACCCTGACGCAAAACCAGCGCAGGTGTATCCTGCTGGGGTACTATGAAGGCCGATCGCATCACGAGCTTTCGCTGGCGATGAACGCCCCGCTGGGAACGGTTAAGGCGTGGCTGCGGCGGGGTGTGGTCAAGTTACGTGAATGTCTGGCTCTTTAGCAGGACAATTGCATGCAGTACGTAAGCGCCGATCTGTTGAGCCGACTCGCTGCCGAATACGTCATCGGCACCTTGCGCGGCCCGGCGCGCCGCCGCTTTGTGCGCCTTCTGAACACCAGCCTTGAAGCGCAGCGCCAGGTGCGGCTCTGGAACAGTCACCTTGGCGGCGAGGATTTGGACTGCTCGCCGATTCAACCGCCCGTGGAAAGCCGACAAGCCCTGCTGCGGGCCGTGGGGCAAGGCCGTTCAGCGCGTCCGCGATTTCGCCGGACCGCCATTTTCCTGTCCGGGCTCGCCGCGGCCATTTTGGCTTCGGTATGGCTTGGAGCGCACCGAGTGCCGCTCGCAAAGCATCGAGTCGCAACCACACAGTTGCAACTACAGGACCACTACCCTGAAGTCCCGATTTATCTCACCGAGGTCGGCATTCCGGCCTCGAGCATGCAATGGCTGGTCAGTGTCTCCGCTGATCGCCGTCATCTCATCGTTGTGGCCGGGGAAGACTTCCTTCAAACCGGGCGCCACACGATAGAGTTGTGGTACCAGGAACAATCAGGCGAATCGCCGGTTGCACTGGGAGCGCTGCCGATGGAAAAAGACGCCACGGTTTCCTTCGATCTGCCGCCCATGATGGCGCATCAGGGCACTCCGCCGAGCTTCGTCATCAGCCTCGAACCCGAATCAGGCACCAGAGCCCGGCTGCGCGGGCCAGTGCTCGATGCCAGGACGGCGCTCGACCTGATCTGAGCGGGGCTCAGCTCATCACCTCGCGGAAGCAAACGCCTGCTTCGCCAGCATGAACACCGCGATCAGCGAAACAACCGCAAACAGCAGCGCCGGCGCCAGGCCGATGATGGAAGCGAGGTTGGACGCACCCCACTTATTGTCGGCGAAGCTCAGGGCGCGGTTGGGCGCGAACAGCGCGGCCCAGTAGAACACGGTGTTGGCCCAGCCGGTTCCCACCAGCATCAAGGACATGCGCTTTGCCCCCGCCTCGGCGAAGCCCAGGCCGGACAGGAGCAGGGCGACCAGCATGATCAGGATGCCGTTCATCATGCCGCCGATGTGGGTGCGCACCCAGGCCTCGGTGGTGCCGGGAATCGAGAACTGGACGATGTGTCCCGGGATCAGCTCGATGCCGCCCAGCAAGCCGATCAGCAAGCCGATTCCGGCGAGCATGCCGATAAACAGGATGAGCGCCCCGTGACCGATCATCTTCTTCTGTACGACGGTAAGCGTCATCGGTAATCCTTTTAGTCTGTATTAGGTAACGTTGATGATCTGGTCCCGGACCGCGCGCTTCAGCACCTTTCCGGTCGCGGTCATGGGCAGGGCATCGACAAATCTGACTTCCTTGGGCGCCTTGTACGCGGCGATCAGGGAGCGGCAGTGCGCGATCACTTCGTCGGACGTCGCCACCATACCGGGCATGGCGACAATGACCGCTGTGACCCTCTCCCCCCATTTCGCATCGGGCAGGCCGATCACGGCGCACTGCTTCACCACCGGGTGCTTGGCCAGGGCCTGCTCGACCTCGGCGGAATACACGTTTTCCCCGCCGGTGATGATCATGTCCTTGACGCGATCGACGATGTACAGGAGGCCTTCCGCATCTCGGAACCCGGCATCGCCGGTGCGATACCAGCCGTCGCGCATCACCGCCGCTGTGGCCTCGGGCTGGTTCCAGTAGCCGCTGAACAGGGAGGGCGCCCGGATCCAGAACTCTCCTGTTCCACCCGGAGGCACTTCGTTGCCATCCGCATTGGCAATCCGCACTTCGATCAATGGAAGGGGCGTGCCGCAAGAGCGGAGGCGCGCCTCGTTGCCGACATCGTGCTGCTCCGGCCGCAGCAGGGTAATGGCCCCGGACGACTCGGTCGCTCCGTAGAACTGCATGAGGCGGCATTTCATCTCGAGCAGCGCGCGCTGCAGCAGTGCCGAGCTGATTGCCGAGCCGGCGTACATCACCAGGCGCAGAGACGAGAAATCCGCGGACCTGGCATCCGGATGATCGAGGATCATCTGGATCGCCGTGGGCACCAGTGCGCAGATGGTGGGCCGGTCGCGCGCCAGCACCTGCAACAGCTTGCCCGCATCCAGCGCCGGCAGCACCGACACGGCAGCGCCGTTGTACAGCGCCTGTACGGAAAGCCCGGTGCCTACCAGATGGAATACCGGCATCACCGTGAGCATCACGTCACCGTCACGCCACTCGTATGCGGGCTCGAGGTGCTCGCACAACCGCATGAAGCTGAAGCCGCGATGCGTCAATTGCACGCCCTTGGGCAGGCCGGTGGTGCCGGAGGTATAGATCAGCAGCGCGGTGTCGGAAGGCTCGATCTTCGCCCGTGGATCGCGGCCGTCGCCGAGGGCGATCCAGGCGTCGAAGTCGCCGCTATCGGCGCCAGTCGAATCGAAGGCGATCGACTTGAAGTCGCAGTCGCAGTGTTTTCTGGCTGCGTTCAGCAGAGGCTCGAATTCGCGATCGACGAAGACCAGCGCGCATTGCGCATCGGCAATGATCTGTCCGAGCTCCGCCGCGGCGAGACGCCAGTTGAGCGGTGCGATCGCGGCAGCCGCCTTGTTCACGCCGAACAGAAGCTCGAAATAGCGCGCTGAGTTCTTGCCCAGAAAGCCGACATGCTGGCGCGGCCGTACACCGCTGGCTACCAGGGAACTGGCGATGCGGCTGGTCACTTCGTCGAGCTGCCGCCAGCTGAGCCGGCCCAGGCCGTCGATCAGCGCGGTGTGGTCTGGAGTTATGCGGCCATAGTGCCTGGGAATGTCCGCCAGGCTGTTGACCTCGTGATGCAGCCACATGATTTAAGGTCTTCCCTGTCTAACGCCCGACGAAGCGCGGCTTGCGCTTTTCCACGAACGCCATGATCCCTTCGCGCGCATCGCTGGTCGCTGCCGCACGGCTCAGGCCCTGCGCCTCGTCTTCCAGCTGCGACTCGAACGGCTGCCCGAGGGCGCGGCTGAACAGGCGGCGGATTTCCCCGTAGGCTCGGGTGGGCCCCTGGCTGAGTTTGATGGCCGCTTGCTCCGCCTCCGCGGCCAACACGGCGTCTTCGACCACGTGATCGACCAGCCCCGTGCGCAGCGCGGTATCCGCGTCCATGGTTTCTGCGAGCAGCAGGAAACGCCGGGCCCGGGCAAGGCCCATCCTGGAGGCGAGGCCGAAACTGGCGCCGGCGTCGCAGCTGTAGCCGATCTGCGAATAGGCGGCGCCGAAGCGCGCCGACCTGGAAGTGAACACCAGATCGCTGTTGGCGATCAGGGCGCAAGCCCCGCCCATGCAGGTCGCATGCACGCTGGCCACGATCGGCGCATCCAGGCGCGCAAAGCGGGCGACGCCCATATGCAAGGTCGAGGTCCACTCGCGGATCTTGTCCGGCAGCGTGTCGAGATTCTTCGAGAACATGCCGATGTCGCCGCCGACGCTGAAGTAGCGGCCGCGCGCAGTCAGCAGGATGGCGCGGACGTCCTTGCGGCCGGAAAGCTCGTTGGCCACGGCCGCCCAGTCGGCGCAGAATCCGGCGTTGAACGGATTGCCCAGGTCCGGCTGGTTGAGCGTCAATCGTGCGAGACCTTCCTGCACGCTCAACTCGATCGTCTGATAAGCCACTGTTCTCCCCCGCCTTCGTTGTGGGGGCAGCGACTCCCCGTCTGGGAGAATCGCACCCCGCTTGATGTTCGCTTCAGATACCGACAGTCGTGGCCCGGCCTACCGCCACGCCGGGCTCATGCTGCCAGTCCGGCCAGCCTGCTGCCTGGTTCTGCTTCAGGGCGATGGCCCGCTCTTCCGCGGTGGCGAACTCGGTGTCCCAGCGCTTCAGCGCCGGCTTGACGATCATCTCGTTCCATAGCGGCGGAATCAGCGCGGACAGGAAGCAGATGAACACGCTCGGCATCATGATCGCCTGCCGGTGCGGCACCAGCTTGTAATAGACCTGATAGGAATTGAGGTGGTGATCGGCATGGTTGGTGATCTCGAACGCCACTGTGCGGGAGAACCAGTTCAGATGATTCCAGACGTGGCGGCGACCGATCGGCGCGCCGGGCAGACGGATCAGGCCGTAGTGCTGGAAGTAATTGAAGGACTCCACCCAGGCGCGGGCCACCAACATTCCCGCCAGGCCGCAGGCCACGGCGGTCCAGCCGCCGATGATGAACAGGATGGCCTGGAAAATCACCTGCGCCAGGATGGCGCGGTAGGCCCGGTGACGGATATTCCAGGGGCTCATGCCCTTCTTGCGCAGCGCACCGGCTTCCATGCGCAGCGCATAGACGGTGCTCTCGATGATGGCGCGCCCGGTGAACGCGTACAGATTGGTTCCGCGCACGGC
>FTIF01349082.1_pt1 | contig 35049 bp, 39 predicted proteins | sample 1658001 | NCBI WGS metagenome assembly FTIF01 (sample SAMEA3914789, study PRJEB12502) | metagenome | biome: forest; material: soil | place: Canada | collected 2011-07-03 | depth 0.3 m | reverse complement strand
CCGGCCGCGCCGGCGGTGAGCGATATCCTGGCGCAGACCGGGGAGTTCTTCGGCGTCTTCGAGCACACCCGCCTGCGGCTGCAGCACGACCGCTCCGCCTGTGGCTGCGAAGCCTGCCAGGGTGTCGACAAGCTGCGCCTGAAGATTCTGCTGCACCTGGGCGAAATCGCGGTCAAGCAGGTGCGCCAGTTCACCGAGCTGGCCGGCAGGCCGCTGATCCTGCTGCACCGCCTGCTCAAGAACGGGGTGCCGGCGCGCGAGTACATCCTGATGACCGAGGATTTCCTCGCCGCCGCGCCTGCCATCGACGGCCTCAGCTGGCTGGATGAGGATGTCGACGGCGTCGGTGCCTCGCGCATCGCCTACCTGCTGGTGACACCCGAGAACCTCCGACGCCTGCCGGTACTACCGACGGGCAGCTGAGCCTCAGCCTTCAGCCGGGGCGATAGCCGGCCATCCCCTCAACGCGGCCCTTAACGATGTTCCTGCGGCCGTGCCTCGGTATGAGGCTGCTGCACCTGCGGACGTTGTTGTTGCATCTGCGGACGCGGCTGCTCGTGCTGCTGCATTTGCATCTGCGGGCGAGGCTGAGCCTGCTGCATCTGCGGGCGCGGCTGCTCATGCTGCTGCATCTGCGGCTGCTGCGGCCTGGGCTGCTCACGCTGTTGCATCTGCTGCTGCGGCCTGGGCTGCGGACGCTGTTGTATCTGCTGCTGCGGCGCTCTCTGCTGGAACTGCCCCGCAGACTCCGGCCGCGACTGGCGATTCTGGGCTTGCGCGCCCTGCTGAACCTGCGGCGCGATCATGGTGTGCTGGCCCTGCGGCGCCTGCTGATGCTGCACATAGGCCGGCGCCGACTGTCGCTGCGCCTGCTGCGGCTGCGACAGCCCGCGGTTCTGCTGCTGCCCCGGGCCGTTCTGCTGCGGACGATTCTGCCCAGCCTGACTCTGTTGCGACCGGTTCTGGCCGCCGCTGAAAGGCGCCGTTTCGCCGCGCGACACCGCACCCTGGCCGTGAAACACGCCGGGCCTGGCAGTGGCGAACACCCCCGGATGGCCGTTGTTGGCCGAAGCCAGCTGCGAGCGGTCGCCGCGCGCCGCCTGTTCGTGCTGTATCTGGTTGCCGGTGGGCTGGAAATGACGATCGTTGGCGGCGGCGCGCTCCTGCTGCGAAGGCCGCGCCGAAATGCCGCCGTTGCCGCCGTTGTAGCTGACGCGGTTCACCGTGACGTTGTTGATCACCGTCTTGTTGTAGGTATTGTGGATATTGGTGATGTTGACGTTGTTGACGGTGCGGTTGTAGTTGAAGCGGCCATTGTTCCAGTAGCCGCCCTGGTAACCGGAGCCGCCATAGCCGAAGCCGTAGTTGACGCCGCCATAGAAGCCGACGTGAGGGCCCCAGTAGCCTCCATGCCAGAGGTAGACGCCATCGCCCCAGCCCCAGTAGCCCGGGGTCCACAGATAACCCGGCTGCGGCGCCGGCACCCAGGTGCCCGGCACCCAGTAGTAGCCTTCGTCGCCGTAAGCCCAATAGCCCGGAGTCCAGATATAGCCGTCCGCGGGGCACAGCGGCTGCTCGTATACCGGCAACTCCGGCGGCGCGATGTTGATGGAGACGAACACGCCCGCAAATGCCGACAGCGGCGCCGTCAGCAACACTGTGGCAAGGCACAGCGCACGAATTGTTTTCGACATGTCACACCATCCTCTGCACTGAACCGGTTGCGGTTCCCGGGATTTCGCGGCGCCTTTCGCTCCATTGCGTGGTAGCGGACTGCGGGCGCCTGTCCATCGCCGGGTCATCCTTGATATCTGCTGCTTCGCGATCATTCAGGCGACCGCCAAGGCGGACTGCTGATGATCACGCTGCCAACATAAATCCCGCTAGCTGAACCGAGCATGAATGTCCGGGATTCTCCCGGATCGGGAAATTCCCGCCCTACAGGAACTGTGTCTGCAGGGCCTGACGCGCCTGGGTCACCAACGGCGCCTCGTCGCGCCGCCGCGGCAGCAGGCGAAACTCGGCCTGCGGCAATGCCGGTAGGCGCTCGCGCGCGCCGAGCCGCAGCATGCCTTCGGTAACGGCGGACTCGTTGATGCAGCCGACGCCCAGACCGGCGGCGATGGCGCCCTGCAAGCCCGCCACGCCGGAAGCGGAATGCGCCACCACGCAAGGCAGCTCGTGGCGGTCCAGCAGGCGCAGGGCCAGGCGGTGCAACTGGCAAGTGGAGGGCAGCAGGAGCAGTGGCAGCGGACGTTGCAGGTGCAGCCGCGAGCCCTGCGCCGCCACCCACAGCAGGGGCTCGCGGCGCAGCAAGGGGACGCGGCGCGGCACCGTCGCCGCACCCGTCGGCTCGACCGCGCGCATGACCAGGCCGATATCGAACTCACCCGCCTTGCAGCCGCTTTCGACCCGATCGGATTGGCCGATGGTGACGTTGACCCGCAACCGGGGGTACTGCTCGCTCAAATTCCTGAGCAGGCGTGGAATGTCGCCGGGGCGGAAATAGTCGGTCACTGCCAGGCGCAGCTCGCCGCGCAATTCCTCGCCGCGCAAGTCGCGCAAGGCCGCGTCGCTCAGGGCCAGGATCTGCCGTGCATGGCCCAGCAGGCGGTTGCCGGCGGCGGTGGCGACAACACCGCTCTTGCCGCGCGTCAGCAGCCGGGTGCCGGCGCGCTGCTCCAGCTTGCGCATCTGCTCGCTGACCGAAGACTGCGACAGAAAGACCCGCGGCGCGGCAGCGGACAGGCTGCCGGCCTCGATCGCGGCAACAAAGGTGCGCAGCTGCTCAAGGTCGAATCCGTGCATTGCTTATCCATCGCTTTATACGATGAATGATATCGTATATTCCCGCTTTCACGATAGATGATCCGGCCCTATTCTGCACCCCGTTCTTCAACAGGAGCAGAGCCAAATGCCTCACATCAATGTCCATATTTCAGGCAACAGCGACGCCGCGCTGACGCTGCAGGTCGCGCGCAAGGTCACCGCCCTCACCAGCGAGATTCTCGGCAAGAAGCCGGAAGTCACCGCGGTGGTGGTGCACTACATCCCGCGCCAGCAGTGGATCATCGACAACACGCCGTTGTCGGAGCAGGGCAAGAACGCCTTCCACCTCGACATCAGCGTCACCGACGAGACCAATACCAAGCATGAGAAGGCGCGCTATCTGAAGGAGATCTACGCCAGCCTGTCGGCGCTGATCGGCAACTTGCACGAGAAGTCCTACATCCACGTCTTCGACGTGCGCGCGGCAACCTACGGTTATGGCGGCCTGACGCAGGAATACCGCTACCAGCACGCCTGAGGCGGGACGCGCAAACCGGGCGGAACCCCGGCCCGGTTTGCCGTGTCACAATTACAAGCCGTCGCGGAGGCGCCGAGGACGAAGTCCCTTGATGAGGCGCCTCTGCGGCAGTCCGACGCGCCTTCCATGTGCCTTGGCGCCCCGTGTATGTCGCGAACCGATACCCGGCTGTACGGAATTGGGACGGGAGGACTTGCACCCCACCGCCAGCGCTCCGACAATGCCTGTTCCAACCCCACGCGACCGCCTTCCCCCTGCGGCGCGAATCCATATAAAGAGGAAGACCATGCAGGCACACGGCTTTGTGCGAAACCTGAGGACATTGCTGATCGGCGTCAGCCCAATCGTGGTGGCAGCTTGCGGAGGCGGCAACGTCAGCGTCGGCACCGGAGGCAGCAGCGGCTCCGGCGGCGCCGTGTTGCAAGGCACATTCTTCGGCTATACCGGCAACAGCCAGCGCGGCTTCGCGTCTCCGTCCACTCAGAAAGACGGCATTTTTGGCGTCATCGCAAGCGACGGCAGTGGCTTTTTTGCCGATGCCCAGGTCTCCGGCAGCCAGGCGATTTTCAGCATGGGTGTCCCTTCCAGCTCCGGCAGTTCAAGCATTGGCCCCAGCTTCTTCACTGCTTATGCCGGCAGCGGCAGCAATCTGGGCGACGGCACCACGATCGCCACCAGCAACACCGGCTTGACCGGTACCGTGTCCTCGACCTCCACCGGCATCCAGGGCGCGCTGAAATTCGCGTTGCCGAGCGGTTCGAGCAACTCCGCCAGCATCATTCTGGATACGCCGGCGCTGGCGCCGAGCGCCATCGCCACGGGCACCTACTCCGCCGCCAACGGCAGCACCGGCACGGCGACGGTGGCCAGTGCGGCGATCTCGACCAATAACGCCGATATCTACACCGTCAATTTCAACACTGCGACGAGTTTCACGGTGTCGAATACCGGCGGCTGCAATTTCTCCGGGACGGCCACCGCGGACGGCACTTTCAACATCTACCACCTCAACGCCGGCGGCAGCTGCCCCGGCTCCGGCTCGCTGACCCTGAACGGCCTGGCCAGCTTCCTGCCGGCGAACGGCCATTCGCCGCTGGGCGGCGTCCTGGCCAAGAGCACCCTGGTGCTGGAGCTCGACAATAGCGAAAGCGGCAATCCCTCCAAGTACGCGCTGGCTGTGGTTGCGGCCAAGCAGTAGAAGCCGCAACAGGCCCATCTGAAACCGTTCGCGCCCGCTTGGGCGTGGACGGCGTCAGACATATCGGGCACATCGGCCGGAAGGCCTTCTCTATCAAGCTAGTCGAAGCGCACCCGGCGATCGACGACATGCCAGCGCGGCACCTGCCCCGGCGCCATCGGCTGCGGCGGACGGCCTTCGGTCCTCAGCTTGACCGATCGCAGAATCCGCTCCTGCTCCAGGCGCAGCTGCGGGTCCGCACCGGCACCGTCGATCCAGGCCTTGCCCTGCTCGGTCAGAGCGATGGAGGGATTCTTGTGATCCGGGTCCAACGCCAGGCTGCCGTCTTCCAGCATCTCGTTGAGACCGGTGGAGAGATCGTCTCCGCGCAGGCCCATCTGGGTCCATCCCACCATCAGCACGGTCAACAGCACCGGCGCGCCCGGGCGGTCCGCGTGGCATTGCCGGATCAACTGGAGAATTGCCGTCTTGCGGGTCAGTGCGGTGATTGCAAGCGTCATTGCGCGTCTCTTGCTGCGAGTCTGGTCCCTACTATAAACGCCCTACTCGACAGCGGAGTAGACTCGGACGCAACAGGGCGCGGCATGAACAAGCCGGGGCGCCCAGCCAATGTGTGAACTGGTTCTCTGACGCAGGACATCAGCCGCTGCATATTTTGATGTTTGTTCAGGGGGAAGTCGCATGGACCGACAGGAACGCGCCCTGCTGTTGCTGGAGCAGGAAGAAACCGAGGCGCACATTCGCGACCTGCGCGCCGCCCTTCAGCATGCGGGCAGGATTCTGGTGGGGCTGGGCAATGCGCTGGCGGCATCGCCGGAAAACACCACGTTCGCCAATGCGCCGCCCCCGCTCGGCCATATGCCGCTGCAGCTGATGCATTCCAAGGCCTTCGACTGGAACTCGATTCCGGACAAGGCCGTGCTGGCACAGAAAATCCAGGATCTGCGCGAGTTGCATGAAAAGCTTGCCGCCATCCAGCGACGGCTGAAAACCTAGCCTCGTCGCAGCGCGGCCGCCGAGCCACTAAACTGGCGCCATTCAATCCGAGGAAAGACCCCCAGCGCATGCTGCCGCGCGCCTCCTATGATCGCAACCCCATCGAAGTTGCGCGCGAGCTGCTGGGCAAGCAGCTGGTGCTGCGCGTCGACGGGGTGGAGCGGGTGGGCCGCATCGTGGAAACGGAAGCCTATCTCGGCCCGCACGACCTCGCCGCGCATTCGGCGCGCGGACGCACCGCGCGCACCGAGGTGATGTTCGGGCCGCCCGGGCATGCCTATGTCTATCTCATCTACGGCATGCACCACTGCATGAATGTGGTGACCCAGGCCGAAGGCCAGGCCTCGGCGGTGCTGCTGCGGGCCTTGCAGCCGGTGCGCAATCTGGATCTGCATACGCGCGGCCCGGGGCTGCTGTGCAAGGCCATGGGCATCGACCGACGCCTCAACGGCCACGATCTGCTCAGCCCCGATTTCCATATCGCCGAGGCGGAGTCGGCGGAGCGCATCGTTATCGTCAAACGGCCACGCATCGGCGTGGACTACGCCGGGCACTGGGCCAGGCGCTTGCTGCGTTTCTACATTCGCGGCAATCCTTACATCTCCCGCGCCTAGGACACTGATGGCCTGTTTGCTTCCGCTGTCATCCTGAGCGCAGCGAGGAATCCGGACCTACTGGCTAGCGTTCCCTGCCGTCCCTGGCGAGACCTTGCAGCGATCGGAGAACCCGGCCCGGCCATCCATGGCCGGGCGTTCACCACTCCAGCGAGCTTCGCTGCGCTCAGGATGACAAACAAGAACGCGCCAGAGCCGCCAATAGAGCCAATCCCGCCGCTTTACGCTTGTTAACCCGCAGGAACGGCAAGGTTCAGAGGGCGTTCAGTCGCGCCGCGTAGTGTGGATGGCGTATCACCGAACTGGAGAAACGCCATGCGCATCCTGATCCGCACATTGATTCTGAGCACCGCCATCCTTGCCGCCGGCTGTGTCGTGGTGCCGGTCGGCCCCGGCTACTATCACCATTGCGGCTACTACCATTGCCGCTGATCCGGGGCGTTAAAAGCTCTAGACCCGCTCGCAGAAACCATAAACGCTGGCGCTGTGCTCGGCCTGCCGTTGCTGCGGCAAGGACAGCTCGCAACGCAGGCTAAGCTGCGCCGGCGGATAGTCGAGCTGGGCCATGCTGTAGCCGACGTAGGTGTGGCCCTGATAGGCGATGCACAGGGTCCAGCTGCCGTAGCGCGGATTGGGGTAGACCCACTCCGGCTGCCGCGTTTCGTCCAGCTTGAAAACACCGCGGCTGGCGGCCTGGGCGTCCTTCGGCGTATCGCCGCAGCGTCCCGTATCCTCATCCCGCGCGATGAATACCTGCGCATTGGATACTGGCCGGCCATGGTTCAACAGGTGCCCCTGGATCTGCGGGCTGACCCGGGCCATGGTGGCATAGCAACCCGGCAGCCCTGCGACCAGGGCCAGCACCGCACATTGGATGATTCGATTCATGGTCCCCGCGCTGCGCTCGATTGTTCGGGCCTATCCTAACCCGGCCTCCCGGCGGAAACGTAGCGATGGCGCGCCCGCGGAGGCGGCCGGGCGCCGTTCCCGGGCGACATCCGGCCAGCCCTGAACCGGGCCGGCCGAAGATTTGCCGGGTTTGGGGCATCCATCCCGCCAGCCGACCGGCTCGTCCCGGCCCGTTGCCGGTTCGTCCCATATCGCTCGCCAGCGCAATCGGGCGCCCCTAACGTGGACTACGTCCACGACGGACCTAGCGGTCAGACCAAGGTATCGCCATGAAGCAACGCCTTTCAGCCCTGTCGATCCTCACTCTCTGTGGCGCTTTTGGCGTCGTCGCCGACAGCAACGCCCAGATGCGGGAGGACTGCGACAAATCGCCGGCCTTCACCATTGTCGGCGCACACGTCTTCGACGGCGAGCGCTGGCTGCCGCCGGGGACCCAGGTACGGGTGCAGCATGGGCTGGTGCTGGCGGTCGGCCCCGACGTCGGCCTGGCCCGCGGCGGCACCATCATCGACGCCACCGGCAAAAGCCTGCTACCGGAACAGGGCGAGATCGAGACGGATCATGTGGCTGGCAGCGCGCAAGCCCCTTCACTGGCGGAAAAAGTGCAGAGCGGGCACGGCGCCATCGTCACCGGCGCGCACGCCGATCTGCGCCTGGTCGAGGGCGACAGCAGCCAGGGCTGGAGCGGACTCGGCGCCATCAGCGCCAGCTGGAAGAACGGCATCCTGGTCGGACACCACGGCACCGCCAAGAATCTCTAGGCCCCGGGCGGCAGTTCAATGCCCGCAAGGGCGGGCGACAGACGCTGGAGAAAATTTTCTTCAGCAATATAGGTTGCTCCCCTCTCACGCAAGCGGGAGAGGGGGTAAAGGCGCATTCATCCTAAACCGAAAAATGCTCTAGCCCGCAGAGGGGCAGAGCGGCGCCCCGCCCTGCTGCGCCGCACCCAGTCCCGCCGCGATCTGCGCGGCAAGATCGGCCACCGCACGCTGATGCCCTTCGATCAGCGCCGGGTATCCCGGCTGCACCGTCTCCGACACGCTGCTGCTGCAGGTCACGGCGATAGTGTTGTCGCCAGCGCGGCGCAGGCTCCACAAGGCATCGATGCGGGCATAGGCGCCCAGCGCCGATTCAAAGCGCTGCACCTTGACGCTGATGCGCCAGGTAGCCGGGCCCTGCCCCTTGGGCGCCGTGCTGTTGGGCAGGCCATAGACGTCGTGGGCCCCCAGCCGGCTGCTGAGGTCGGCGGAGAGGGCATCGCGAAACTCTGCGCTCAGCGGCGCGATCCAGCGGCGCGAATCCACCGGCACCATCTCGCCGCTACCGGTGCGCACCACCAACTCCGGCGTGGACACCTGCGGCGGCAGATCCACCGACTGCACCTCGATCTGGAACGACGCCGCAGCGGCCTGCTGTTGCGGAGCCGGCGGCAACAGGGTGTAGAACTGCGTCGGCGCGGAGCTGCAGCCCGCCAGCGCCAGCAGTGAGGAGGCGAACGCGGCAGCCGCGGCCTGCTTGGTTTTGGTCATATCATTTCCTGCCCGAATCGCCGGCGGGCTCCTGATCGCTGGATTTGCCGCGGATCAGCGATTCCGGATGCTGTTCCAGATAGTCCGCCAGCGAGCGGAACGAAGCGGCGGCGCGGTTCACTTCCTCCAGCGTGCGCCGGGCGTTCTGCTGCAGCGGCGCATCCGGCGAGGCCAGGCTCTGATTGAGGGACTGCATCGCCTGCTGGGCGTCGCGCAGGGTCGCTTTGGCTTCTGGCGCCAGCTCCTTGTCGAGCTGCGTCAGCAGGCTGTTGGCGCTCTTCAGGGTGCCGTTGAGGTTCTTGCCGATCTCGCCGAAGGGGATCTCGTCGATCTTCTTGACGATGCTCTGCAGCTGTTCCTGCAGCTGCTCCATGCTGCCCGGCGCGGTGGGGATGACCAGGGGCTGGGCGGCGATGTCGAAGGCGACGGGTTTTGGATTCTTGACGAAGTCGAAGGCGATGAACAGCTGCCCGGTGATCAGATTGCCGGCGCGCAGCTGCGCCCGCAGGCCACGCTCGACCATCCGCCCCCACATCTGGTTGGCGCTGCTCTGAGTGCTCTTCTCAAGGGCGCGCATGCTCTTCATCGCCGCGCCGAGCCGGTCGGGATAGACGTCGGCCTTGACGTCGGTGAAGAACTCCTTCTCCTTCGCATCGAATTGCAGCTCGATCGATTTGACGCTGCCGAAGTTGACGCCGTGAAAATCCACCGGCGCGCCGGCGGAGAGGCCGCGCACCGATTGCTCGAAGTGCATCAGCACCTCGACCGCGGGGCCGTCCGGCGGCGCCAGCGCCGTGCCCTGGTCGGAGAACAGATGAAAGTCCGCCTTGTCGGCCGCGGGGCCGCCTAGATCCTGATCGTTGAACGGCTGGAAGGCGATGCCGCCGGCGACTACCGTGGCCAGCGACTGGGTATTCACCTTTAGGCCGCTGGCGCTGAGCGACAGGTCGACGCCGCTGGCATTCCAGAAGCGCGTGTTCTCGGTCACCAGGCGGTCGTACGGCGCATCGATGAACACCTGCACCGAGACATGCTTGCCGTCGTCATCGAGATCGGTTTTCACCACCTTGCCGACCGGCATGCGGTGGTAATACAGGGGCGAGCCGATCTGCAGCGAGCCGGCGTCCTCGGTGTGCAGATTGAACAGCTTGCCCTTCATGTCGTGCGTCACCGGCGGCGGCTTCTCCAGGCCGGTGTAGTCCTTCTTGGCGTCGTCCGAGGTGCCGATGTCGACGCCGATGTAAGCGCCGGAAAGTAGGGTATCGATGCCGGAGACGCCGTTGATGCCGATGCGCGGCCGCTCCACCCAGAAGCGCGAGTCTTCCACCGCCAGCCTGGAGGCGTCCTTGTTGAGGTCGACGATGGCGACGATGTGGGTGTGGTCGTGGCTCAGGGTGATGCGCCGGACCTTGCCGACCACCACGTTCTTGTAGCGCACTTCGGTCTTGCCGGCTTCCAGCCCTTCCGCCGTCTCGAAGGTGAGGTTGATGGTCGGCCCCGCTTCCAGGTAGGTGCGCACCACCAGCACCAGGCCGGCGACGGCTGCCACGATCGGCACCAGCCAGATCAGCGAGAAGCTCCAGCGATGCCGGCGCCGCGCTTCCGGCTCGGGCAGGTCGTTGAGGTCGTGTTCGGTCATGGACGGGGCTTGTCGACGGTCATTTCACGGAGCCGGATCGTAGCTTGGAATCGTAAGCTTGGAATCGTAAGCTTGGAATCGTAGCTTGGATTGGGGCTTGGAGGACGGATTCACGCGCCGGTTCCGCCAGCGGCGGCCTGCCGCTGCGGTTTCGATGATCGCACGTCCCAGATCAGCCGTGGGTCGAAGCTCATCGAGGCCAGCATGGTCAGGACTACCACCGCGCAGAAGGCAACGATGCCGGGGCCGGCATGCACCTCGGCGAGGATGCCGAAGCGCACCAGCGACAGCAGCAGGGCCACCACGAACACATCGAGCATCGACCAGCGGCCGATGAACTCGACCATGCGGTAGATGCGGGTGCGCTCGCGCTGCCAGCGCGCCGAGCCCTGCCGGCTGCTGAGCAGCAGCAGCGACAGGCAGGCCATCTTTATCAGCGGCACGGCGATGCTGGCGGTGAACACGATCACCGCCAGATCCCAGGCGCCGCTGGTCCACAGCTCGACCACGCCGGAAAGGATGGTGTTGTTCTCGGCGCCGCCGAGCAGGGTCGAGGTGCGCATCACCGGCAGGAGGTTGGCCGGGATGTAGAGGATCACGGCGGCGATCAGGAAGGCCCAGCTGCGCGCATGGCTGTCGGGCTTGCGCCAGTGCAGCGCCTGGTCGCAGCGCGGGCAGAATCCGAGGCTGCGATGCTGCGCGGCGTGCAACACCAGGCCGCAGGCGTTGCAGGCGAGCAGGTCGAGCTCGCCGGCGAGTCGCAGCGGCGGCTTGACCTTGCGCGTGCCGCCTGGCGGCTCCAGCGCGTCCGCCGGCTCGGGCGGCCCGTCGGGCGCTTCCACCGGCAACGGCTGCAGCAGGCCGGCGTCGCCGCCGGCAGCGCGCTCGATCTCCTCCGCGCGCTCCCATAACTCTTCGAGGTCGCGCGAATTCAGCAGGGTCAGCAGCAGGGTCAGGATGGCGAACGCCCACATGCCGGTTTCCGGCGTGGAGGTGGCCATGCTGCCCAGTTTCACCACCGCCACCAGCAAGCCCAGCATGAAGACTTCGACCATGGTCCAGGGTTGCATCTGCCGCAGCGTGTGCATCACGCCGATGAAAGCGGCCGGCACCCTGCCGCGCCGCAGCGGGATCAGCACATAGGCATACAGGCAGATCTGCAGCAGGGGAAAGAAGAACACCGTGGCGGCGGCGACCACTGCGATCGGACTGACGTTGGAATCATAGGTATCGACGATCATCTGCCACAGCGTCGCTTCGCTGACCTTGCCGCCGACACTCAGCATCATCAGCGGATAGGCGTTGGCGATGACGAACACCATCAGCGCCGCCAGGGTCACCGCCAGCATGGCGTGAAGGTCGGAGCGGGAATTTCCGTACAGGCGGGTGCCGCAACGACGGCAGCAGGCCACGCAGCGCGGCTGCAAAGGCGCGCGCCGGTACACGGAGTCGCAGAACTCGCAGATGACCAGATTTGCTGTCGACATGGGCCGGCGGATTTTCCTGACCTGGAAGCTGCCTGATTGGACGACACAACAGCCGGTGCGGCGATTCGCAGTCTATCAAGCTTTGCAGCGGCGACCGTTCGCGCTGCGGTGCTCCCGCATGAAAAAGGCCCGCCGCGGCATCCTTGCCGCGACGAGCCTACAAAGAACTTACGGCATCCATGCCGGCTCACACCAGCAATCGCCCTGCAGCCAGGGCGCGCCTTCCTTGGCACGACTACACGGCAATGCGGCAGACTTTGCATGTCTCGCGCTTTACCGCGTCCCTGGCGGGGCTTCCGCCTGGACTTCCTGTCCCGACGGGCACATCACCACCCACCTCACCACCCAAGTCCCGCACCGACCCGGACCCGGTCGCAATGAAGCGCCGCAATGCAGCTTTGCCATCCTTGGCGGGGCTCCGCGGTGCGAATGCCGCGGAACCCCGACCGGATCATCCTTGACCCGGCAAGACTATGCTTCAGCCGCCGCTGGGCTTGAGGCCGGAGCTGTCGACGCTCTTCACGCCCTTGACCTTCTTGGCGATATCCTCGACGTGCTCGACGGCATCGTCGTTGGCGACGGTGCCGGTCAGGGCCACCACGCCGTTGCTGGTCTTGACGCTGATGTCGAGACCCTTGGTCACGCTGTCGGCCAGCAGGTCGGACTTGACCTTGGTGGTGATCCAGCTGTCCGAGGCGAACTTGCCGGTCTTCTTGGCGGCCTTGTCGGTCTTGCTGGCGACCGAGTCCGCCAGCGACGGCGTATTGACCTGGCTGTCGACCGACTTCACGCCGTCCACCGACGAGGCCAGCTCCTTGGCTGCGGAGGCGGCGTCGGAAGACGGCGCCGAGCCGGTCAGGGTCACCGCGCCATTGGTGGTGGTGACGCTGATCTTCGAGCTCTTCAAACGCGAGTCGTCGAGCAGCTTGGCTTTCACCTTGGCGGTGACCGCCGTGTCGGTGATGGCAGCGCCGATGCCGTCGCTGTGCGGTTGGGCATCATCGGCATAGGCAGCGGCACTGATCGCCACGGCGCCGCCCAGGCAGGCGCTCAGGCCGGCGGCGATCAAGGTGGTTCGGAAAAGATTTCTATGGTTCGTTCTGGGGCTCATTCTTGCTCTCCTTGCAGTTGGGTCAAACGTGTTGCCCGGTGCGCAGACTCCGCTGCGCAGCCCGGTCAGACATCAGGTCAGACAGTGGGGCGTCGGCCCGCGATCAGCGATACCGCGAACAGCACCAGGAAGATCAGGAACAGGATCTTGGCGATGCTTGCGGCAGTGCCGGCGATGCCGAAAAAGCTCAGGGCGCCCGCAATCAGGGCGATGACGAGAAATACGACGGCGTAGTGCAGCATGGCTACCTCCTTCATCTTCCCTGAAAGGCGGGGGTGCCCTTCAGGCGGCGGCGAGTGCCGGTAAATTGTCGAGCAGGCGTTCCAGCGCATTGAGCAGGCGCTCCTGCGCTTGCAGCACGTCGCGGAACTGCGGGTTGACCGGATGCACGATTCCATCCCATTGCATCTGGTCGCCGCGCGACCTCAGTTGCGACAGGCGCTCGGCAATGATCTGGTTCCTGCGTACGAATTTATCGACGGTCATCTCGATGCTCCCCTCCATGGCAGGTGAAAGATTCGGAAAAACACTCAAACGTCGCTGAGATTCCCTTGGGAATCGCGGCGGACATTGCTGCTGTGCTGTGGCACGGCTTCCCGCCGGTGACTCAGCAGCAGGGACAACACCGCCAGCACCGCGCTGACGAGAAACAGGCCCCAGGCGTCCTGCCCGGAAACTCCCGCCACACCGCTGATGCCCATATAGCCGGCGGCACAGGCGATCAGCAGGAACACGGCAGACCAATAAAGCATCGCTTCAACTCCCTCGCGTCAAATTGCCCAGGCGTCGGTGGAGCCGCGGTCCGGCTCGATCACGAAAGCCGGCAGCGGGGCAATGGCACCATCGCGGGAGCCATTCAGGCCCAGGGCCCGCAACTGCCTGGGGGCACCGGCTTGATGCAGCGGCGCGGGAGGCGCAACTCCGGCCCTTGACGGGGCCACTCCGTTGATCTGGTTCACCGCCTCGTGGCTAAGCGCGCCGAGCAGCGAAAATCCGAGAAAGAGAGGGAGAACGTGTATGCGCATAGCCTTGTTCCTTATCCTTGGCGTATCCCTGTGCTTCCGCTTCGCCTCGACCGGTAACCGGGTCGCTGCGAAGTCCTGTATTAGTCATTGCCAAGCCCGTGCCAAATTCGCCAGGATTCAAGATTTAGCCGTTTAGTGTTTATATTTCAAATACTTATGCTGATTTATCCGGCACCGGAGAATGCCGGTTTCGGCCATTCGGGCAGCGACCGTGTAATATTTACCGGCAACAAGGGTGTCGATCGTGTAAGGCCTGCCGGTAGCAGCCTGATCCGGCATTGCAGACCATTGATAACTACCAGGGCAGGGATGCGCAGATGATGAGGGAGCCACACCTCGAAGCACTGCGGGTTCTGTGGGTCGACGACGACGCGGAGCTCACCAGCGGCCTGGTCGACTATCTGGCGGGCGAAGGCTATGCGGTGGATTGCGTGCACGATCTGGCCAGCGCCGGGCGCGCCCTGGAGCAGGCCGCCTACGACCTGGTACTGGTCGACCTGGATCTGCCGGACGGCAGCGGCTTTTCCCTGATCCGCGATACGCCGCGCGAGCGGGCGCGGGAATTCGTGGTGATCACCGGCCATGGCAGCGTGCGCACCGCGGTCGAAGCGCTGCGGCATCAGGTGTTCGACTATCTGATGAAGCCGGTGGAACTGGCGGAACTGTGCAATCTGCTGGCCCGCGTCGGCCATGCCCGCGCTGCATCGGCGGCCGCACCCGGCACCGGCGCGGCGCCGGGTGCAGCGGCGGCAGGACCGGGCGACGCGCCGGCCGGATCGAGCGCCTCGAATCTGTTGCCCGGCGCCTCTGCCGGCATGCGCCGCGTGCAGGAACTGCTCACGCGCGCCGCCACCAGCGATATCACCGTGCTGTTGCAGGGTGAAAGCGGCACCGGCAAGGAGGTCGCCGCCAACTGCCTGCACCAGCTCTCCAATCGCCGGGCCGGCCCTTTCGTCGCTTTCAACTGCGGCGCGGTTTCGCCCTCGCTCATCGCCAGCGAATTGTTCGGCCACGAGAAAGGCAGCTTCACCGGCGCCTTGCGCACGCACAAGGGCATCTTCGAGCGCGCCGAAGGCGGCACGCTGCTGCTCGACGAGATCACCGAGATGCCGGTGGACCTGCAGTCCACGCTGCTGCGCGTGCTGGAAACCGGCACGGTGACCCGCGTCGGCGGCGACCGCGAGCTGCCGGTCAACGTGCGCATCGTCGCCGCCACCAACCGCGAGCCGATGCAGTACGTCGAAGAAGGGCGCTTCCGGCTTGACCTCTACTATCGCCTGCAGGTGTTCCCCATCGCGCTGCCGCCGCTGCGCGATCGCGCCGATGACATCGAGCTGCTGGCCACATATTTCCTGGGGCATTTCGACCCGCAATCCGCCGCGCAAGCGGCGCCGACGCGCAGCTTCTCGGCGGCGGCGCTGGATTGCCTGCGGCGGCATCACTGGCCCGGCAACGTGCGCGAGCTGCGCAATGTGGTCGAACGCGCCTGCCTGCTCGGCGGCAAGGTGATCGAACCGGAGCATCTGCTGCTGCAGGAACGTGCGGCCGCAAACGCGACGCTGTCCGGCGCGGCGGAAGCCGCTCCGGCAACATCGAAATCCGGCGGAACGCTGCTGCGCGATGCGGAGCAGGAACTGATCCTGCAAACGCTGGCGGCCTGCGGCGGCAACAAGACCCGTGCTGCCGCGCAGCTTGGAATCAGCCTCAAGACCCTGTACAACAAATTGAAGCGGTTCGAGAATCGGGAAGCGGCCGGCGCACCGGCTGCAGGCGCTGCGGGGCGCTCATGAACATCGTGTTGCTGGAAGACGATGCCGATGCGCGCGAAGCGATGGCGGCCCTGCTCAGCCTGGATGCGCACCGGGTGGAGCAGGCTTACGATTCCACCAGCTTCAGGCTCGTCACCCTGGACCTGCGCAGCGAAGCCGTGATCTTCGATATCCACCTGGCCAGCGACGCCAACGGCCTGACCCTGGCCATGGACTACCAGGCGCGGCGCCAGGCCGCGGGCTTGCAGCCGGCCAAGCTGATCGCGCTGAGCGGCAGTGCCAACCCCGATCACCTCATCGCCAGCGCCCGACCGCCGTTTCCGGTGCACCATCGCTTCACCAAGCCGGCGGACCACGAGCAGATTCTCGCCGCGCTCGACAGCTGACGCGCCACCCGGGCTGCGACGACAAGCCATGCTGGATCTGCCCCCCGCCGAAGCTGACGCCGTCCCCGCGCACTGGCACGACGCGCCGCTGTTCAACGCCCCGCTGTGGCTGGCGCGACGCGACCGGTTGATCCGTGCCGAACGGCACGAGCCCATACCCGCTTCCCCCGCCCTGCTGGCGCGGCTCAGCGGGCCCGCTGCCACGGGCGAAATGCTGATCGCCTACGACTCTTCCGGAGAAGCCTGGCGCCTGCGCCAGGCCGATGCCGCGGGGGAACTGCAGTTGTGGCAGGCGCAATCGCTGAGCGACAGTCGCGCGCGCCTGTTTTCCACCCTGCGCGGGCTGCTCGGGCAACAGCTGAGCGAGTGTGTGCTGCACGAATTGCGCGGCCCGCTCAATGCGCTGTCGCTGCATGCCGACCTGATGGCGCGACTACTGTCGGCCGGCGCTGAAGTGGAGCGTGCACTGCCCAGTGTCGAGGTGATCAAACACCGAGTCGGCGATTTGCGCAGGCGCCAGGATGCGGCAGTCACATTATGGCTCGGTGACGCTACGCTGGCCGAGGCCGCCGGCGCCGATCTCGGCGAGGTCGTCGACAGCAGCCTGCGCCTGGTGCGCGGCCATCTGGCCTTGCAGGAAGTGCGCCTGCGCAGCGAGGCCCTGCAGCTGATCGGCGGCGCGCGTCTGCGCCAGGGCGCGGCACAGACTCGGCTGGTGCTGATGGCCCTGCTGCTGACGGCCTGTGCCGGAGCCAGGCAATTCCGCACCGCCGACGGCAGCGCCGAAGTGGTGGTGCAGGCCAGTATCGAAGAACGCACCCTGGTGCTGGAACTGCAGGCGCCGATCGACGGCCAGACGCTGGGACGCGAGCTGGCGGATACCGACACTGCCGGCCTGATGGCCGGCCTGGCGCTGCTGCTGGAGAGCGCCGGCATTGCCCTCGAGGCAGACCCGGCGCAGGCGTCGACGCGGCTCTCGCTCGCTCTGTAAATGCGGCCGGCGACTGGGCCTTGTCGCCCGGGCAGGGCTACACTGGGTGCCGGGACCAACGCGCACAGCGGGGTGGATGACAATGGACGAACGGATTGCGTCGGACAGCGGGCCGCGCCGGCTCACCACCAGCGCCGCGGCGAATGCGCCAGCCCATCTGAGCGTGGACCTGTACCTGATGCCGGCCGGCACCGTGGAAGCGCCACCCTCCACCAGTCACGTCATCAGCATGCACGCCGGCACCCCAGTGCAGGCCTGGTGCCGCTGTGAGGGTCTCAGCCAGCGCCGCTTGCAGACCTCCGGCGATATCGACATCGTGCCGGCCGGAGCCAGTGGCGTCTGGACCGACAAGCAGAGCGCCACCATCCTGCTGCTGCGGCTGGAGCCGGCCCTGCTCCAGGCTGCTGCGCGCGATCTCGAGCTGAATCCGGATCGCACCGCCCTGGCGCCGCGGATGCAGCTGCGCGACCCGCGCATCGAACACCTGGCCTGGGCGCTCAAGGCCGAGCGCGAAGCCGGCTACGCCGGCGGCCGCCTCTACGCGGAGAGCCTGGGCACCGCGCTGGCGGCGCACCTGCTGCGCGCCTACGCCCTGCCCGCGGGCGCCAGAACCATGGACAGCCGCGGTTTGCCGCCGCGCAAGCTGAAGCAGGTGCTCGAGTTCCTCGAAGCCAATCTCGAGCGCAATCCCGGCCTGGCCGAACTGTCGGCGGTGGCCGGCTTCGGCATCTCCCATTTCAAGGTGCTGTTCCGCCGCTCCACCGGCATGCCACCGCATCAGTACCTGCTGCGGCGCCGGGTGGAACGGGCGCGCCAGTTGCTGCAGCAGGGCCGCCTCAGCGCCAGCCAGATCGCGCTGGAGACGGGCTTCGCCCACCAGAGCCACATGGCCCGCTGCATGCGGCGCCTGCTTGGCGTCAGCCCTTCGGCTGTGGTGCGCAACGCGCGCTGATCCCTCAAGCCGGCGGCCGAATGTGCCGGTGTGCGTCCGCACGTGCGCGACCAGCAGCGTGGCCACTGGCATGCTGCAGACTTCTACAGGAGACAACAGCATGCCCAGCCGGGAACGTGTCGCACAATTGATCGGGATGGTCGAACGCGGGGAGTTCGTGGAGGCGCTGCAGGAATTCTATGCGGCGGATGCCAGCGCCCAGGAAAACAGCGAGGAGCCCAGCAAGGGACTGGCGACGCTGATCGAGAAGGAGCGCAGGACGCTCGCCGCATTCGGCGTCCGCACCCTGCCCCATGAAGCCTGCCTGATCGACGGCGATCGCGTGGCGATCCACTGGACCTTCGAATTCACCGATGGCCGCGGCCGCCGCATGCGTTTGGACGAAGTGGCCAGCCAGCTGTGGCGTGGCGACCGCATCGTGCAGGAGCGTTTCTACTACGATCCGGCGCAACGCAACCGCTGGTCCTGAGCCGGAAGCCCCGGCCGGGAGGGTCTACTGGCGCGGCTCGCGGGTGGCCACTTCGATCGGCAGATGCGAGGACGGGGTGGCGCTGCTGCCCAGCACCGCGATGAGCTTTTCCAGGTCCACCGGCTTGGCGAGATGCGTGTCGAAGCCGCTTTCCAGGGCGCGCTGTTCGTCTTCCTTGCGCGAAAACGCGGTGAAGGCGATCAGCGGCACTGCCGGCGGCGTCGCGCTCTCGCGTTCGCGCAGGGCGCGGATGCGCCGCGCCAGAGCATAGCCGTCGGTATCGGGCATGCCGATGTCGGAGATGACGATGTCCATGCGCTGGAAGCGCAGGCGCTCCATCGCCTCCGCGGCCGACCCTGCCGTCACCACGTTGGCGCCCTCCGCGGTGAGCAGCGATTCCAGCACCAGGCGCACATCGGCCTCGTCGTCCACCACCAGCAGGCGCAGCCCTCTCAGCCTCTGCGCACCGACGCCACCGCCGGCATTGGCGGCAGGCTCCGCCGACACATTGGCGGCCTGCTGAATCGCTTCGAGGCCCGACAGCTCCACCGCCTGGATCGGAAAGCGCAGGATGAATTCGGAACCACGGCCGGCTCCGGCGCTGCGCACGCCGACCTGGCCGCCGTGCATTTCCACCAGATGCTTGACGATCGCCAGGCCCAGGCCGAGGCCGCCGTACTGGCGGGCACTGGACACGCTGCCCTGCACATAGCGCTCGAAAATGCGCGGCAGCAGGTCCGCGGCGATGCCGATGCCGGTGTCCAGCACCCGGATCTCCAGCCGGTCGTCGACGCGCGTGGTGCGCACTTGCACCTTGCCGCCGGAGGGCGTGAACTTGACCGCATTGCTGATGACGTTGATCGTCACCTGGCGCAGGCGGTCGGCATCGCCCACCATCCATAGCGGCGCATCGCGCAGCTCCAGATTGAGCTGCACATTTTTCGCCGCCGCCGCCGGACGGATCACGTCGATGGAGGCTTGCACGATATCGGCCAGGTCGATGCGGCGCGTGCTCAGCGAAAGCTTGCCGGTGATGGCGCGCGATACGTCGAGCAGATCGTCGATCATGCGCGCCAGCGAGCGGGCGTTGCGCTCGATGGTGTGCAGCTGGGTGCCGATCTGCGCCGTCGGCGCCATGTCCTTGCCGCGGATCAGGCGGGTCAGGAACTGGGTCCAGCCGAGGATCGCCTGCAGCGGCGTGCGCAACTCATGCGACACAGTGGAAACGAATTCATCCTTGGCCTGGCTCGCCGCCTCGGCTTCGGCGCGCGCCTGGCGCTCCTGCCGCAACAACTCCTCGCGCTGCACCTCCAGCACCTGGCGCTGGCGCAGGTCGCGGATCATCAGGTAGCACAGGAACGCGGCCAGCAGCACCGAGATGAAGCTCGGCACCATGATCGAGATGCGCGCGCTTTGCCGGGCATGGGCAAAGGTGACGTCGAGCGAGTCGTTGGCGTGGGCCTGGGTCAGGCCCAGCGCTGCCGCACTGTCGCGCAGCGCATTCATCCGCTCCTTCTGCCGCTGCGCCAGGGGAATCAGGCTATCCAGGCTGGCGCTGTCGCGCATCTGCTCGCGCATCAGCACATAGGTCTGCGACTGGTCGAGGAAAGCTGCCACGTTGTGTTCGAAGTCCGCCAGCTGCTGCGCCGCGGCGGCGTCATTCTGCAATTCGCGATGGAGCTGTTCCATCTGCGGCGGCACTTCGCGGCGCCCTCGCTCGTAGGGCTCGAGGAAGCTGGGGTCGCCGGTGATGAAGTAGCCGCGCACGCCGTTCTCGACGTCCTTGATGAAGGACACGATGATGTCGAGGCGGCGCTGCGCGGTGAGCCCGGAACGCAGGCGCTCCTGCTCGTCGAAGACGGTCTGCGAGGACTGCAGCGCGAGCAGGGCATTGAAGGCCAGCACCACCACCAGGGCGATGCCGGCGGCGGCGATCCGATAGGACAACGGCATCCGCCGCAGGGCCTGCCGGCTGATCGGGTTGGCGCGAATCCATTCGAACAGCGCATTCGGCTTCATGGCTTTTTGCGGCCGTTGGCGTGAAACGATTGACGGGGACCACTCCAGTTCCGAGTCCGCTGCGATCGAAAGAGTTCCCCGGCAACCCCTGTATGAGGGGTGTGCCGCCCTTGTCGTCCAGCCGGGCCTTGGTTAGCTTAGAGCCTAAAGCCTCTCAGAGACATAACAACTCCAATCGTCACCCGGGATCGCTCCGCGATGTGGATTCTTGTCCTGTACGACCCGCAGGGTCATGAGTTGCGGCGGGTGCCGCTGGAAAGCGCACCGCTCAGCATTGGCCGTGGCAAGGACCGGGATCTGGTGATCGATTCCAAAGCGGCTTCACGCCAGCATGCGCAGATTGAAGCCCAGGGCGACACCGCCATCCTGGTCGATCTGGGCAGCGCCAACGGCACCCTGCTCAACGGCCGCCGCCTCGACAAACCGGTGGCGCTGGGCGAAAGCGACGAAATCCGCATCGCCGGTTTCAGCCTGCGCCTGCAGCGCGAGCGCAACGGCCAGGCCACAGCGGCGGGGCAAACGGTGATCCAGCCACGGTCCAAGCCGACGGCTCATGCCGCGTCGAAGCCAGCAACGGATTTCCCGGGGATCAAGGTGCCGGAGCATGCGCCGGCAGCGGAGGCAACGGCAGCGCCGGTCGATCCCCAGGGCTGGAGCTCGGCCAGCGAACTGCTCGACAAGCAGCTGCGCAGCATCCGCAGTCTCCGCGGCGAGGCCCAGCAGGAGCCTGTGCACAAGCTCGGCGGCTTTGAACAGAGCTGGGACAAGGTGGTGGATTCGATGCGCGAATTGCAGCAGCAGTTGCGCGGCGATCCGCGCGTGCTGCTGTTCGGCATCAGCCGCAACAACCGCGAAATCACCGCCAAGATCGCCGATCCCGGCGCGAAGCGGGGCCATGCCTATCTGATCCTGTCGCCGGAGCATCCCGAGGGAAAATTCCGCGACCAGCTCACCGTGTGGCTGCGCGAATTCGGCGAAGCCGATATCAACTACGACGATCCGCGCGAGGCCATGCGTCATTTCGTCGAGCGTATCGCCAAGCGGCTGGCCTGAGTGGGCGCCTGGCTGCGCAGCGTCGCAGGAGCGATTACCTGCATCGCAATTGTGCAAACGCACAAAACCCGATGGGCTGGAGCCGTCGCGCGACTAGTGGGTTTTCACCACTTCCAGTTGCGCACCCAGCGCGGGAAGATGGTTCTGCGCCGTTGCTTGAACAGCGGCAATCCAATTTTGGGGTTTAAGGCATCGACCGGAAACGGCCGATGCCTTTTTTACGTCCGGGTGCACCGGCGGCACGCCGTCGCAATGCATCAGGGCGGCGCCAGTCGCTGCTCCAGTTCGGCAACACGGGCTTCCAGTGCGCGCAGGCGCTCCTCGAATTGAGACGGGACTGCGGCCGCCGCAGCGTGTGAGCACACGTCGGGGGCCAGCAGATCCATGCCGGGAGTCGGCGTGCCGCACAGCAGGTGGGCCTGCCGCGACTCCTTCTGCCCGGCGCCGCGCGGCAATTCGGTCACCAGCGGCTGGGCGCGATCGTGCAGCGAGGCCAGCACCGTCTGCAAACCTTCGGCATCGGCCGGACCACCCAGAGGATGCGCATTGGCGCGCAGCTCGGAACCGGTCTGCGCGCCGCGCAGCATCAGGGTCACCAGCACCGCCAGTTCGCCCGTCTTGAGCAGCATCTGGTGCTGCATCTGGTGGCGCCACTTGATGACGCGTCCGCTCATGCTGTCGCGCACCGCCAGGCGATCGCGCTCCAGCCGGTTCAGCGCGGCGCCGGTATCGCCCTCGCTGAGGCTCATCACCGGGCTGCGCACCGTCTTCTGGTTGGCGGCCAGCATCAGGGCGTTGACGGTCATCGGGTAGTACTGCGGTGTGAGGATCGATTTCTCGACCAGTGCGGCGAGTACCCGCGCCTCGGCGGGAGTCAGCAGGAGTTCGGACACGGCGTCGGCACGGATGACGGAGAGGCGCCCATCCTAACGCGTTCCGCGCGGTGCGGGCTTAGAGCTTATCCGTGAATAAATCGCACCTGCGTTGCAGTCCAAAATCGCGTCAGGCAAGGCGGAGGGCTGAGCCATGGTGATTCCATGGCTCAGCCTGACAACGATCGCCCGCGACACGGTGCCGCGTCAGCGTGGGTGCGGGAGCGGGCGAAGGCGGCCCCTCCCGCACCCACCTCGCTACGCTCGGGCACCGTGTCGGGGCCGCCCTGACGCGCCCGCTGTTACAAAAGCGGGGGGGCGCAACCCTTCGGGACGGGGCCATTCTTGCGCATTGCTGCGTCAGCCGGTGCTTGCATGGAATCACCATGCTGCGCCCCGTCCGATTTGCACTGCGCAAAAATGACCGCCGTCGCAGGTGCGATTTATTCACGGATAAGCTCTTAGCTGCGCCGCAGCGCTTCAGCGACGGGCGCGGCCGGGCCTTTCGGGCAGGCCGTCGAACAATTCCGCCGCCCGCTCGAGCAATTGTGCGCGCCATTGGGTGATCTGGTTGCGGTGCACATCGAAACGCTGCGACAGATCCGCCACGCTGGCTTCGCCCTGCAGCGCGGCCACCGCAATCTGCGCCTTGAATGAAGGCGTATGGCTGCGCCGCGGCCGCCGCTTGTCGGCGGCGATGCCTTTCTTGCGCGGTTCGCCGTGCGCCACGATGTATTCCTGGGTGGTCGGACCGCTCGGCGCCTCGCCCTGTTCGATGCGCTCCACCAGTTCGCGCGCCAACGGCGACACATCCACCAGGCGCAGCTTGGCGTGACGCAGGCTGACGTCCGGCGCTTCGCGGTGACGCTGGCCGTCGAGATAGAACTGGATCGGCTCATCGCCCTGGAACAGGCGCGTGAAATAGACATCGCCGTCCGTCACGCTGAGATGATTGATGGCCGAGCCGGCGCCGCGGCCGCGGCGCGAGCCATCCTCCGAAACGATGATCAGGCGGGTATCGTCGAGATCGGGCTTGCGCGTGATGACGCTGTCGCCCCAGCCGCGGAAGAAGAACGGCACTTGGCTGTCGCGGCAGGCGTCACGCACCCGCCGCACCCATTCCGGATGCGGCGGCCGCGGCGCGGCCCCGCGCTCGCCGCCGAGCAGAATCCAGTCGAGCGGCTCATAGCTCCGCAGCGGATCGCTCTTCGCCATCCACTGCGGCCGGCCCCCGGCATCGAGCCCCAGGTATTGCTGCACGATGCCTTCCAGCGGCCACAGGATGTCGCGCGTCGGCAGCTCCACGCATTCCACATCCACCGCGCCGAGCAGGGGTTCCAGCACCACATGCCGCCATGCCGCCGCCACATCGAACAGATAGGGCACGCGTTCGGCGTAGCTGGCCGCATCCTCCGCCGCGATGCCGAGACTGAGGTTGTCGGGCAACTGGCCGCGGCCGAGCAGTTCGCGCATGCGCTGCTGGTGCCGCGTGGTGATGTGGAAGAAGTGCTGCGGGTATTCGGCGATGGTGCGGATCACCTGGGCGATGAAAGCTGCCGGCACTCCAGGCTGGAACAGGTCTGCCAGCGGTGCCACCGTCACCTGCTGCGGCGTGGTCCAGCCCGCCGGTTCCGCCAGCGCGGCCTGCACCACCACCGGCTGATGGCGCGCAAAGGCCTGCGGCAGGCGGCCGGCATTGACGTGGAAGCGCGACAGCCGCTCGTGGGCAAAACAGGATTTGCAGACTTCGGAGATCGGCTGGCAGCCGTAGACCAGGTTCCAGGGGCGCTCGTTGAGGGACAACGCTTCATCGCGCTGGCGCAGCAACTCGTGATCCGTCACCCTGATCGCTGGATAACGCGTGGTCATGAGCGCTGCTTTCCCCTTGGAGCCCCGAATCCGGTCAGGCCTGTCTCGCGGCCGATCCGGCTATCTCTTTAACTTGCTGGCAATTTTTGTGCGGCAGCATATCGTACCGGACCGGCGACCCATCTGTCATGCATCTGTATAAAACAAAAAAAATACAACAAAATCATGTATCTATATACCGCAGACAAAATGTTGCCAGCTCCCTGCGCACTGCCGTTGAACCCGTCCATGAAATTGGCGGTCTGAGGCCGCAGAACTGCGGTGCGGAGCCGTACAGGCAATGGAGTGCGCAATGGCAAAGATGAACGGGCCGGTATTTGTCACACGGGTCGACGAGGTGGAACCGCTGATCCTGTCCGAAGCCGGCAGCATCGTCGCCGGCGATGCCGTGCGTCACCCAGCCGAAGGACCCTGCGTGGTGCTGGCACGGCTCGGCGACCATCTGATGGTGGAAGCGGAAATCGCGCCCTCCTCGGACTATCCGGAAGTCCACTCCCGCTCGGCCTAAACAGCCCCTAGAACACTCCGCAGGAAAGCCCCGCAGCCAGGGTCTGCCCCAGTTCGCGGCAAAGCGCCAGGGCGGCCTCGTCCGGTTCGCCCTTGACCACCAGGGGTTCCGCCACGCGATTCCAGCCGCAACCGCCGGCAATGCGTTCGATGGCACGGATGGCGCCGCTGCCGTCGTTGCCGGCGCTGACCAACACGGCGTAAACCATGCCCAGCTTGCGCCCTTCGGAGGGATAGTAGACCCGGTCGAGAAAGTCCTTCACCGCCCCGGACATGTAGCCGAAATTCTCCGGCGTGCCGATCAACAGGCCGTCGGCCCACAGCAGGTCGTCCAGTCCCGCCTGCAAGGCCGGGAGCACGCGCAGCTCCACCTCTTCCGCAAACTCATCGACACCAGCGCGCACCGCCCCCAGCAAGGTTCTGGTGCGTCCGGTCTGGCTGCTGTAAATGGCGAGCAGGTGTTTCACCCCCTCATTATGAAGTCAAGCCGCAGACGTGACGCAGTGCGCGGTCCGCTGTGTTCGCATCCTCTACCATGGGGCGCGGCAGTCTTCCCCCCTGAAATGGCGCTACGCACGCCACGCTGCCCAAGGCGAACTAGATATGGCCGGACTGGAGTCGATAGGCGCGTTCCTGGCGTTCTGCACGCAGCGCAATCCGCGCTTTGTCCATCCGATCCCGCAATGCACCGCCTACGAGCAGATGCTGGTCGACCTGGAAGATGGCGATCCGGCGGTGCTGACGGCATTCAATTGGGCCCGGCAGGCGCAGAACGCCTCGGCGGAAGCGGTGCTGACAGAATGGCGGCGCTATGCGGAGAGCGAGCGCGCCAGCGTGCGCCATCTGGTACGGGTGGCGCATCTGCTGGCGCCGCCGCCGTCGGGCGCCGCGCTGGAAGACTTGCGCAGCCGTCTCGGCGATGCCAGCCCCGAACTGCTCGAACTGTATCGCCGGCATGACGGCGCCAGCCTGTTCGTCGATACCGAGGACGGCGGCAACGGATTGTTTTTCTTCCCCATCGCCGAAATGGCGGCCGAGCGCGAAGGCGTGGCCGAACGGCTGGAGCAGCCGGCGGTGGAAACGGTGGAGGACGGCAGGCTGCAGATTTACGGCAGCCCGCCCTGGCTCGACAGCGCGCTGGTCTTCGGCGGCTTCGGTTACGCCCCGGAACGGCTGCTGTTGCCGACGGCGGGCGAGCATCGCGGCAGCGTGTTCCTGTTCAGTCACGACCCCCTGCAGCTGCTGCGGATCGGCCCTTCCTTCGGCGAACTGCTGGAACAGTTGCGCATCCACCCGGTCGCCTTGCTCGGCAGCTACGGCGGCGCCAGCTATCAGGGCGCTTCGGCCTATGCAGCAGACGGCGCGCCGTGACTGACCTGCCGCATCGGCGCAGACTCAGTCGAGCGGCGTCGATGCGAACTCCGGCAGGCTTTCCGCCCGCTCAGAAAACGCCGCCAGCGCCGGGTGGCGCTCCGCCCTGACCAGGTCGGAGAGGTAGTACTGAGTGAAGCGCCAGGCTACAGCGACGCTGATGTCGGCCTGGTTCAAGCTCTCACCCAGCAGCCAGGGGCGTGCCTGCAAGGTGGCGCTTTCCAGAATCGCATAGGCCGCATCGATCTGTAACTGGAGACGGTCCAGCCAGGGCTGGTGCAGCTTTTCCGGGGGGCGCTGCTGCATCTCATAGACCGCCTGCACGGTCTTGTCGCAGGCCGTCAGGGCCACGCCCAGCAACTGCAATACCCGCCGCCGCGCCATGCCCGCCGAGGGCATCAGGCCGCCGCTGCCGGCCAGCTGCTCCAGGTAATCGAGGATCAGGCTCGAATCCATCAGCACCTCGCCATCGTCGCAGACCAGGGTCGGCGCCTTGACCAGCGGATTGATCTGACGGAACTGCTCGAAGTGGCGGAACACCGAAACCGGGCGGTGCTCGAACGGCAGGCCGAGCAGCTTCAGGGAAATCGCCACACGGCGGACATAGGGGGAATCGAGCATGCCGATCAGTTGCATGAAACACTCCATCGGAAAAATCGTGTGGTCGGGCCGCCCATGGCCCCGCGTTCGCTTCCAGCCTCAGATACCGGCACCGTAATAGGCTTCGCCGTGGTGGATCTTGCCCGCCGCATCGAGCACCCAGCGTTCGGCGGCGCGGCTGCGCTGGCCAGCGAGATTGGCATCGTAAATCACCACCGCGGTGGATGAAGCCGCGTCCCAGTCCACCGCCTCAAGCTTGAGCTCCAACTGCCCGATCTTCTGCAGTGCCGCGCTCCAGTAGCTGCGCAGGGGCGCGTTGCCCTCGACACGGGCGTGGCCGGTGAAACTCTCCGCCTTGGGACTGACGAACACCACATCCTCGCTGAACAGCTCCAGCACCGCGTCCAGCCGGCGTGCGTTCCAGTGGCCCACCCATTGCCGCGCCAGCCGAAGGGCGTCGTCGCCGCCGACCACGGCGCGATGATAAGGACGGCCGCCGGGCGACAGGGCCGGCCACCCGCGCTCCCGCGCCGCCTCTGCGATCCACGCACGCACCGACGGCAGGGCGCCGACGCGCTCGATATAGGCATGTGCGCGCGGCGAAACACCGAGGCCGTACTGCAGCATGCGCAAGGCCAGCGGCACGTAGAAAGCATCGACGGCGCCGAAACGGCCGCAGAGAAATCCGCCCGGCGCGTCGGCGGAAGACAGGATGGCGTCGGCGCGCGCCAGCTGTGCGTTGCCCTGCGAGCTCAGCGGCCGCGGCTCGCCGTCGCGGAAAATATCGAAAGAGCATTCCTGGCGAATCGCCGTAAAGGAGGAATGCATCTCGGCACAGAGCGAGCGCGCACGGGCACGCAGCGCCGGCTCGGCCGGCCACACCCCGGCATCGGGAAACAGCTCCGCCAGGGTCTCGGCGATGGCCAGAGAATCGCCCACGGTGATGCCCTCCGCAAGCAGCACCGGCACGGTGCCGGCGGGATGCAGCGACTGGATCGTCGCCGCCCAGTCATTGCGTGTGTAAGGCACCACTTCCGTCTCGAATTCGATGCCGAGCTGCCGCATCAGCACCCAGACTCGCATCGACCAACTCGAAAAGCGTTGGTTGCCGATCATCAATTTGAGCATCGCCCATCCTCCCGATTCAGGCCAGGGCACAGCGTAACGCTGCCGCGGCGTGCGACGGAGTGCCGGCGAATTGCTCCGCATGGAAATTCCGTGTCGGCTGCGCCAGCGCCAGGCCGTAGAAGAAGGCCCCGTGCAGCAGGGCCGCCGCCACTACCCCTGCCACTCTGCTCCAGGCTACATTCGGAACCATGTCATTGCTCCCTGGCTATCGCTGCAATCGCAAACTTCCCCGTCGGAACCGGCAAGAAAAAGTTTTGCTGCTAACTCCGGCTTTGTCCGGTGAACGCGAGCATTTTCCGGCTGGACAGCCGGGCCATCAAACGATATGTTTTGAGCACATGTTAAGTTTTTCTTAATACCGAAAATTGAACCGCCTGCCGCTCACCGCACTGCGCGCCTTCGAGGCGGTGGCCTCGCACATGAGTTTTGCCGCGGCCGCCACGGCGCTTTACGTCAGCCCGGCGGCGATCAGCCAGCAGATCCGCACCCTGGAAACCGCGCTCGGCTATGCGCTGTTCGAACGGCTCGGCGCATCGATCCGGCTCACCGCCGAAGGCGCGCGCCTGTTGCCGCGGGTCAAGCGCGGCTTCGACGAGTTGCGCCGGGCAATCGAGGAAGCCACGCAACTGCAGGACACCCGCCAGGTCAATGTCAGCCTGCTTGCCTCCTTCCTGCAGCGCTGGCTGCTGCCGCGCCTGCCGGAATTCCAGAGCGCGCATCCCGATATCGACCTGCGGCTCAGCGCCAGCAACCAGGTGGTGGACCTGGGCGACAGCGATTTTCACGCGGCGATCCGTTTCGGCGCCGGCCGCTGGCCCGGCGTGCAGTCGCGGCGCCTGCTCGACGATTGGCTGGTGCCGGTGTGCAACGCCGAACTGCTGCTACGCCTGGGGCCGATCGACTCGTTTGCCGATCTGGGTCGCTACACCCTGCTGCATGCCCATACCGAACCCTGGAACGACTGGGTCAAGCCGCTGTTCGGCCGACGACATGAGGTGCCGGCACGCGCCGAGCTGGACGATTCGGCCACCGTGGTGATCGCGGCAGAGCGCGGCTACGGCGTGGCGATGGCGCGCTGGTCGCTGGTGGCGGGCGATGTGCAGGCCGGGCGCCTGGTCTGCGCCGCGGACTGGGCGGTGCACCACCATAGCGCCTACTACTTCGTTACCACGCCCGCCAAGGCGCGTTTGCCGGCGGTGCACGCCCTCGCCGACTGGCTGCTCGGCGCCGCCAGAGCATCCGCGCCTCCGCCGACCAGGCTCAAGCGCAAGGCTACCGCAGCACGCAAATAGCCGCGCCGGCAGCGCCTTTTCCACACCCGGACGAGGGCGCAGGCGCTGCTGGCACCGGCATTCAGGCGCCATGACATGCAGCCCTCCGCCAACCATGGTGGAGGGCTTTTTTTCGCACAGGGCACGGAAGGGCGGGCTTTTGGCGGGCTTTTTGCTGCTGAAACGCCGGGGAACGCGCATCAACGCCGATGCGTGCAAGCGGAGAACTTATGAAAATCGCCCTGACACTGTTGAGCTGCTCAGCGATGGCGCTGCTGTTGACGGCATTGACCTCACATCATCAGGCAGTCGCCCCGAGCCCCCACAAGACCAGCGAAGCCCTGGCGGACGCCATGAGCAGCCACGGCATCGAACTGGGTGATGCCGACCTCGGCATGAATGCCCCCGCCGCCAACTTCAAACCCGTGGCCTATACGCAAACCGGCACGCAGTAGCCGCCCGCGGGCGTGGAGTGGTCCGCGCCGCACGGCGCAGTCGGCATTTCGCCCCCGCTTCGCCCATGCGTCCGTCTCGGGATACCGCCAATCGGGCAGCGGCCATCGCCTGCGCGCCAGGGAAATTGAGAAATTGGAGGCGGGAGTCCGGCGCCGGCAAACAGGTATTTCATCTCCAGTATTACAGTCTTGGCTGCAACAGGACTGTACGATCAGGCAGCGCTTTTCCCGATCACCGGCAAGCTCACCCGATTTCACCGGGCGAGCTGCAGGATGCAACATAAAACGCCCCGCCATCACCGCTTCTTTCCGACTTTACTTGGCAGCGTCCGACTGCCAGGCGTCCGGATTTCGGCTCGATTGCAATAAACGCTGCCGCTGCAAATGTCCGGCAAGTCATGGATAGCAGCCCCTTCCACCGGGAGATGGGGATCGAACGGCGGCGCTGAGCGGCCCGCAATACCAAAAGGTTTCTTGCCGGAAACAGCGCAAAAAATACTAAAGCAAAATTTGCGTGGTATTTATTAACTATTCATGAAAATTCACAGACTACAATATGAGATAATGATTGGTTTTGCCTACTACCATATTCATTGATTGTTCCCTATGGTGGCCTTGCCCTATCTCCGGGGTTTCAATCAAGCAAATCCAATGTCCCTCGAAAATCAGAATTCCGATGTAATTGAAATCTGCAATCTGGAATACGACGTGGCAAGCGTCGGCTCCGTCGAGTCGTCCGCTTCGGAGGAAAACCAGGCTGCTTTCCACCTGGTGTTTTACCGTCTGCCCGAAAACGCCTGAGCGCATCAACTCCTGGGCGGAGTGCCGCAAGGCCTCCTCCGCCCATTTTTCACGCCGGCCAAGGCAGCAGCCCGAGTCCGAGCAATGCCCCGGAGGAACGGCGCCCACTGCACGCCGTGAACGAACATGAACAATGTTGTCCAGGACCGCGAAATGACCGAAGCCGTCACATCGTCCAAGCCGCCAGCGCCGGGCACTGCCCCACCGCCCCCCTCGCGCGATCCACATCTGGCCCGCTTCACCGGGCAGGTCGATCTCAATATCGGCAACGATCCACCGGATTCATTCTGGAGCCTGGAAGAGGAATTTCGACGGCTGCTGCACAGCGGCTTTCTCGCCGGATTCATCAACCGCGAACTGCGGCGCTTGATGGACACGCCCAGCTACATGGGCGACTGGCGGCCCAATCAGGCGATGATCCATCGCGGCCGCGGCTATGCGCTGGCGCTGTGGCAATTTGAAGAGCCCCGCCGCTATATCCACAGCACGCCGTTCTACGGCATGTATGCGCCGGTCGGCACCGAAAGCCTTTACTACGACATCTATAAGCTGCCGCAGGGCTATCGCAATGAGGTGTTCGATCCCGCCATCCGGCTTGAACCCGCAGGCTCCGGCATCACGGCGCCCGGCGGCATCCTGCTGCTGCAATCGGACCAGTACGTCTACGACTTCCGCATCGCCAGGCCGCTGACGGTGCTGAAATTCACCACCGCCGCGTTCCATACCATGGAGTGGCTGTTCAACAAGGACAGCCTGCACGCCTGGCAGGCCAACGACAGCGAGCTGATTTCAACACAGCTGCGGGTGGCGGCCTATGTCCTCGGCCGCCTCGCCCACCAGTCCTCGCTGGAGCCGCTGGAACTGCTCGCCACGCACCCCCACCACGCCGCGCGCTGGGCCGCGATCCAGAATCTGGGACGCCTCAACCGCACCGCGGCGCAGGAGAAGCTGCACAAGGCACTGGACGATCCGCACCCGCATGTGCGCAACGCCGCCGCCAAAACACTGCGCCAGCTCAAGCTGAAAATACCGGAATAGACCATGGCCATCACCATTGCAGGCAGCACCTCGCGCGTCGTCAGCCTCGACGAATTCATCGACCACGTGCACACCCAGGTCGATCTGCGCGACCTGGACAGCGTCGCCGCCGCAGCCTCGATGTTCCAGGGCCTCGCCAATGACCGTGAACTGGTGGTGCGACAGCTCAATCGACAGGTCAAGCATCAGTTCAGGAGCCAAGCCGTCGCCTCGGCGCAGGTGATCTTCCTGGGCGAAGGCCGCGATTTCTACGTTCGCGCCAATGTCTGGCCCTCGAATGCCGACATTGCCAGCGGCCGCGTCTACCAGGACCAGTTCGCCTATCACCTGGCCCACGATCACAACTACAACTTCATGACGGTGTGCCACCACGGTCCCGGTTACATCACCGAGATCTACGAGTACGACCACGAGCGGCTGAAGGGCCAGGTCGGAGAGAAGGTCGATTTCCGCTTTCTCGAGCGCAAGCACTTCAACGCCGGCATGGTGATGCTGTATCGCGCCAGCAAGGACGTGCACATCCAGCTGCCGCCGGAAGAACTGAGCGTCACGCTGAACTTCATGATCTCCACGCCGGAGGTCAGACTGCGGGACCAGTATTTCTTCGACCTCGAAAACAAGACCCTGATGGAATATCCGGGCGAACTGGATGGTTCGCGGCGCGTCTCCGTGCTCAGGATGGCAGGGCACATCGGCAACGGCGACACGCAGCAGCTGCTGGATGACCTGGCGCACAGCCATCCCTGCCGGCGCACGCGCCTGGCCGCGCACGAGTCGCTGGCCCAGCTCGATCCCGCCGGCGCGGCGCAGATATGGGAAGCAGCCTGCCGCGACCCGGAGCCGTTGGTGGTGCATTCAGCGCAGGAACGACTGAAACTGCTCGCGGCCTGAACGCCCGGCGACCGGCTCAGCCGGCGGCGGCAGCCGCTCCCGCGTAGGCCATCGCCCAGCGCTCGAATTCCGCCGCCGGCAGCGCCGCGGAAAACAGATACCCCTGCTGCAGCCGGCAGCCGTGCCCAAGCAGCAGGCGCATCTGCGAGGAGGTTTCCACGCCTTCGGCCACAACCTCGAGGTTCAGCTTCTGTGCCAGGGCCAACATGGCCGAGACGATGGCCTCGGATTGCCGCGAAGTACCGAGATCCAGAACGAACTGGCGGTCGATCTTGATCTTGTCGACCGGCAGGCGCCGCAGGTAGGCAAACGAGGAATAGCCGGTGCCGAAGTCGTCCATGCCCAGGCGATAGCCCAGGCGCCTGATTTCCTCCAGCATCCTGCGGATCGGTTCGGAGCTGTCGAACAGCACGCTCTCGGTCAACTCCAGATCGATCAGGGCAGCGGCAGCGGCATCCTCGTTGCGCAACTCGGACAGCAGCTGCAGCACCTTGCCGTCCTGCAGCTGGCGCGCCGACAGGTTCACCGAGATACGATACGGCAGGCCCTGTTCACGCCAGCGGCGCAGCTGCGCATGGGCCGCGCGCAGGCAATGCCCGCCCAGCTCATTGATCAGCCCATCGTCCTCCGCAACCTGGATGAATTCGCCCGGAAGCAGCAGGCCGCGCTGCGGGTGGTGCCAGCGGACCAAGGCCTCGGCGCCTTCCACCTGATGGTCGACAACGTCGACGATCGGCTGATAGTAGACCTCGAACTCACTGTGCTCCAGGCCGCGTCGGATTTCATCGACCAGCAACAATTGCCGCCGCAGGAAGCCGGTCAACTGCCCTCCGGCGAAGCGGGCATTGTTGCGGCCGCTGCGCTTGGCCGCGTGCCCGGCGGCTTCGGCGCTGCTAATCAGGTGCTCCGCGGTAACGCCGTCTCCCGGGCTCGCAGCGATGCCGATCGACGCCGACATGTGCAGCAGATGACTGCCCAGCCGGTAGGGCTCGGCCACGCCGCGCAAGACGCAGTCCGCAATTTCCCGCAAGCGCAGATCCGGCGACTCGACGGTGCGGTCCTCCAGCGCCGCAATGAACTTGTCGCCGCCATAGCGGTACAGCTCGGCGTCCATGGGCAGAAAGCGCTGCAGCCTGCTCACCGCCTCGCATAGATATACATCTCCCGCTTTGTGGCCGAGACGATCGTTGACCGAGCGGAAATTGTCGAGGTCGAAGTAAAACAGCACTTGCCGGGGGTGAGCTCCAGTCTGCTGGTCCAGCGCCGACTGCAGCACCTCGCGCAGGCGCGCGCGATTGCCCAGACCGGTCAGCGCATCCTCATAGGCGAGCCGCCTGAGCTTTTCCGCGCCGTCCCGGAACTGGCGCAAGGCCAGCGCCATTTGACCGAATTCATCGCCGCTGATCGGCGGCAGATCGATCTCAAGCTCGCCGGCGTTGACCTGGCGAATCGCATTGGTGGTTATCTGCAGCGGCCGGATGATCGAGCGCACCACTATCAACACCAACAGCGTGCCGGCGACGCCGCCCAGCGCGATCATCGCAATGGCAACCTGGATGGCCGTGGCGGCGCGTTCGCGCGCTTCCACCAGGGAGCGTTCGGCCAGGCTGCGTTCGCGCAGGCTTGCGGCGCGCAGCGTTGCCTCGATCAGGTTGAAGCGCCGATACAATTCCGCAAGGATGGGCGCAGCATCGTCCTGCTTGCCGGCCGCTACGGCATTCATCACCTGTTCCGAGTACTCAGGCGTACCCTGCAGAGCCGATTCGATGGCCTGCGCGCCGGATTGGTCGAACGAGCCCATGCGGACAAGCTGACTATCGACTTCCTTCCGCGCATTTTCCCATTCGCGCCGCGCCTGCCGTTCCAGGTCCGGCCTCTTCTGCATGATCGCGGAATTGAGCTCTCCGCCCATGTGCCGGTATTGCGCCATCGCTTGCTGGATGGCGTCGATGATCTCAAACCTGCGGTATTGCTCCTGCTGCGTCCGCTGCTCGGACTGGTTGCGCTGGATCAGATAGCCGAGCAGCAGGCTGGAACCGCCAAAGATCAGCAGCAAGCCAATGCTGAGCCCGAGCAATCTGAAACGCACGCTGAGTTGTGGACCTTGCATACCCTGTCTTGCCGCCAAGCAATCAAAATGCTTCCGATACCCGCCTGAAGAGTAGTTGCCGAAAGCCCCTCCCCCGAGCATAACCGGATGTGGCTGGCGCTGGATATTGGAGGAAGCCTGGCCCGGGGCCCGGCGCTTGCCGCGACGCATCGGCCCAGTCTCCGGACAAGTGGCGACTCTTTGACCCGGCCGGCACGCACTGCAACACCGGGCCAGCGGGGCGGTATCCCGGACCGATGGCCGTAGGGGCAAGGCGCGCGCGCCGGCAAGGCCGTGGCCTGCCCCCCCCCGAAAACGAGGCTTGCGCCGCGAACGGCGCAGGACGTAGGGTGTGATGCGCGCCCATGCTGGACAGGGGCGACCGAAAACCTCAGGGAGATCCGGTGATGGAAGGAACAGAGTTGCTGCAGGATCTGACGTTGTTCCGCAATCTTCCAGCCGGGCTGCTGCGTCCGCTGCAGGAGGCTGCGATAAAACGCAGCTTCGCTGCCGGCGAGGCGATTTTCCGCCACGGCGAGGCGCCGGACTTCTTCTATGTCGTGGAAAGCGGCCTGGTGGACGTGGCGGTGCCGGCGCAAGCCGGCGAAATCGTCGTGGCCAGCTTCGAGCCCGGCTCGTTTTTCGGCGAACTGGCGGTATTCGACCGCCAGCCGCGCAGTGCGGGCGCCCGCGCCGTGGCCGA
>FTIF01349028.1_pt1 | contig 35176 bp, 32 predicted proteins | sample 1658001 | NCBI WGS metagenome assembly FTIF01 (sample SAMEA3914789, study PRJEB12502) | metagenome | biome: forest; material: soil | place: Canada | collected 2011-07-03 | depth 0.3 m | reverse complement strand
GTCGTCGCCGCCGCCCAGTCGAAATAAGGGAACGGAACAAACATGAGCATCCTCATCAACAAGGCCACCAAGGTCATCTGCCAGGGCTTCACCGGCAAGCAGGGCACCTTCCACTCCGAGCAGTGCATTGCGTACGGCACCCGCATGGTCGGCGGCGTCACCCCGGGTCGCGGCGGTTCCTCGCACCTCAACCTGCCGGTGTTCGACACCTGCCACGACGCGGTGAAGGCCACCGGCGCCGAAGCCACCATGATCTACGTGCCGGCGCCGTTCGCCGCCGACGCGGTGCTGGAAGCGGCCGATGCCGGCGTCAAGGTGGTGATCTGCATCACCGAGGGCATCCCGGTCAACGACATGGTCAAGGTCAAGGCGACGCTGCGCGCCAACTACCCGGACACCGTGCTGGTCGGCCCGAACTGCCCCGGCGTCATCACCCCGGGCGAGTGCAAGATCGGCATCATGCCGGGCCACATCCACAAGGCCGGCAAGATCGGCATCATCTCGCGCTCCGGCACGCTGACCTACGAAACGGTGCATCAGACCACGGCCAACGGCCTGGGCCAGAGCACCTGCGTCGGCATCGGCGGCGACCCGGTGCGCGGCTACGGCTTCATCGACACCCTGGCGCTGTTCGAGAAGGACCCGCAGACCGAGGGCATCATCATGGTCGGCGAGATCGGCGGCTCCTCCGAGGAAGAGGCGGCCGACTACATCAAGCACTACATCAAGAAGCCGGTCATCGCCTACATCGCCGGCGTTACCGCTCCGGCGGGCAAGCGCATGGGCCATGCCGGCGCCATCATCTCCGGCGGCAAGGGCACGGCCGACGAGAAGTTTGCCGCGCTGGAAGCGGCGGGCGTGGTCACGGTGCGTTCGCCGGCCGACCTCGGCGCCGCCATGAAGAAGGCGCTGAAGCTCTGATTGTGCAAAGCCTGGTGCGACGCTGCGCTTCACGCAGCGTCGCACCGGTTCGCATGAGACTGACGTGACTTTCGCTCCCCTGCGCCTCGCCGCCGCCCAGCTCAACCTGTGGGTCGGCGACATCGACGGCAATGTCGGCAAGATCATCCAGGCCGCGCGGCATGCCCGCGACGAGCTGAAGGCCGATCTGGTTGCCTGTCCCGAGCTGTCGATGCTCGGCTATCCCCCCGATGACCTGCTGCTGCGCACGGCGCTGCCGCGTGCCATCGAGGACGGCGTGGCGCGGCTGCTGCGCGAAGTGCACGGCATCACCTTGATCGTCGGCTTGCCCGAATTCGCAGCCGAGGGGCGCTACAACGCCGCCTGGGTGATCCGCGACGGCGCCGTCATCGCGCGCTATCGCAAGCAGTTGCTGCCGAACTACGGCGTGTTCGACGAGAAGCGCCATTTCCTCCCCGGCAACGAAAGCGCGGCCGTATTCGATCTGCGCGGCGTGCCGGTCGGTTTCTGCGTCTGTGAGGACGTGTGGGGCCCGGCGCCGGCGGCGGCGGCCAAGGCTGCCGGCGCGAAGCTGCTGATCAACATCAACGCCTCGCCCTACGATCTGTCCAAGCATCACGACCGCATCGAGGTGCTGCGCGCGCGCACGGCCGAGACCGGCCTGCCGATCCTCTACGTCAACATGGTCGGCGGCCAGGACGAGCTGGTGTTCGACGGCGGCTCGCTCGGCATCAACAGCGATGGCGCCGTGGCCTTCCGCGCCCCGGTGTTCGAGGAAGGCGTCTACGTCGCCGGCTTCAACGGCCGCTTCGTCGGGCAGATCGCGGCGGAGGAGCCGCAAGAAGCGGCGGTCTACAAGGGGCTGGTGCAGGCGACGCGCGACTATGTCGAGCGCAACGGCTTTCCCGGCGCGCTGATCGGCCTTTCCGGCGGCATCGATTCGGCGCTGGTGGCGGCGATCGCCGCCGATGCGCTGGGGCCGGAGAAGGTCTGGACGGTGGCCCTGCCTTCGCGCTACACCGCCGGCATGTCCAACGACGACGCGCGCCTCCAGGCCGAGCGCCTGGGCCTGCGCCATTCGGTGCTGCCGATCGAAACCGCCTTCGGCGCCTTCAACCAGACCCTGGCCGAAACCTTTGCCGGACGCGATGCCGACATCACCGAGGAAAACCTGCAGTCGCGCTGCCGCGGCGTGCTGCTGATGGCGCTGTCCAACAAATTCGGCCAGGTGGTGCTGACCACCGGCAACAAGAGCGAGATGGCGGTCGGCTACGCCACGCTGTACGGCGATATGTGCGGCGGCTTCGCCCCGATCAAGGATGTCTACAAGACCTTGGTCTATCGCCTGGCTCGTTACCGAAACACGCTGGGTGACGGCGAGGTGATTCCGGAGCGGGTGATCACCCGGCCGCCTTCGGCCGAGCTGCGGCCGGACCAGAAGGATTCCGACTCGCTGCCGCCCTACGAGGTGCTGGACCCGATCCTCGAGGCCTATGTCGAGGACTGCCGCTCCATCGCCGAGATCGTGGCGATGGGCTACGACCAGGCCACGGTGCAGCGCGTCGCCGCGCTGGTGCGGCGCTCGGAATACAAGCGTCGGCAGGCGCCGCCGGGCCCCAAGGTCACACGCCGCGCTTTCGGGCGTGAGCGCCGTTATCCGATCACCGCGGTGTACGGGGACCTCTAGAAGCAGTGGTTAGTGATTAGTGTTTAGTGGCTAGTTGGAACGCTCTTACTAGCCACTAATCACTAGCCACCAATCACTTGGTGGTGTCGGCGTTGCTGGAAGCGCCCGACTTGGCGTCGGCCGGCTGCTGCGGCGCGGGAGCGGTTCCCTCGTGCTTGCTGAAATCGAGGAAGGAGAACAGGCCGGCGAACCAGGTGAAGAAGCCCTCCTTTTCCTGCTGCGGCGCGGCCTGGGCCTGGTCGGCCGGCTTGACGGCATCCTTGGGCTGGGCCTTGGCCGCATCGTCGGCCGCCGGGGGGTATTCGACGGTGACGCTCATGTTGCTGAGGAGCGGCGTCGATGCTGCCGGTGCGGCGGCTGTCATGCCGGCAGCGGCAGTCGCGGCGCTGCCATCGGGCGTGGCCGTGCTGGCAGGAGTCGCGGCGGGCTTGCTGTCGCCGATGACGTAGGTGTGCTGGTGTTCCGGCTTGGTGGTATCGAGGATGCCGAACAGGCTGGCGAACTTCGACATCAGGCCGTGGCTCTCGGAGGGTTGGTCCGTCGCAACGCCACCGGCATCCGCCGTCACCTGGGGAGCCGGTACGGGAACCGCGGCCACCGTGCCCGGTTTCGGCGCTTCGGTGTATTGCACCGTGTCCGTGTTCATGGCGATGACTGCGGCAGTGTCCTTGGCTTCCTGGTCGAGGCCGATCCGGACGTAACTGCGCTGCAGGATCTTCAGGGCTTCGGCAGTGGCCGGCGCGCCGGGATATTCGGTGATGATGTCGGTGGCGCGCTTGGCGGCGGCGACGTAGGCGCCGCGGGTGACATAGAACTCGGCCACCGACAGCTCGTGGTCGGCAATGCGGTTGCGCGAGTACAGCATGCGGCGGCGCGCGTCGCCGATGTACTTGCTGTTGGGGTAGCGCTGCACCAGCAGCGAGAAATCCTCGAAGGCGCGGCGCTCGTTGCCGATATCGCGCTTGGAAGTGTTCGGCATCAGGTTTTCGAGCACGCTCTGGTCGCGCTCGAAATCGGTGACGCCCTTCAGGTACATGATGTAGTCGGCGGACGGATGGCGCGGATGCGCGCGCAGGAAGCGGTCCGCCGCGGTGACGGCTTCATCCGACTTGTAGCTCTTGTACTGCGCGTAAATCTTCTCCATCTCCGCCTGGGTGGAATAGTCGGAGAAGGGATAGCGTGCGATCAGCGCGTCGTAGCGCGTGATGGCGACGCTATAGTCCGAATTGTTCAGGGCTTCGCGCGCATGACGATACAATTCCCCCGCCTGCTGCCGCAGTTCGCGGTCGGACAACGGCGATTTCGTCCCGCCGGGACCTTCCTGGGCAGTCTTGAACGGATTTTCCGGACGGTCGGATTTGTCGGGGTTGGAGCTGCAACCGGCGACGAGCAGGACGATCGCGGCGAGCCGCGCCAGCCGCCCAAAAGAGGGCGAGGAAAGAAGGGTTGTCATTCTATGGATAAGAGCAAGCGGTGAAAGCAATCCCGAGTATAGCCCAAGGTTTCGGCCCCTTTCTGTTAAGGCGAATTGATTTGTGACCATTGCTGACCAGGAAAGTGCCCCGCAGAACGCTGAAGTGCCGGCAGAACTGGACGGCGCGCGCCTCGACGCCGCAGCCGCCAAGCTGTTTCCGCTGTATTCGCGGGGGCGCCTCCAGGGCTGGATCGAGCAGGGCCTGCTGACCCGCAACGGCGCCGTTGCCGCGCGCACGCGCGAGCTGGTGCGGGGCGGCGATCAGTTGCAGCTGAGGCCGGTAGCGCCGGATGCCAATGGATCCGCCGTGGCGCAGGAAATCACCCTGGATGTGGTCTACGCCGATGCGGCCCTGGCGATCATCAACAAGCCCCCGGGCCTGATCGCGCATCCGGGCGCCGGCGCGCCGGACGGCACCTTGCAGAATGCCTTGCTGCACCGCTTTCCGCAGACCGCCACGGTGCCGCGCGCCGGGCTGGTACACCGTCTCGACAAGGACACCTCCGGCCTGCTGGTAGTGGCGCTGACCCTGCCTGCGCATACCCGCCTGGTGGCGGCGATGGCAGCGCGCCAGATCAAGCGGGAGTACGACGCCCTGGTTAACGGCGGGGTGGTTTCCGGCGCCACTGTCGATGCGCCCATCGGCCGCGATCCGCACAACCGGGTACGCATGGCGGTGGTCGACGACGGCCGCCGCGCCGTCACCCATTTCCGGGTGCAGGAGCGCTTCCGCTTTCACACCCTGCTGCGGGTGCGGTTGGAGACCGGGCGCACGCACCAGATCCGCGTGCATATGGCGAGCCTGCGCCATCCGGTGGTCGGCGACGGCGTCTACGGCGGCCAGGTGGTGCGCGGCGTCGGCATGGATGAAGGACTGCGCGCCGCCTTGCGCGCTTTCCCGCGCCAGGCCCTGCATGCGCGCGAGCTGACCCTGCAGCATCCGGACGACGGCAGCGAGCGGCATTTCGTGGTCGAGCCGCCGGCCGATATGCAGGAGTTGCTGGCGCGGCTGCGCGCCGCGGAGCGCAAACCGTGAGCGAACCGTCCAGTCCTGCGGCGAGCCAGCCGGTGCTGTTGCGGCCGGACTGGCCCGCCCCGGCGCGCGTGCGCGCCGCATGCACCACGCGCCTCGGCGGGGTCAGCCAGGGTGTCTATGCCAGCCTCAACATGGGGCGCAGCGGCGGCGACGAGTCGGCGGCGGTGAGCGAGAACCGCCGGCGCTTGCATCAGGCCCTGGGCCTGCCCGCAGAGCCGTGCTGGATCCGGCAGGTGCACGGCGTGCGCGCGGTGCAGATGCCCCCGGCGACGCTTGAACCCGCCCCGGAGCCGGAGGCCGATGCCAGCTTTACCTTCGAGCGCGGCGTGGTCTGCGCGGTGCAGGCGGCGGATTGCCTGCCGGTGCTGTTCTGCGACGAGGCCGGGACCCGGGTGGCCGCGGCGCATGCCGGCTGGCGCGGCCTCGCCGGCGGCGTGCTGGAGCGGACCGTGGCGGCGCTCGGTGTGCCGCCGGGGCAATTGCTGGCCTGGCTCGGCCCGGCCATCGGGCCGGAGGCATTCGAGGTGGGGGAAGAGGTGCGGGACACCTTCGTCGCCACCGATGCCGAAGCGGCGCGGGCCTTCCGTCCGGGTGCGCAGCCCGGTAAACATTATGCGGACCTGTTCGCGTTGGCGCGCCGGCGCCTGGCGCTGGCCGGGGTGAACCGGGTCTCCGGTGGCGGCCTGAGCACGCATGCCGATCCGGCGCGCTTCTATTCCTATCGCCGTGATGGGGTCACCGGCCGCATGGCGGCGCTGATCTGGCTGGAGCCTTCGTGATGCGGGACGGGCAATATTTATTGTCGCGGCCATTGACTATTGCGGGCCAATAATCGAACGTGACCGCTTGCAGCGGAAGTGGCGCCGCGGCCGATTTCTCTCATGTTTTCCTTGCCTAGCGGAGACGGGTTTGGTACATCTGCGCGACTGCGCTCTCCAGCCGGCAATTGTGAGTGCATCGTTCCCGCCAACCCGCGCATGCCGCGCCTCGCAGCGCGGCGGGGACGTCATAAAGACTGTTAAACAGGCCTAGAGGTGCGAGAAAAATGAAAACCGAGACCAGGGTGCTGGGGGCGTTGGGCATTGCCGCGTGCGTGGCGTTGACCTTCGCCGTATCCGCACAGGACAAGCCGACGGGCCAGGGCGCGGCGGCCGATGCGCCGGCCACGGTGCCGGTATCGGTGAAGCCGCGGCCGGCGGAAATCATGCCCCGAGCCAGCCAGGCCCTGATGATGGGCGTGGCCAACACCGGCGATCATCTGATCGCAGTGGGCGACCATGGCGAGATTCTCGCGTCCAACGACGGCCGCAACTGGGCGCAGCTGGAAGTGCCGGTGCGCTCGCCGCTGAGCGCGGTGTCCTTCGCCGACAAGCAGAACGGCTGGGTGGTGGGCCACGACGCGGTGGTGCTGCACACCGGCGACGGCGGCAAGACCTGGACCCTGCAGAATTTCCAGCCGGAGCTGGAGAAGCCTTTCCTGAGTGTGCTGTCGATCGACAAGGACCACGCTTACGCGGTCGGCGCCTACGGCCTGTTCTACAAGACCGTGGACGGCGGCGGCACCTGGGGCGAGGTGGCGGCGCCGGCGGTGCGCGGCGACGAGCTGCACCTGTACAGCATCCGCAAGCTCAATAACGGCGATCTGTTCGTCGCCGGTGAGCAGGGCCTGCTGGGCCTGTCCATCGACGGCGGCAAGACCTGGAGCAAGCAAAAGTCTCCCTATGAAGGCACTTTCTTCGGCGCCGTGCCGGTGGGCGCCAAGGGCGCGCTGCTGTGCGGCCTGCGCGGCAATGCCTTCCTGACCAGCGATGTGCGCGGCGGCAAGTGGCAGAAAGTCGACACCACCGCGCCGACTTCGCTGTTCGGCTGCGAGGCGGTGGATGCCAGCACGGTGGCGATGGTGGGCCTCAACGGCATCATCCAGATCGTCGACACCGCCACCGGCAAGGCGCGCAATCTGAAGAGCCCCGGCGATACGCCTTATTCCGACGTGGTGCCGTTCAAGGGCGGGCTGGTGCTGGTGGGGGAATCCGGCATCCAGCATCTCGACAGCCTGCAGTAACGCGCTGACTCACTAGCCACACAAAACAACACGAAGCCGGGGAGACCCAACATATGAGCGATTCCGCCACCGAGTCCCGCGCCCACAAGATCCTGCGTGCCATAGAGCCGCTGATCTATGCGCGGCGCAAGCTCACCATGGGCATCCTGCTGATCATCACGGCGTTCTTCGCCTATGAGGCGTCGAAGATCCAGCCGGACGCGGGTTTCGACAAGTCGATCCCGCTGAAGCACCCGTACATGCAGGTGTACAAGCAGTACCAGGAGTCGTTCGGCGGCGCCAACACCATCCTGGTGGCGCTGATGCAGAAGGACGGCGACATCTACAACAGCAAGTTCCTGCACCGCCTGAAGCAGGTCACCGACGCGGTGTTCTTCCTGCCGCATATCGACCGCTCGCAGGTGCAGTCGCTGTTCACGCCGAACGTCACCTATATCGAGGTGGTGGAGGGTGGCTTCTTCGGCACCAACGTGATTCCTGCGGATTACCCTGCCGAGGGCGATGCCACGCCGGAGATGCTGGCCAAGGTCAAGGATCACGTCGGCAAGGCCAATATCATCGGCCGCCTGGTGTCCAACAACCAGCATGGCGCCATCGTCCAGGCCGACCTGCTGGAGATCGACCCGGTCACCGGTGAGAAACTCGACTACGGCCAGGTGGCCAATCTGATCGAGGACAAGGTGCGCGGGCATTTCGCCAGCCCGGACAAGTTCATCTACAAGGCCAAGCGCGACATCGTCGTCGGCAAGGATTACAAGCGCAAGTTGAACAGCCCGTTCAAGGACGGCGATGTGCTGTTCAAGCAGGGCGAGGTGGTGACCGACGGCTACGTGCCGTATTCCCCGCTGAAGCGCTGGATCACCGATTTCAGCGCCGCCCGGCATCTGGATGACGGCTCGGCGGTGGACGTGTTTGTCAGCGGCCGCCTGCTCGATGTGGAGCAGGTGAAGAACGACGACTACACGCCGGACATCGAGATCCACATCGTCGGTTTCGCCAAGGTGGTGGGCGACGTCATCGACGCCACGTTCCAGGTGGTGCTGTTCTTCCTGCTGACGCTGGTCATGACGATGATCCTGCTGTGGCTGTACGTGGGCAATTTCAAGCTCGCTGCGCTGCCGCTGGTGTGCTCGATCACTGCGGTGATCTGGGAGTTCGGCCTGCTGCGGCTGTTCGGCAAGGGCCTGGACCCGTTCGCCATCCTGGTGCCGTTCCTGATCCTGGCGGTGTCGGTGTCGCATGGCGTGCAGTACGTCAACGCCTGGGTCGGCGAGATCGCCGACAACGGCCGCAACAGCTTCGATGCCTCGCTGTTCACCTGGAGGCGCCTGGCCATCTACGGCACCATGGCGATCATGACCGACGTGGCGGGCTTCGCCATGATCGGCCTGATCCCGGTCGGCATCATCCAGGAAATGGCGCTCAACGCCTGCCTCGGCATGCTCGCCATCATCATCACCAACAAGGTGATGATGCCGATCTGGCTGACCTGGGTCGGCGTCGGCGATCCGAAAGCGTTCAAGGCCAAGCAGGACCGTCGCGACAGCATTTTCGACGGCATCTGGCGCCTGCTCTCCAACATGACCAATCCCAAGGCGGCGGTGACCGCACTGGTGATCTGCGCCGTGCTGCTGGGCTGGGGCCTGTGGAAGGGCAAGGATCTGCAGATCGGCGACAGCCAGAAAGGCGTGCCGGAGCTGCTGCCGGATTCGCGCTACAACAACGACAATGCCGCCATCGTCTCCAACTTCGCGCTGGGCACCGACCTGATCAAGGTCATCGCCGAGACCGATGCCGATGCCTGCATCAACGCCGGCGTGATGGACCAGATCTATCACCTGGCCTGGCGCCTGGACAACACCAAGGGCGTGCAGTCGACGCTGTCGCTGCCGGAGCTGTCGCGGCTGGTCTACAGCATCTTCGTCGAGGGCAGTCCCAAGTTCTACGTGCTGGCGCGCAACAAGGATGCGCTGGGCCAGGCGATCAAGCCGATCTCCCCGCCCACCGGCATGCTCAACGAGTCCTGCTCAGCCATGCCGGTCTGGACCTTCCTCGGCGATCACCGCGCCACCACCATCAATCGGGTGGTAGACGAGGTGAAGGATTACAACGCGCTCAATTCCACGGAATTCTTCGAAACGCACAAGGACGTTGACGCCAAGTACTGCGACGCCAAGAACGAGGCGCGCCGCGATCTGGGCACGCAGAAAATGAAGCTGCAGCACATGACCGAGACGCTGCACAAGAAGGGCCTGAGCGACGATCAGGTCAATGCCGACAGCGACATCACCGGGCAGCAGAAGACGCTGGGCGAGGCCGACGACAAGCTCAAGGGCATGGACAAGCAGTGCCCGGTCAACTTCGCCCTGGCCAGCGGCAATGTCGGGGTGATGGCGGCGACCAATGAGCTGGTGGAGCAGCTGGAGAAGCGCATCCTGCTCTATGTCTACCTCGCCATCATCGTCTGCGTCTACCTGTCGTTCTTCGAGTGGCAGAGCTTGGTCAGCATCATGCTGCCGCTGGCCCTGGTGTCCTGGCTGGCCTACGCGGTGATGGCGGTGCTCGGCATCGGCATGAAGATCGCCACGCTGCCGGTGGTGGCCCTGGCGGTGGGCATCGGTGTGGACTACGGCATTTACGTCTACGCCACCCTGGCCGATGCCTGCGCCGGCGGCTACTCGCTCAAAGAAGGCTACTTCAAGACCCTGAAGATGACCGGCAAGGCGGTGGTGTTCACCGGCATCACGCTCGGCTTCGGCGTCGCCACCTGGCTCTTCTCAGGACTGCAGTTCCAGCGCGACATGGGCAAGCTGCTGGTGTTCATGTTCACCGCCAACATGTTCGGCGCGATCCTGATCCTGCCGGCCATCGCCTCGTTCCTGCTCAAACCGCGCAAGCTGGCGCCGGGGGAGAAGCCGGTGATGGTGTCGCGGCATTAGGACCGGAACCTGGTAACAGGGCGCTGATTCGCCCCGAAGAAAAAAGCCCCGCGAATGCGGGGTTTTTTTCTTTCTACGCCACTCCGGGGATCCAGCGCTTGCGTGTCTGCCGCATGTATTGCTGATATTGAGGATCTTCCGACAGGAAGCGCTCTTCAACCAGGCTCTTGACCATGAAGAGCATGACCCCGATCGCGGACAGCATCAGGTTCAACGGCGAAAAGCCGGCCAGAACCACTCCGAAGTAAGCGATAAAAATCCCGGTGTAGATCGGATGCCTGACGTAGGCATAGGCGCCATCCATGACCAGCTTGCGCTGTGCAGGGACAAAACCGATATTGCGGCCCAGGCTGAAGCGGGCGTAGATCAGTATCGCCAGGCTTAACAGGCTGACTCCATCGGCGAGCCAGGCCGGGACTATCGCCGTCCCCGGAGTGGTCAGGCCGATGGATAGAAAGGGCCAGTACGTTGCCACGAAGGCGAGCGCCCAGTAGAGGGGGTTAAAGGTGACGCGTACCGGCTCTCGACGCGCAAACATGGTCACCACCTGCATCAGCACCTGGATCAGCATCACGATGTGCACAAAGTCAACCTGCTTGATGCGGATATAGGCAGCCAGCAGGAACAGGTAGGGCAGGCAGGCCACGATGGCAAAGGCTTTGTCCACCAGCGGCTTCCGCAGTGTGTGCAAGAACCTTGAATCAGGGGGTCCGCCCGGAGTCGGGGACGGCATTTTGTCTTGTGTCATTGGAGGCACTTTGTTTGAGTCATGTGGGTTATAGCATGCAGGGATGGGGCGATTCATTCATCAGGTCCGGTTTGGATAAGGGCCGGATCAACGATGCCCGCGGGTGATGGCCGATTCGTTGCTGACTCAATTTCTCTGTTGCGTCTCGGCCAGGTACAGCGCGGATCGTGCTCCCGATTCAATCGATGTCGCTGTAGCCGGTGGAATCGACCGCGAACAAGCGATTGTCGTCGATGCGCAATGCAGTGAGCTTGCCGCCCCACACCGCGCCGGTATCGAGGCCCTCCACCCCGTATTCCGGCCAGGACACCCGGCCCAGCGTCGACCAGTGGCCGAAGATCAGGCGAGTGCCAGTGGAGCGGCGGCGGGGCGCCGCAAACCAGGGCAGCAGGCTGGCGGCCTGTGTTCCGGGAGCGCCCTTGTCTTTGAAATCCACGCGTCCGCCGGCATCGCAGTAACGCAGGCGCGTGTAGCAATTGATGATGAAACGCAGGCGCGGGATGCCGCTGAGACCCTGGTTCCATCGGTCCGGCTCGTCGCCATACAGGTCGCGCAGCAGCTCGATGTAGCTGTCGCTGCGCAGTACCGCTTCGACTTCGCGGGCGCAGGCGCGGGCCTGCGGCATATCCCATTGCGGCGGCAGGCCGGCGTGCAGCAGCGCGGTGCCGCCGTCGGGCGATTCCTGCAGCAGCGGTTGCCGGCGCAGCCAGAGAAGCAATTCGTCGCGATCCGGCGCCGCCAGTACTTGCTCCAGTGTGTCGCGCTTGCCTTTGCGGCCGCCGTTGGCCAGCGCCAGCAGGTGCAGGTCGTGATTGCCCAGCACGCTTAGCGCTGCAGGTCCGAGGCCGCTGACATAGCGTAGGGTTTGCAGCGACTGCGGACCTCGGTTTACCAGATCGCCGGCAAACCACAGGCGATCCTCTGCCGGGTCGAAACGCAGCAGGTCGAGCAGGCGCCTCAGCGGGTCGTAACAGCCCTGTACGTCGCCGATTGCATAAATGGCCATGATTTTCGGTACGGATGATTCAGGTCACATAAACCGATGAGCGGTAGAAAAGCCGCCCGCGAAGCGCTTTGACAGTATTAGGGCGCTGACATACTTTAGTCCACGAGTCGTGCGGACTCGTCAATTCGGTCTAGGAGCATCACCATGTTAAAGAAAATCTCTGCCTTCCTGCGTGACGAAGAAGGCGCTACTGCTATCGAGTATGGTCTGATTGTCGGTCTGATCGCCGCGGCGATCGTCGCCATCCTGACCACCACGGGCACCTCGCTGAGCGCGCTCTTCACCACGGTCCAGGGGAAGTTGGCAACAGCGGCCGGCTAGTAGGCCATCGCGCATGGGTTCGTGGTTGTTGACGGGCCTGTTCGCGATGTGGGCACTCGCCGTTGCGGTCTATGATGTTACCCAACGGCGCGTTCCCAACGTCTTGCTGATCCTGCTGGCGGTGCCGGCATTGCTGGCCCTGGTGATCAATCATCATGGTCTGCTGGGGGCAGGTATTTGGGAAAGCCTTGCGGGGCTTGTCATCGGGGCTGCGCCTCTACTTGCGGGGTACCTCATCCGTCAGGTGGGGGCAGGGGATGTGAAGCTTTCGGGTCTGCAGGGTTTCATCCTTGGCATCGGGGGGATCGGCAAGGCCTTGCTTATCAGCGGTATCGTTTTGGGTGTCATGACGGTTTTTGCGCTGCTATTGAGTAGGAAAGAGCAAAAGCCCCATTTGCGGCTTCCAGCCGCCTTGGCCCTCGTTGTAGGATTCGTGGCGACAATACTGGTTGACTACCAACCGTCAGGCTGGGGAATATGAAACAGATCAAGCCTCGCCAGAGGCTGGCGCGCCCCGCGCAATCGGGTGCCTCAGCCATTGAATTTGCACTAATTTTTCCGATCATGCTCGCCATTGTTTACGGCGGCCTGGTTTATTCCTACGTCTTTTTCCTGCAGCAGTCGGTCAATTTCGCCGCCCAGCAGGGTGTTCAGGCGGCAGTGTCCGTAGCGCCGACGGCCAACGCCGCCGCTGATGTGACTGCCCGGACCAACCTGGCTGATACAGTGGCCAAGAACTCCCTGAGCTGGTTGCCGGGCGACCAGTTCGGCCGTGTTTCAACCTCGGCGCCCGCCAATGGCTGTCCCGGCGGCACGACGCCTGCTGCGAATACATTCAGCTACATGGTCAATTTCACTTTGGGTGGCGCCGGGGGGGCGTTGTTTCCGAGTCTGGTCAGTCTGCCGATGGGGCTGGGCACCGTCCCACCGCTGCCGGCGACTTTGACAGCCTGCGCCGTAGCTTTCACTTGAAGGTGTGTGCTTAAATCGATGTAGTTGCAGCTGATAACACTAGTTGTCCAAGGGAGATGCCAAGGGATGAGCAGCAACCTGATCAAAATAATAGCGGCTGTCTTCGTGTTGCTGGCGGTCATCCTGGCGTTTGTGGCTTACAAAATGAGCCACGATGCCTTCGATACGGCCAACAAGACCGCACAGCAGGCTCAGACCCAGACTCCCGCCGTGCCACAGACCCAGGTGGTGGTGGCGACCAAGCCGTTATTGGCCAACGAACCGATCGACCGCGGTTCGCTGAAAGTGGTGAGCATGGAGATCGTGCCGGAAAAGTACTACACCAGCGTCGATGATGTGGTGGGGCATCTCCCGCCGATCGATATCGATGCCGGAACGCCTATTACACCCCGGTTGCTTGGGGACGATCATCAGCTCGCCAGGCTGGTGCCCCCCGGCCACAAGGCGGTATCGTTATCGCTGACCGATGTGATCGGCGTCGGTGGCTTCGTGCGGCCGGGTGACATCGTCGATGTGCTGGTCTACCTGCACAACGACCAGAGCAACAAGGTCGATCCGGCGCAGGCGCGCATTCTGCTCAAGGATGCGCTGGTACTGGCCTCCGATGACCATATCGTCAGCCCGCCGCCCGGCGCTCAATCGAACCAGAATGCCCAGCAGCAGCAACGCCGCGAGCGTACGGTTGTCGTCGCGGTGCCGGATGAGGAAGTCACCCGCACTATGCTGGGCGCCAGCCTTGGCGAGGTGCGCCTGGCCCTGCATGGGCAGAGTCATGACCAGGTTGCCGGCACCGCCCCGGCAGCGCCGGGCGCCGTGCCGACCGAAGTTTCCGGAGGCAGCCTGCCTGACGGCAAGGTCGCCGCCCCGCTCAAGCCGGGCGCGGATCAGCCGCTGCCCGATATGCCCTTTACTTCGGCCGAACTGGCGCGGCTCAAGCCGCCGCACTCCACCTCCAAGGGTTCGCCGCAGGGCATCGTTATCTATCGTGGGTCCAAAGCCTCGACGGTGTATCCATGAAGACGCATCTGCGGGGCAGGGGCAAAGCGGCGGGCGATGGCCAGGAACAAATGCAGCAAAGGGAAACGATAATGCGACTGCCGGACAGCGTTGGAAGCATGTTCAGGGCCGGGTTGCTTGGCTTGGCCGTGGCGGCTTGCTGCGCGCCTGCGCTGACCTGGGCACAGACCCCGGTTGCAGCAGCGCCGCCCGCGCCAACCGTCGTCACGGTGGATATAGGCACGCAGCAGTTGCTGCGCCAGAAATTGCCGATCCGCCGCGTGGCGGTGGCCAATCCTGAAATCGCCGATGTCAGTGTCATCAACAGCCGCGAACTGCTGATCAACGGCAAGGCGACCGGCGTCACCAGCCTGATCGTCTGGACCCGCGACGCCAAGGCGCAGCCGCTGAGCTATAAGGTAGCGGTTGCCAGCCGCAGCATCGGCGGCAGCACCAGCGATCTGCTGACGCATCGCGATGCGGTACTTGCCGCTGGCGGGGACAGTGCTCCCGTCGCCGGAGGATCCTCCGGTGGTGGCGCCGCAACCCCGCAGGCCGTGGCGGATCACACCACGGTGGCGGTCGACAGCCAGGTCATGAGCCAAGTCAAGATCGTCGACATCAGCCGCACCGCGCTGCAGGAATTCGGCATCAATTTCGGGCACGCCAATGGGACCGGTGTGATGGGGGCGTTCAGCCCGGGTGGAGCGTCCTCTGCCCAGACCGGTACGACCAATGTCTTTGCGAATTCAGGAACGCCTTTCCTTCAAAGCGCGACTGGCTATTTGCCGATCGCCAGCGCCTTCAATTTCCTTTATGCCAGCAACAGCTACCTCGGTGCGCTCAGCGTACTTGAGAACAAGGGTCTGGCGCGTACCCTCGCGGAGCCCAGCCTGACCGCGATGAGTGGGCAGACCGCCAGCTTCCTCGCCGGCGGCGAGTTCCCGTTCCCGTCGGTGCAGAACGGCGGTAGCGGCAACAACTCCATCACTATCATCTTCAAGGAATTCGGTATCCGGCTGAACCTGACGCCGACGGTGCTGGCGCGCAACCGCATCGCTCTCAAGGTGGCGCCGGAAGTCAGCGAGCTGGACTACAACAACGGCATCAGCATCAACGGTATCGTCGTCCCGGGCCTGAACGTGCGGCGCACCGACACCACGGTTGAGCTGGGCGACGGCGAGACCTTCGTCATCAGCGGCTTGGTCAGCAACACGCTGAAGAACAACGTCAACAAGGTTCCCTGGATCGGCGACGTGCCGGTGCTGGGCGCCTTCTTCCGCAATACCAGCGTCAGCCGCAATGAGCGCGAGTTGATCATGGTGGTGACCCCGCATCTGATTCGTCCGATTGCCAAGGATGCCCCGTTGCCGGAGCTGCCGGGCGCTTCCCTCGATCAGTACAAGCCGAGCTTTGCGCATACCATGTTCATGGAGACGGGCAAGTTCGATCAGACCCAGAACGATCAAGGGTATAGCCGCTGATTGTTTCAACGACGACGCGGGAGCCGCGATGAAAACGCAAGCGGTCGTCGTTGCCAACGATCCGGTCTACCAGAGTTGGCTGCAGAATGCCGCCGGCTCGACCATGGACGTGGCCTTGCTGCCGGTTTCCGGCGGCCAGGATGCATTGGCGCAGATCGAGGCACGAGGCCGCGTTGATGTGGTGTTCGTCGAATTCGACAGCCATGACGTGGCGCAGCGTGCCGCATTCGTCGAGCGCCTGCTGGAGCGGCACGGGCATGTTCCGGTGGTCGGCCTCGGTGCCGATGACAATCCACAATGGGTGCTGGCGGCGATGCGCGCCGGCGCTCGTGATTTCTTCGTACTGCATCGCGACGATGCCACATTGGGCTTGCAGATCGGGCGGCTGCTGCGGCGTAGCAGCGCCAGCCCGGCCAATCAGGCCGCGGCACAAAAGTCCGGAAAGCTCTACGGCGTACTGTCGGCCCACCCCGGCGAAAGCATCGCCTTCCTGGCTGAACACCTGGCGCTGAGCATCTTGGAAACGCAGGCGCCGAACGAGCGCGTATTGCTGTTCGACGTCGCCACCCCTGCCGGGGCTGCGGCGATTTTCCTCAATCTCAACGCTACCTATAGTGCTCTCGACGCCATCAATGACGCCTATCGCTGCGATCAGAGCCTGGTGGACACTGCGTTCACCCGGCACAGCAGCGGCCTGTATGTGCTGAGTCTGCCGGAAGATCTGCTCGGTCAGCCCGTCATCGATTCCAGCGAACTGCTCAAATTGCTGCAGGTGCTGCGCAGCCTGTTCAGCCACATTGTGGTGGCGCTCGACGGCCACCTGCCGCTGTCGGCCCTGGTCAGCGTCGCCAACGAAGCCGAGCGCCTGCTGCTGCTGTCGGATCAGTCGATTTTGCGCTCCCGGCATAACAAGCACCTGTTGCGCGCGCTGCGGCTGGAAGGCTGTGCGCTGGATCGCGCCGGGCTGGTGGTGGATGACTATCGGCGCCGCCTCGGCCTAGAGCCGAAGAACCTGGCCGAGCTGTTCGAATTGCCCTTGTTCGCCACCTTGCAAAGCGATCCCTCCAATCGCTCCGTGTCGATGAATTCCGGTGAGCCCCTCTACACCCTGGCGCGCAAGGATCCTTACGCTCTGGGGGTGAAAAAGCTGGCGGCCTCGCTGCTGTCTGGGCAGCCGATCGCGGCATCCTCGCCGCAGGGTTTTCTGGACCGACTGAGGAGCGGCTAAGGCGGCGCGCATGAGTACCTCGGATCAAATCGAACGCTTCCGCCTGTCTGACCAGTATCAGGCGTTGAAGGCCAATGTGCATCGACACCTGATCGTCCAGATCGAGGAACGCAATCTCGACATCTACTCCTGGCCGGCGGACAAGCTGGAGCGTTTCGTGGCCGAGCAGGTCAAGCGTTTCGTCATGGACGAACGCCTGCCGGTGAGCCAGCGCGAGACGGAGGTGTTGGCGCGCGATGCCCGTAATGAGCTGATGGGCTACGGCCCCATCCAGCACCTGATTGAGGACGATACCGTCAACGACATTGTCGTCAACGGTCCGCAGAATGTCTTCATCGAGCGTGCCGGCAAGCTGTATTCGGTGCCGGTGCGCTTCAACGACAACAATCACGTCATCCGCGTCATTCAGCGCATCCTGGCGCCGCTTGGCCGACGCGTCGACGAATCGACCCCCATGGTTGATGCGCGTCTGCCTGATGGTTCCCGTGTCAACGCCATCATTCCGCCGATTGCGCTCGACGGCCCCTGCTTGTCGATCCGCAAGTTCCGCAAGAATCCGCTCAGCGCAGAGGATCTGCTGCGCATGGGCAGCATCACCGAGGCCGAGCTGGAATACTTGCACAAGCGCGTCGAAGGGCGGACCAATCTGATCGTGGTCGGCGGCACCGGTTCCGGCAAGACTACCTTCCTCAACCTGCTCAGCCAGTGGATTCCGCAGGGCGAGCGCATCGTCACGGTGGAAGATGCCGCCGAACTGAGGTTGCAGCACGGCCACGTGGTGCGCCTGGAAACCCGCCCGCCCAATCTCGAGGGTCAGCGTGCCGTCAGCGCGCGCGATCTGGTGCGCAACGCCCTGCGTATGCGCCCGGATCGCATCATCGTCGGCGAGGTGCGCGGCGACGAAGTGCTGGACATGCTGCAGGCCATGAACACCGGCCATGACGGTTCCATGACCACGCTGCACGCCAACACCGTGCGTGACGCGATTCATCGTATCGAACTGCTTGCCGGTTTTGCCGGCTACACCGGCGGTGAGACCACCTTGCGTGGACAGATCGCCGCGGCAATCCAGTTGATGGTTCAGGTATCGCGGCTGCCCAGTGGGCAGCGGCGTGTTGTTTCGATTACCGAGGTGCAGGGCTTGCAGGGGCGCGAGTTGGTGATGCGCGACCTGTTCCGTTATGAAGCGGACAGCGGCCGGCATGTCGATCTCAGGGAGGCTGCATGAGCATCATCATTGTCGCGGCTGCGTTGGCCCTGATCGGCCTCGCCATCTGGCTGTTTTCCTTTGCCCAGGGCAAAGAGCGTTCGGAAGAAGTACTGACACGCTTACGCACCGAGGAGGAAGCGACATCGGTGCTGCCGATGCTGGACAGCCCGGAACTGCGGATTCCCGGTGTGCGCTGGGCCAGCAAGCTGCTGTGGCGCGCGGGTTCGGAAGTCCAGCCCAGGGTTGTTGCGCTCTATTTGCTGGGTTTGATCCTGCTGCTGATACTGGTACTCATCATTGCCGGGCCGGTGTTCGGCGCGCTCACCGACCTTGGATTGCTGATCGTGATCCTGTTTCTCCTGTCGCGCCGTGCCGCGGCGCGCCGCGCCAAGATCATCGAGCAGCTTCCCGGCTTCCTGGAGAACCTGATCCGCATTCTGTCGGCCGGCAACTCGTTGGAGGAGTCGATCGGCTCGGCGGCAAAGGAGGCGCCCGATCCGACCCGCCTGCTGTTTGCCAGCGTCGGCCGTCAGGTCCGGCTCGGTGCGCCGGTCGATCAGGTGCTGTCGAGCGCCGGCGAACTCTACGGCTTGCGCGACCTCCAGGTGATGGCGCTTGCGGCCAACGTCAATCGCCGTTACGGCGGCAGCTTGCGCGGTGTCATGAAGAGCCTGATCACCGCCATTCGCCAGCGCGCCATGGCGCAGCGGGAATTGCGCGCCCTGACCAGCGAGACGCGCTTCTCCGCTGTTATCCTGGCGATCGTGCCGATCAGCCTTACCATCTGGATTTATGCCAACAACCACGATTACTACAGGCAGATGTACCGTGATCACGTTGGTTTCTGGTTGATCTGGCTAGCAGCTGGATTGCAGGTGACGGGAGTGATCCTGCTGTATCGCATGGTCAATTCGATCGGGGATGAGGAATGAGTGCAAACACCTTTGCCACCGTCGTCGCCGGGTCCATTTTTTTTGGATTCCTGACCATTGCCGCCTTGATCGTGCTGGTGTTCTATTCTCGTTCCGAGCGTCACCTGCAGCGGCGGCTGGACAACAGTTCCTCCAATGTGGCTGTCGCCGATGATTTTGACGGCGACCGTCCCTTGCTGGAGGGCATGGCCCGCCAGGGCAAGGCGATCGAAAAGCTGATGGAAACGCAGGGCGAGACCGGGCGCCTGCTGATCCAGGCCGGTTGGCGCGATACCCAGTCTCGCCTGGTGTACTACGCGTTCCAGGCCATCACCCCTGTGGTGCTGGTGGGTCTGGCAATCGCGGCCGGATTTTCCGTCAAGAGCAAGCTGTTCGATCCGCCATACATCTATGTGGTGCTGTTCGGCGCGCTCGCGCTTGGCATCCTGATTCCGATCCGCGTGCTGCGTATCTTCGCCGGCGCGCGCCGCAAGAAAATCCAGCGCGAGGTGCCCTTGTTCGTGCATCTGCTGGTGCTGCTGTTCGATGCCGGCCTGTCGACGCGGCAGGCGTTTGCCAACCTGGTGCGCGAAGGTGGCGGCGTATTGCCCGAACTGGGCGGCGAAGTCCGGTTGGTGCTGCGCCAGATCGAGGCGGGAGGCGACTCTTCGGAAGTGCTGCGGCATCTCGGCGATGCGCTGGAAGTGGGCGATCTCACCACCATCCTGGGTGTGCTGCGACAGGTGGATCGCTACGGCGGCGAGATTCGCGAACCGTTGCTCGATTCGCTTGCTGTGATCGAGGAGCGGCGCGGGCTGGACATGCGTGAAAAGGTGAATCTGACCTCCGGCCGCATGACGGTGGTGATGGTCCTGTTCTTTTTCCCGGCGTTGCTGATCTTCAGCGCCGGCCCGGCTGTTGTCTCGTTCCTGCATGCATTCAGCGGTGTCACCGGCAAATGAGACGGTTGTGGGGATTGATGCTGCCTCTGCTGCTCTCGGCCTGTGCCTCCTCCTCCCCGCACCATGACGATGCCGCCGCGGACAAGACGGAAAGTGAGGCGCCTCACCTCAAGGAAGGGGAGATCCACGCCGATCTGATCCGGCGGATGCTGGACAATGGTCAGTACTACGCCGCGCTGGCGCATATCGAGGATCAGAAACGCAGCACGGGCGGCGATGAACTGACTCTGCTTGAGGCGGACGCACGCAGTCACCTGGGGCAGGTCGCTCAAGCCGATGCGCTTTATCGCAAGCTGCTCGGTACCCGCTATGCCGGGCAGGCCTACCATGGTCTGGGCCTGCTTTATGCGGCAACCGATCTGGAGGGCGCCATCCGTAACCTGCGCATTGCCGTTGAGCGGGTGCCGACCGATGTTGATTTCCGTAACGATCTAGGCTATGCCTTAATGGAAGCCGGGCGCTATACTGAAGCCATGCCGCAGTTGTCTACGGCTGCCGAACTGGCGCCGAGTCAGCTGAAGAGCCGTAACAATCTCATCATCCTGATGATGCTGGTCGGCAACGAAGGCGCGGTGCAGCGGCTGGCGCAGGAATCGGCGGCGACGCCGCAGAGAATGCAGCAGCTGCGCGATTCTGCGCAGTTGATTCGGGACAAACAGAGGGCCAGGACAGTCAAGGCTGCCGGCCAGTAGAGGGAAAGGAGAGCGACATGCGTGGATGGATGATTGTTGCAGCTTGCACTTTGCCGTTCGCGGCGCTGGCCCAGCCCGATAGCACGGCGTCTTCCACGCCTGCAGCCGCCCCGGCCGATGCTGCAGCGAGTGCACCGGTGGCGACTCCGGTCGCCGCTCCGGCGCAGGGACAGGGTTTCGGTTCGCAGACCCGTTTCTGGCTGGCCACCCAGACCAGCGGTGTCTCTTCCGTTACTGACGAGCGTCCCATGCCGGGCGAGGCAGCAACGTTGGTATACCAGCGCTACCTGACCAGTTTCACCCACCCGATCCCTGAGCGCTACGAATCGGACAGCTTCAAGGTGTCGGGTAACAGCGGCGGAAATTAACTGATCCCGGTTGTTTGCAACGCCCGTGCAACCATGTTTGCACGGGCGTTTTCCGTCCTGGGCCGGTCATTTTCATCGCCGTTGCATCGGTCCCGGTTTCATGGTGAAGAATCAGCCCCGCAACGCATGGCAGCGATTGGCCAGCAGTGCGAACTGCTGCGGAGCCAAGGTTTCGCCGCGCACTCTCGGGTCGATGCCCACGGCGCTGATCTCCTCCGCCGGCAATAGCTTACGCAGTCCGTTGGAAAGCGTCTTGCGCCGTTGTGAAAACGAGGCCGTGACCAGCTCGTCGTAGCAGCGCAGGTTGTCGATGGCGAACGGCGCCGGCCGCGGCGTGATGCGCACCACTGCGGAATCCACCCGGGGCGGCGGATTGAAGGCGCCGGGACCGACGCCGAACAGATAATCGGCCTGCGCCCGCGCCGCCACGGTGACGGTGAGGCGGCCGTAGTCGTCGGTGTCCGGCACGGCGGTGAGGCGGTCCACCACTTCCTTCTGCAGCATGAAATGCATGTCGCGCACCTGCGGCGCGAATTGCAGCAGATGGAACAGCAACGGCGTAGAGATGTTGTAGGGCAGGTTGCCTACCAGCCGCAGCTGCTTGCCCGGCACAACCAGGCTGCTGTAATCGAATTTCAGCGCATCGGCGAGGTGCAGTTGCAGCCCCGGCGCCTCGCCGCAAACGGCGCGCAGATGCGGCACCACGTCGCGGTCGATCTCCACCACGTGCAGCTGGCCCAGCCGCTGCAGCAGCGGCAGCGTCAGCGCGCCCAGCCCCGGCCCGATCTCCACCACCACTTCATCCGGCTGCGGGTTGATGCTGCGCACGATGCGCTCGATCACCTGCGGGTCATGCAGGAAGTGCTGGCCGAAGCGTTTCTTGGCGTTGTGATCCTGGCTCATGCACGGGCTCCGTGTGCCAGCTGCAGCGCCAGCTGCACGGCGGCTTCCAGGCTGCCCGCTTCGGCGCGGCCGCTGCCGGCCAGATCCAGCGCGGTGCCGTGATCCACCGAGGTGCGAATGATGGGCAGGCCCAGGGTGACATTCACCGCTTCGCCGAACCCGGCATGCTTCAGCACCGGCAGGCCCTGGTCGTGATACATCGCCAGCACCGCATCGCCTTCGGCCAGCTGCCGCGGCGTGAACAGCGTGTCCGCCGGCAGCGGGCCGATCAGCTGCATGCCCTCGGCGCGCAGCGCATCGAGCACCGGCCCGATCACCTCGATCTCTTCGCGTCCCAGATGGCCGCCTTCGCCGGCATGCGGGTTGAGGCCGCAGACCAGGATGCGCGGCTCGGCGACTGCAAAGCGCCGGCGCAGGTCGTGGTGCAACACCCGCAGTGCCGCCTCCAGCCCTTTGCGGTTGATGGCGGCCGGCACCTCGCGCAGCGGCAGGTGGGTTGTGGCCAACGCCACGCGCAAGGTGCCCGCCACCAGCATCATCACCGGCGTCGGTGAGCCGCACAGTTCCGCCAGGAATTCGGTATGGCCGGTGAAGGGCACGCCGGCATCGTTGATCACACCCTTGTGCACGGGCGCCGTCACCAGTGCATCCGCCGCGCCGGCCAATACCTGCGTGGCAGCCAGGCGCAGCGTCTGCAACACGTAAGGCGCATTGCGTGGGTCGAGCTTGCCCGCCGTCACGGCGGCGCCCAGCAGCACCGGCAGAACCTGCAATTCGCCGGGCTGATGCGGTGAGGGCAGGGTGCCGGAATCGAGGCTGCGGATGCGCAGCGGCAGGCCGAGCTGGCGCGCGCGCGCCAGCAACAGGTCGGGATCGCCGACCGCGGCGAGCGCCGCCTGCAGCGGCCGCTGCGCCAGGGTTACCGCGAGGTCCGGGCCGATACCTGCCGGTTCACCCGGCGTCAGCAACAGGCGCAGCACGGTGCCACCGGAAGGCGCGGCGTTCAGGACGCCGAGGGCGTCTTGCCGGCGCTGTCGCCGCCGAGGCGGTATTCGACGTAGGCCTCTTCGCGCAGACGGCGCAGCCAGGCCTCGTATTCCTCGGCGTCCTTGCGCTGCATGATCGATTGGCGCGCACGGCCGCGGCGCGCTTCCACGGTGACATCGCGCGTGCGGCGATCCTCGACCCTGGCGATATGCCAGCCGAACTGGCTGTGAAAGGGCTGGCTCATCTCGCCTGGCTTGAGCGTGTCGATCTGCTGCTGGAACTCGGGCGCGAACACGCCCGGCGGCTGCCAGCCGAGATCGCCGCCGCTGTTCTTGGAACCGGGGTCGTCGGAGTACTTCTTCGCCAACTCGGCAAAGTCGCCGCCCTTCTTCAGGCGCTCGTAGAGCTCATAGGCCTGGGCGCGCGTGGCGTCCTCGTTGCGGATCGCGTTGGGCGACAGCAGGATGTGGCGGGCTTGCGTTTCCTGCACCGTCTGGCGCTCGCCGGCATCGCGCTTTTCCACCAGCTTGATGATGTTGTAGCCGTTGCTGGCTTCGATCACGTTGCTGACATCGCCCACCGCCAGCTTGGGCACCACATTGGCGAACACGGTCGGCAGGGTGCCGTTCTTGCGCCAGCCCAGATCGCCGCCCTGCAGGGCCTGCGGGCTGTCCGAATTGGCGATCGCCAGCTGGGCGAAATCCCCACCGGCGCGCAGCTGCTTGAGCACGCCGTCGGCCTTGGCATGGGCTTTCTCACGCACTTCCGGCGTGGCCGCATCGGGAATCGCCACCAGGATATGGGCCAAATGGTATTCGGTCTGGTCATCGGTGCTGTTGGCGGCGAGGTACTGATCGATATCCTGGTCGGTGACCACGATGCGCGCATCGACTTCCTTCTGCCGCACGCGGTTGGCCAGCACCTGTTCGCGCACCTGTTCGCGCAAGGAGGTGAAATCCAGTCCCTCGGCCTTCACCGAGGCGGCGAACTGGCTCACGCTCATCTTGTTCTGCGCGGCGATGTTGTTGATGACGTCGTTCAGCTCGCGGTCGTCGACCTTGATGCCGGCTTCCTTGGCGCGCTCGGTCTGCAGCCGCATCAGGATCAGGCGCTCCAGCACCTGGCTGCGCACGGCGTCCACCGGCGGCGGCGTGATGCCGCGATCTTTCATCTCGCTTTCCGCGACATGGATCGCCTGCTCCAGCTCGCTTTGCAGGATGACGTTGTCGTTGACCACGGCGATGATGCGGTCAATGGACTGGGCAGCCGCAGCGGCGGCGAAGGAGGCGGAAAACAGCAGGGCTGCGAAAGACAGCCGGGACAGCAGCTTCATCGGGATTTGCTTATGCAGTTTGCGAAGCCCCTAGGGTACCACGGGCGAGAGCCGGCGCCCGGGCGATGACTGCATGCCCTCGCCCGGAGTGCCTGTGGTTGCAAACGTTCGGAGGCGGAGGCGGGTCCGCAGGGCGCATCCGGGGGATTGGAGGCGCAACACCCCGACGGGGGCGGCCCTGGCGCCCCTGCAACAAGAAGGAAGGTCTGCCCCTAGGGCGTGGAGGACACGGCGCTGCGGCCCCGGATCGGCGCATTGGGATCGGTCGCCGGCAGCAATTCGTCGAAGCCGCTGCCCAGCCTGCTGAATCCCTTCAGGTCGATCTGGAAATAGACGCCGCTATTGAAGCTGCCGTTGCTGCCGGAAACATAGCGACGGTAGGTGCCGCGGACCGCCCAGCAGCAGGTCTGGTATTCCAGGCCGAGGAAGGACTCCTGCAGCTGGTCTTCCTGCAGCGAATAGCGCATCCGGGCGGCCATCCGCCAGCGGTCGATGATGGGGGTGGAAAACGACACGTCGGCCTGCTGCAGGATGCCGTCGAAAAAGCGGTAGGCGACGTCCAGGCGGCGGCCGTACAGGCCGTTTTCCGGCTCGCGGTAGCGCAGGTCCATTTCAGTGCGCTGGAAGCGGTCGAAATTGGCCGACCATTCAGCGATGGCCGCCGCTGCCCAGCGCTGGCTCAGCTGGTACTCGACCGAGCCGATGTAATCCGAGCTGCCGACGCTGGGGTTGCTGAGGCCGGGCAGCGCCACCCGCGGCGGGGTGAAGCGGTAGATCTCGCCCAGGCTGGCGCTCAGCCGCACCAGCCCTGCCTGCGGATCGATCAGCCGGGTGGTCATGGCCGTGGTCAGCTGGTTGGCGTCGGCGATGCGATCCGCGCCGGTGTAGCGGTTGCGCGCGAACAGCTCCGGAAAATCGAAGTCGGGCTGGCTCGAATCGAACAGGGGCAGCCGGTCTTGGGCGTGGTAGGGGACGTACAAGTAGAACAACCTGGGTTCCAGTGTCTGCAGCGTGCCGCTGTCGGTGATGCGCTCAAAATGCAGGCCGCTTTCGGCACTCGTTACCGGCAGGGTGCGCTGCTGCTGCACCGGCTGCCCCTCGGCGGTGCCGGTCAGGTTGTAATAGGTGTGATTCAGGTCGGTCTGGACGGCGCTGTACCAGGAACTGTGGTCCTGCTGCCAGCGCAGATAGGGCTGGGCGATCAGGCGCTGGCCCTGCACCGAGTTGGCGCGGGCGAAATTGGTGAACTGTCCCTCGAAGCCGATCTTGGTGTCCAGGTAGCTGTTGCGGCTCAGCGCGTCGAGGTTGATCTGCGGCAGGCGCTGGTAGGGGTTGTCGTCGGTGGTGATGGGACTGGCCACCGGCTGGTAGCCCTGCACCAGGGCGGTGATGGTGTAAGAGGCCGGCGAGGCATAGGTCAGCTTGGCGCCCTGCGCCAGAAACGAGGTAGAGGTGAGGTCGACGTTGCCGCCCAGATCCTCGAAGTAGTTGCGATCGCTGACTTCGGCGTACTGCGCTTCCACCCCGAGCCGCTGGTTGATCAGGCCTTCGTGGGAGAAGTTGACGTAGCTGCGCGAGACGTGGGTGTCCTCGTCGTAGCTCATGTACTCGCCGTACAGCGTGCCCTGCGACTTCGGGAACAGGTAGCGCAGGCGGCCGCCGAGCTGGGGGCCGCGCTCGGTCATTTCGCGCGGGATCAGGGTGGCGTCGATGTTCGGCGCCAGGTTGAGGTAGAACGGCACCCGGAAGTCGAAGCCGGTGTTGTCCGAGCGGCCGATGATCGGCGGCAGGAAGCCGCTGTGGCGCTCGCCGTCGATGGGGAACTGGAAGTAAGGCAGCCACAGCACCGGCACATGCTGGAACCACAGCGTGGCATTGTGGGCGTAGCCCATGCCGGCATCCTGGTCCAGCCTCAGCGTGCCGGCCTTGAGCAGCCAGGATTCGGCGTCCGGCGCGCAGGTGGTGTAACTCACCTGGTCGAGCGTGGCCCAACCTTCCCGTGCCACTTCGATGCGCTCGGACTGGCCGCGGGCCGCCAGCGGGATCAGGGTGTAGCTGGCCTGGTTGAACACGCCCTGTTCGGTGGTCAGGTCGTAGTCCAGGCTCTGGCTCTTGATGATCAGGCTGGGGTCGCGGAACAGGGATTGCGAGTCGACGTGCAAACGCCGGTCGGCATCGCTGTAATCCACCTGCTGGGCCGAGAACTCACGCGCGTTCTGGCTGATCAGCACCGAACCGGTGAGGCGCGAAATGCCTGCCTGCTTCAGGTCGACGTGATCGGCATTGAGCACCAGCCGGGAATCCGCCGCGATCGGCGGCAGCTCGCGCGAATAATCGATCTGCGGACAGGAGGCCGGCGCCGAGCGGGCGTACTGCGCCAGCGCGGGCGCGCAGCAGCATAAACCCAGGGCTGCCAGGGTCAGGCGCAGAGGCAAGGAAAGGGCAGGGCGCAAGCGGGATTCCCAGAGCATTGGTGCAAGTATGGTTTTTGCGCCGGAGTGGTGCAAATGGCAGGCTGGCGGCGCGGTTCAACGTAGGCGTATCGCAACGCTCGAATGAGCGCGGACGAACCCTAGGTTATCCTAGCGAACCGCCAATCCATAAGTCCAAATTCATCTTGACCGGCTCCTCCCTGCAGTCTTCCGCCGAGACCGATCCGCGCGCTACCCAGGCCTATGTCTGGGCCTGCGGCGTTCTCGGTCTGGCCCAGGCCTCGTTCGCGCCGGCCTCCGCCGATGCCAGTTTCCGCCGCTATTTCCGCATTCGCGCGGGCGCGCAAAGCTGGATCGTCATGGATGCGCCGCCCGAGCAGGAGGACTGCCGCCCGTTCGTGCGCATCGCCGGCCTGTTGCAGGGCGCCGGGGTGCATGTGCCGGCCATCCTGGCGCAGGATCTCGACAATGGCTTCCTGCTGCTGTCCGACCTGGGCACGCAGACCCTGCTCGACGTCATCGACGACGGCAATGCCGATGCCCTGTTCGGCGACGCCATCGACGCTCTCATCGTGTGGCAGCGCGCCAGCCTCCCGCAGGTGTTGCCGCCCTACGACGAGATCCTGTTGCGGCGCGAGCTCAACCTGTTTCCCGAGTGGTATCTCGGGCGGCACCTCGGCGTGGTGCTGAGCGACGCCGAGCGCGATGCCCTGGAAAGCCTGTTCCAGCAACTGGTCGATGCCGCCCTGGCGCAGCCGGCGGTGTACGTGCATCGCGACTACATGCCGCGCAACCTGATGCTGAGCCGGCCCAACCCGGGCGTGCTGGATTTTCAGGACGCGGTCTACGGCCCCCTGGCCTACGATCCTATCAGCCTGTTCAAGGACGCCTTCCTCAGCTGGCCGGCATCGCGAGTGGAGTGGGGGCTGCGCACCTACCACACCCGTGCCGAAGTGGCCGGCCTGCCGGTGCCGCCGTGGCCGCAATTCCGTCGCGACTGCGACTGGATCGGCCTGCAGCGCCATCTCAAGATCCTCGGCATCTTCGCCCGCCTGACCCTGCGCGACGGCAAGCCCAGATATCTCGCCGATACGCCGCGCTTCGTCCGCTATGTCATGGACGTGCTGCCGGATCACGCCGAGCTGAAGCCGCTGGCCGAGCTGTTCGAGCGCCATGTCCTGCCGCGGCTGGGCGACGGCGCATGAGAGTTTGCGCCGCGTGAAGGCGATGATTCTGGCTGCCGGTCGCGGCGAGCGGTTCCGGCCGCTCACCGATACCTTGCCCAAGCCGCTGATCCCGGTGCGCGGCGAAGTGTTGATCGAGCGCCATCTGCGTCGCCTGGCCGCCGCGGGCCTGCGCGAAGTGGTGATCAATCTCGGCTGGCTGGGCCAGAGTGTCGAGGCGCGGCTCGGCGATGGCTCGCGTTACGGCGTCGCCATCGCCTGGTCGCGTGAAGGCTGGCCCTGTCTGGAGACCGGCGGCGGTGTGTTCAATGCCCTGCCGCTGCTGGGCCAGGCGCCGTTCCTGCTGCTCAATGCCGATGTCTGGACCGACTACCCGCTGGCCGATCTGATCCGGCGTGCGACGACGCTGCCGGCGCGCGACCTGGCGCACATGGTGCTGGTGCCCAATCCGCCGCATCACCCACGCGGAGATTGCACCCTGGCCGGCGGCCGCGTCGTTCCCGCCTGCGCCGAGACCCACACCTTCAGCGGCCTGTCGGTGCTGCGCCCGGCCTTGTTCGCCGGTGCGGACGGCGGCGCCTTTCCGCTGTGGCCGTTGTTGCGCGAGGCCTCGATTCGTGGTCAGGTGAGCGGCGAGATTTACGAGGGGCGCTGGTCGGATGTCGGTACGCCGCAGCGTCTTGAAGCCCTGGAAAAAGCCCTGGAGAAAACATGAGCAGCAACGTCATCAAGGTGCGCAAGGCCGAAGGCAAGATCAAGCAGCTGATCCAGGTCGGCGCCAATTCCTTCTTCGCCGACGAACCCGAGCCGGTCGGCAACGGGCAGGGCCCCAACCCGCACGATCTGCTCGACTCCGCTCTCGGCGCCTGCACCGCCATGACAGTGATGATGGTGGCGCAGCGCAAGCAGTGGCCGCTGCAGGATGTGCGGGTGGAGATCACTCACCAGGAAGACGATGCCACTTACAAATTGGTGCGCAAGATCGAGCTGGTCGGAACGCTCACCGAGGAACAACGGGCCTACCTGATGGGGATCGCCAACAAGTGCCCCATCCACAAGGCGCTGCACAAGAAGCTCGAGGTCGAGAGCGCCTTGGTGGGGTGACGGTGAAGGTGCTGTTCGTGTGCAGCCAGAACAAGCTGCGCAGCCCGACCGCCGAACAGGTTTTTTCCGGCTGCGCCGATATCGAGGTGGCCTCAGCCGGGCTCAACCATGACGCCGAGGTGCCGTTGTCGGCGGAGCTGGTGGAATGGGCCGATACCATTTTCGTGATGGAAAAGGCCCATGGGAACAAGTTGAGGGCGAAGTTCCGTGCCCAGCTGAAACGTCAGAACATCATCTGCCTGAACATTCCGGACCGGTTTCAATACATGGATGTGGAGTTGGTCCGGATACTGGAGGAGCGGGTGCCCCGGTATCTGCCGGGGCTGCGGAAGACGTGACCGGGATTGTTTTGAAACTGTGGCAGGCGCGCACGCCTGGGTTTCAGAGAGAAGCGCTCAGCGAAAATAAGCCTTGCTGTACTCATGCACATGTGGGTCCGCCAGCAACGCCTCGACCGACAGCCACCGATATTCACTGTGTTGTTCCAGCGGCGGTGTGACGGCGATGCCTTCGGGCAGCGCATGGGCCAGCACCAGGTAGTGCGTCCCAAAGCCGGGCAGGTCGCCCGCATTCTCGTCGTAGAGATGGTCAAAAACCCCGAGCAGGCGTGCATCGCCCCGTTGCGCCGTCACACCCAGCTCATCCAGGGTGATACGGCCGAAGGCGAGATCCAGCGTCTCGTTCTTGCGGATGCAGCCCCCGGGCACGAACCAGTAGCCTCGTGCGGGCGCATTGCGCCGCAGGCCAAGCAGGACGCGGCCGTCATCGTCGCGCACGATCAGATCGATCGAGACCAGCGGCGCGCGGATGACGACTTCAAGGAATTCGTTGAGTGGCAGCCGCGCTGCCGGCAGGCACTTAGCCCCCGGCAAGAACGCCATGGGCCTGCTGGTCGGCGTGATAGCTGGAGCGCACCATCGGCCCGCTGGCGACATGCGAAAAGCCCATCTGCTCGCCGATCACGCGCAGCCGCTCGAACTCGTCCGGGTGGACGTAACGCGCCACCGGCAGGTGGTGCCGGCTGGGCTGCAGGTACTGGCCCAGGGTCAGCATGTTGACGCCGTGCGCGCGCAGATCGCGCATCACCTGCTCGATTTCCTCGATCTCCTCGCCCAGGCCCAGCATCAGGCCGGACTTGGTGGGGACGTGCGGATGCATGGCCTTGAAGCGCTCCAGCAGGTCCAGGCTCCAGTCGTAGTCCGAGCCCGGGCGGGCCTGCTTGTACAGCCGCGGCACGGTTTCCAGGTTGTGGTTGAACACGTCCGGTGGGTTGTCCTTGAAGATGGTCAGCGCCGGGTCCATGCGGCCGCGGAAGTCCGGCACCAGCACCTCGATGGTCAGGTTCGGCGAGAGTGCGCGCGACTCGCTGATGCAGGCGGCGAAGTGGGCGGCGCCGCCATCGCGCAAGTCGTCGCGATCAACCGAGGTGATGACCACGTAGCGCAGCGCCATGTCGCGGATGGTGCGGGCCAGGTTGACCGGCTCGTTCGCATCCAGCGGCTTGGGGCGGCCGTGGGCGACGTCGCAGAACGGGCAGCGCCGGGTGCAGATGTCGCCCATGATCATGAAGGTGGCAGTGCCTTTGCCGAAGCACTCGCCCAGGTTGGGGCAGGCGGCTTCCTCGCACACCGTATGCAGGTTGTTGGCCCGCAACGCGGCCTTGATGCGCGCCACTTCCGGCGTGCCCTGGCTCTTGGCGCGGATCCAGCTGGGCTTGCGCAGCGGCTCGGTGGTGGCTTCGATCTTGATCGGGATGCGCGCCATCTTTTCCGCGCCGCGCAGCTTGGCACCGGCGGTGATAGGGGCGGGGGCGGCAACGGCAGGTGCGACGGGGGTAGGCTCGGACATGCGGCTATTTTACGCCAGTAGCCACAAGCTAGTGATTAGTGGCTAGTGGTCAGTGATTAGTAAAGGCAAAAGCGGTGCGGCGCCGTAAAGCTGGACTGGCCACTAATCACTGACCACTAACCACTGTTTTTTCTACGCCGCCAGCGACTCGCGCTCTTCGGCTTCCCGCAACGCCGGCAGGCTGCCCGGCGCGACCACGGCGCAGATCGCCGCATGCGCGGCCTGTGCCAGCGCGCCGCGGTCCTGGCCAGCTTCGGGGCGGATCGGCGCGCAATAGGTCAGCTCGACCGTCAACTCGCGCTCTTTCAGCAGGCGGCGCAGATTGTGGGTCAGGGTTTCCTCGCCGACGAAGGCGGCGATGTTCTCGCCGTTGGCAGCGCGGCTGTAGCGCAAGGCCACCGGCTGCACCGGGCTGGCGCTGTCGATGGCGGCACCGAACAGGCGCGGCTGGAATTTGAGCATGCCGCTGCCGTCAGTGGTGGTGCCTTCCGGAAACACCGTGGCCGAGCCGCCGCCGCGCAGGTGTTCGGCGATGGCCTGGATCAGCTGCTTGGTGCCGCCGGCGCCGCGTCGGATGTAGAAGGTGCCGGCGGCGTTGGCCAGCCAGCCGGCGATGGGCCAGCTGCCGACTTCCGCCTTGGAGACGAAGCGGGTCAGGTCGCTGGCCGCAATCACCGGGATGTCCAGCCAGGAGATGTGGTTGCAGACGATCAGGTGCGGCCCGTCCAGGCGCTGGCCGCGCACGCGCAGCCGCACGTGTAGGATCTCCAGCAGGCGGCTGTTCCACCAGCGGGTCAGCGGCTCGGGTGCGATGCGGCCGCTACGGTCCAGGGTCACCAGCAGCACCAGCGCCATGCCGGTGAACAGGTGCAGGATCAGCCGTGCGCCTCTGAAAATGGCTCGCAAGCGCGCTCTCCGAGGGGCTGGTCGCCGGTTCAGGCCAGCTTGGACGGGGGGCTGGCCAGGATGGCCTGGCTGTCCGGCGTTTCGGTTTCGCCGGGGCGCGCCATGAAGAAATGGCGGGCATAGCGCGAATGCATGTCGCTGACATTGACCAGCACGAACACGTCGGCGCAATTGAAGTCGCGGTCCCAGTAGGGTTCGCCGCAGGCCTTGGCGCCCAGGCTGAAATAGGCCTTGAGCAGGGGCGGCATCTTCACTTTCTGGGTCGGCCGGGCGTCGGCAGCGGGCAGCGGGATCAGCGGGCGCACATGCTGCCAATGCGGCGCCAGGTACTTGGCCTTGACCTGCTCCAGCAGGGCATGGGCGTTGGCCCCGCCGTCTTCCAGGCCGATGCTGGCACAGCCGAACAGGTAGTCGAAACCCTGACTGGTGATGAAATCACCCAGGCCGGACCACAGCGTGGCGATCACCGCGCCGCCGCGGTACTCGGCATCGACGCAGGTACGGCCCACTTCCATCACGCGGCCGGGCAGCGAATCGATCATTTTCAGGTCGAATTCACCGGACGAGTAGAAGCCACCCGCCAGGGCCGCCCGGTCGTCGGTGAGGATGCGGGTGCAGGCCACCAGCCTGCCACTGCCCACTTCACGCACCATCAGGTGGCGGCAGTGTGCATCATATTGGTCGGCGTCGATCTGCGCGTCGCCACCATCGATGGTGGCGCCCAGTTCGTCTGCGAAAATGCGATAGCGCAGTCGTTGGGTTTCGAGTATTTCCGCGGGCGTCTCAGCAAAGCGGACCTCAAAACGCGGGGCCGGCCGGGGCGAGTTCTTATCCATGTTCGCGGGCACTTGTAGCTCCAGATGACATGGTAACACTGTATGAAAGCGCCGTTGAAAGGTGATGACTCAGTGATGAAACATTTATGACTGCGCCGGCAGATCCCAGGAAGCGCTCGCCTGGTTTGAATTCCAGACCTGAAAATGCAGCTGGGACAACAGGATAGGATCGCCTAGCAGGGTGTTTTTCTGGATCGGCGTGAGCGTCCCCGGGCCTTGTATCAAGGCGTTGTGCACCAAATTGAGGCGCAATTTGCGGGTCTCTTCCGACTGGCGCGGACGCGCCACCCCGGCAGCGCAACTCAGGGCATTGGTCACTGGATGGGTCACCGCCTCGATGAAGCCGGGCGGCGTTCTGGCGCGACGGAAGCCGGCCTGGGTGGAACGCAGCTCGCGCGGCGGAATGGCCTCCTCCGGAATCAGGAAGTAACGCCATCTGCGCATGACCTGTCCGATGGAGACCCGGCTGGAGTAGACCGACAGCGGGATCGACAGCATCAGGGCGCCCACCACCGGCAGCAGCCACCACAGGAAGGCCGGGTTGAGCCAGTACACGCCAGCCGCCCAGACGGTGCCCAGCACGGTCTGGAAGCCATGGCGCAGCAGGGCCTCGCCCCAGCCGGTCTGCGAGTCCTCGCGCGGCGGCGACTTCCAGCTGGTGCCCAGGCCCAGCAGGGGGCTGATGACGAACTGGGTGTGGAACAGCATGCGGATCGGCGCCAGCATGGCCGAGAACACCAGTTCGGCGAGCATGCTCAGCAGCAGGCGGAAGCCGCCGCCGTAGCTCTTGGCGCCCTGCACCCAGATCAGCACCACGCTGAGGATCTTGGGCAGGAACAGCAGGGTGGCAGTGGCACTGAACAGGGCCAGGGCCCATTCCGGGTGCCATTCCGGCCATACCGGGAACAGTTGATACGGCTCCAGGAAATACTGCGGCTCTTTCAACGTCTGCACCGCCAGCAGGGCGGTGGAGAGCAGCAGCGAGATGAACCACAGCGGTGCCGACAGGTAGGCCATCACCCCGGTCATGAACACCGCACGATGCGCCGGATGCAGGCCCTGGGCCAGGAACAGCCGGAAATTCATCAGGTTGCCCTGACACCAGCGGCGGTCGCGCTTGAGCTCGTCGAGCAGGTTGGGCGGCATTTCCTCGTAGCTGCCGGGCAGATCGTAGGCGATCCACACCGCCCAGCCGGCGCGGCGCATCAGCGCCGCCTCGACGAAGTCGTGCGACAGGATCTCGCCCGCCAGCGCGCCCTTGCCGGGCAGGCGGCCGAGGGCGCAGTGCCGGATGAAGGGCGCCACGCGGATGATGGCGTTGTGGCCCCAGTAGTGCGATTCGCCCAGCTGCCAGAAATGCAGGCCGGCGGTGAACAGCGGGCCGTAGACGCGGGTGGCGAACTGCTGCATGCGCGCATACAGGGTTTCGCGTCCGGCCGCCTTGGGCGCGCTCTGGATGATGCCGGCGTTGGGGTTGGCCTCCATCAGTTGCACCAGCCGCTTCAGGCAGGGGCCTGACATGACGCTGTCGGCGTCGAGGATCACCATGTAGCGGTAGTTGCTGCCCCAGCGGCGGCAGAAGTCGGCAATATTGCCGCTCTTGCGCTTGATGCGGTGGATGCGGCGGCGATAGAAGATGCGGCTGAAGCCGTCCACTTCGCGGCACAGCTTGAGCCAACCGTCCAGCTCCGCCACGCGCACATCGGGGTCGCCGCTGTCGCTGAGCAGGTAGAAATCGAACAGGTGCAACTGGCCGGCCTTGGCCACCGACTCGTAGGTGGCGCGCAGCCCGGCGAGCACGCGCGGCACGTTCTCGTTGCAGATCGGCATCAGGATGGCGGTGCGCGCCTTGTCCTCGATCGGCGCGTCCGCCGCCGCAGTGCCCGAAATGGCGTAGCGATCGCCGCGGGTCAGCAATACCATGAAGCCCATCATGGCGGTCCAGAAGCCCATCGAGACCCAGCCGAACAGGATCACGTACAGCACCAGGATGGCCAGCTCCAGAATGTGCCGGCCGTGGTAGGGCAGCACCGCCGTCATGTAGTAGGTGGCGACGATGGTCTGCGCCACCGTTAGGCCGAGCAGCACCATGCGCCGCAGGAACGCCACACCATGCCAGCTGCCCAGCGCGTCGGGCGAATCCGGCTTGATCGCCTCGGCCTCGTCCTCGCCCACCGGCGCCAGCGGGGTGTGGCCGCCCGCCAAGCGCATGCGGCGGAACAGGCGGCGCAAGGGGTTGGTTTCCCAGGGCAGCGGGACCATCGAGGCGCGCTTCAGCGGCGGCGTGCTGACCAGCCGGGTTTCGCCGCGCAGGTCGGTGGTGTGGATGCTGTCGGCGTTGGCGTCGCCACGGCGAGGCGGCGGCGCAAATGCCAGCTTCAGCCGCGCCAGGATCGAGCTGTAGGCCGGGTTGCCGGGGTCGGTGCCGGCTTCACCTTCGCCTGGTGGCGCCTTGGCCGCCAGCGCCAGGTGCAGGCGCTCGGGACTGCCGGCGGCGGCCTGCTCCAGTTGCGCCCGCTGTTCCGGCGGCAGCGGTAGCTGGCCAAGGTAGGCGTCGAGGGCGGATTGGGGCGCGGCGGGTTGATCCATGACGCTCATTGTACGGGGCATCGCGGCCGGTCTTGGG
>FTIF01000100.1_pt2 | contig 36366 bp, 29 predicted proteins | sample 1658001 | NCBI WGS metagenome assembly FTIF01 (sample SAMEA3914789, study PRJEB12502) | metagenome | biome: forest; material: soil | place: Canada | collected 2011-07-03 | depth 0.3 m | reverse complement strand
GCCGCCGAAGCCGCGCCGCCGCCGGCCACCGGCACCGCCGAGACCGTCACGGTCGCACCGCCGGCCGCCAAAGGCCCGGTCTCCGCCAACCGTATGGTCGAGGAGATCATCGTCACCGCGCAGAAGCGCGAGGAGAGCCTGCAGGACATTCCCCTGTCGGTCAGCGCCTTCAGCGCCGGCAAGCTGGAGGCGATGGGCGTACAGACGATCCAGGACCTGCCCAACATCACTCCCGGCCTGACCATCACCAATGCTGCCGGCTTCAACGAGGCCTTCCTGCGCGGCGTCGGAACCGATGCCTTCCTGCCCGGCGCCGACCCCAGCGTGCCGTTCTACACCGACGGCATCCCCTTGCTCGGCTCGCAGGGCAGTTCCGACAACCTCGGCAAGATCGATCGCGTCGAGGTGCTGAAGGGGCCGCAGGGCACCCTGTTCGGCACCAACTCGGTCGGCGGCGCCATCAACGTCATCACGCCCGATCCGAAGCAGGAGTTCAGTGGCGACATCCAGGCTACCTACGGCAACTACAACAGCCAGGGTGCATTGGGTTATGTCAATGCGCCGATCACCGACAATCTCGCTTTCAACTTTGCCGCATTCGGCAACCAGCAGAGTAACTTCTACACCAACGTCAACGGGCCGGTGTGGCCGATCTGGTCCTACGGTGGGCGCCTGAAGGTGCGCTGGGACATCACCAGCAACCTCTCCAACACCTTCACCGGCTCGTACCAGCAGGTCAGCGACAATGCCGGCCTGTCGTTCGACGAGACGCGAGTGGCGCCGGTATTCGCCCTGGACTTCCCGGCAAACCCCTATTCGCCCAAGGAACGCAAGCTGGATATGAACGGCTTCGACGCCGGCGCCCAGCTGCACAACAACCTGCTTGCCGACACCATCGACTGGAAGATGCCCTGGGTGGAGACCAAGCTGATCGGCTCGGTCCAGCGCACCAAGGACGATTTCGTGCAGACCACCTTCGGCACCGGCCCGCTGCCGATATTGCTGGCCCAGAACCGCAGCCCTGCCAGTCAGGACACCGGCGAATTGCAGTTCCTGTCGACGCCGGAGACGCCGTTCGGCGACCGCTTCAGCTGGGTTGGCGGCCTCTTCTACATTTACAGCACCGGCGGCGGCAATCCCTTCAACTTCGTCGCCGCGCCGGGGTTGATTCCGGCGCTCACCAAGGTGGTACTCGGACAGGGCGGTGCGCAGCTGGGCAGCGCACTGACCACCCTGCTCGATCCGATCACTACCAAACTGGTCGGCATCGATCTGAGCCAGGGCATTCCGATCAACAACTACGGCATCATCGCCGGCCTGTCCACCTCGGCCTACTTCCAGGGCACGCTGAAGTTCACCGACTGGTTCAACCTCACGCTGGGCGGGCGCTACCAGCACACCCACAAGGACCTGGAGGGCTCGCGCACCGAGATCGGCCTGGCCGGAGGCGGCGGCATCCTGCTGTTCCAAAACACCGTGCCGCAGCTGCACGCCAACCAGTTCTCTCCGCGCGTGGCCCTGCAGCTGCTCCCGTTCGACGCGGAAACGCAGTTCTACGCCTCCTGGGCACGCGGTTACAAGACGCCGACCTACAACACGGTCAACCTGCTGGGCGAGACCTTCGGGCCGATCAAGCCGGTGCTGCAACAGAAGAACGACGCCTACGAAGTGGGTATGAAAACAGAGCTGTTCGACCGGACCGTGCGCCTAAACACGGCCGTGTTCTACACCAGGGAGAAGGACCTGCTGGAAGGCTTCGTCTCGGTGCTGACCGGCGGCGTGGTCAGCTATGACAACGTGCCCGGGGCGCGCATCAAGGGCGCCGAGGGCGACGCGCTGTGGGTGCCGCTGCCCGAATCGAACTCCGGCCTGGTGCTGACTGCCGCCGTGTCCTACCTCAACGCCAAGTACACCAACTACCCCAACGGCCGCGGCTTCGACGACGCCACCGGTCTCGCCTTCGGCAACGGCTTCCCCCTGCCGCTGCTGCCGGCCCGCAACCTGTCCCACAACTGGGTGACGCGCACACCGAACCTGACCTACAACGCCAGCATTACGCAGAGCGTACCGCTGGGCGACGGCTCGGTGGAGATGGCGGTGGACGGCAACTACAACAGCGGTTACTACTTCCTGCCCCAGGATTCCCCGCTCTATCACTGCAATGCCTACTACCTGCTCAATGCCCACGTCACCTACATCTACGACCGCTGGCATGCGCAGGTTACCGGCTGGGTCAAGAACATCACCAACCAGACCTACAACGCCAGCGAACTCACTGACGACTTCGGCACCATGGTGGTGGTCAACGATCCGCGCACCTTCGGTGTGCGGGTGAAATGGAACTTCTGAGCGTGTCCGGCCGCTGCCCGCGGCGGCCGGACAGGAGCCCGTCTGTTATTTCCTTCTGCATCCATCGGTGAACCGGATATGAACCCAGTTGAGCCTGCCCCCGGCGGCATCGCCGCCGCCTCCCTGACGGGATTCGACCAGAGCCTGGTCCGCTCCTGCCTGCTCAACGTGGTCGAGGCCATCAACGGCGTGCTGGTGCCGGAACTGAACGGCAGCGCCAGGGCGCGGGCGGGGGAGTGCGTCACCATTCTGCAGCGTGCGGTGCAAAGCATGGGCGCGGCGGATGCGGAGGCCGCGGACCTGGCCCGGCTGTTCGCCGAGCCGGGTCCCGTTGCCCCGGCGTCGTGGCGCGCCACGGCCGATGCCGAGGGCACCATTCTCGATCGTTCGGAAGCCGCCGCCGACGCGGCGGGTCAGCCCGCAGCCGGGGGGGTGGCCGCCGGCGGCCGCAGCTTCGACCCGGAGCGGTTCCAGGCCTTCCTGCGGCAGCACCAACTCGGCGGCGCCGCGACGCGGGTGACCGGCAGCAGGCAGCTGGCCGGCGGCCGCTCCAAGCAGACCATCATGGTCACCCTCGAAGGCGCCAGTAGTTTGCCGCCGACCGTGGTGGTGCGGCAGGACTGGTCGAGCGCGGTGACCGGCACCTCGGTGGTGGCGGAATACGCCCTGCTCAGGCGCGTGTTCGATGCCGGGTTGCGCGTGCCGCAGCCGCTGCTCCTGGAAAAATCACCGGATGCGCTGGGCGGCCCTTTCCTCGTCGTCACCCCGATGCCGGGCGGCGCGCAAGGCGACATCTTCAATCCGCCGCGCTCGAAGCGCCTGGCGTTGCAGGTGGCCGGGCAGCTGGCCCAGCTGCACCAGTTGCCGCCCGAGGAATTTTCCGGGCTGGGGGTGCCGACCGAAGCCTATTCGCAGGCGCAGCTGCGCGAGGGCCTGCAGGGCTTCCGCGCCCTCAACGCCAAACTCGGCGTGCCGTGCCGCACCATCGAAATCGCGATGGACTGGCTCGAGCGCAACATCGAGCGGGTCAAGGGCGGCAAAGCCATGCTGCACAACGACCTGGGCTGCCACAACTTCCTGATCGAGGGCGAGGAACTGACCGCGATCCTCGACTGGGAGCTGGCCCATATCGGCAATCCCGCGGCGGATCTGGGCTATGTGCGCGACTGGATCGGCCAGATGACGCCGTGGCCGCGCTTCATGGAGGCCTACCGCGCCGCCGGCGGGCCGGCCGTCGACGCCGCCACGCTGGATTTCTACACCCTGTGGTGCGGCGTCCGGCTGTACTGCCTGCTGTTGCAGGCGCGCGCCGGCGTCGCCATGGGTATGGTCAAGGATACGGAAATCACCTATGCCGTCGCCCAGTTCATGCCCAAGCTGCTGCATCGCATCTCGCGCGAGCTGCGCGCCATCCTGAACCAGAACGCCGCGTAAGCGCGTTCAACCTTGAAATCGCATTGCATTGACCGGAGGAAGCGTGATGAAAGTCGTGGGCGGAGGCGAGATCCAGGTATACGACCAGGTCGATGAAGGACCGCATCAGGCCGGGCCGCAGGAGTTGTGGCAGGAGAGCGTGGTCCTGCTGTGGTGGGACCTGAAACAGTCTATCGGCGGTTTCTATCGCATCGGCCACGAGCTCAACCACAAGGACGGTCCGATGATCGCCCTGTGGAGCAGCACGGTCTCCCGCGAAGGGATTTTCAAGAAAACCACCTATCTGCCGCTGCGGCCGCAGGACCGTATCCCCAGGGGCTTCGGCAGCGGCGACGGCAGCCTGCGCTTCGAGCATGACGGCGACTGCGTGTGGACCCTGGAAGACCAGGACATCTCGGCCACGCTGCGCATCCACGACTTCCACCCCGGCATCGACTGCTATCCGAAGAAGGGTGCAATTTCCGAATTCGCGCCGCATCACATGGAAGTCGCGGGCCGGGTCAGCGGCAGTCTCAAGGTCAAGGGCCGGCAGTACGAGGTCGATGCCCTCGGCTTCCGCGATCACGGTTGGGGCGTACGCGACTGGACCAGCCTGCTGTCGCATCGCTGGCTGGCCGGTGTGTTCGGTGAGGACCTGTCGTTCTGCGCCCTGTCCTGGCATACGGTGGACGACAGCATGGCCCAGTTCGGCTGGGTGGTGAAGCACGACACGGTGATCTTCGCCAAGAAGCTCGATATCGTCGCCTACGTCGAATGCGACGCCATGACCACGCGCGGCGGCCGCCTGCGCATGACGCTGACCACCGACGAGGTGATCGAGGTCGAGTTCGAGGCCATGGCGCCCAGCATCATGTCCTTTCACCACGGCATCGCCTGCGTCGATACCCTGTGCAGGATCAGCAGCGGCGGCCGTGTCGGTATCGCCGACTTCGAGACTACGGCCAACGGACAGCAGGGACGGCGCCAGCCGAAGAATCTTGCGCGCAACGGCATCAGCGCCAACGGCTGGCATCCGGGAATCGTCGCTTGATGCTTCCGCTACCCGGCGATTCGTCGGAAGGGACGACAGACATGCGCACTCCCGGCCATAGCGTATGGGTATCGAGCGTGCTCCCGCAGGGAACGACGCTTGCCCTGGTCCCTGAAGAGCACAACGCCGGATGATCGAGAATTACCGCCCACACTGGATGACGGAAGAGCTGGATTCGCTGCGCGATCTGGCGCGCCGCTTCGTCGCCGAGGAAGTCACGCCCAACCAGAAGCGCTGGTGCGAGGAAGGCGCCACCGACCGGGAGGTGTGGCGCAAGGCGGGCGAGCTGGGCATCCTGCTGCCCGATGTGTCGGCCGAGTACGGCGGCTCCGGCGCCAGCTTCGCCCACGAGGCGATCATCGCGCACGAGCTGTGCGCGGCGGGCGATACCAGCTGGCGCGTCGGCAAGCAGATCCACGTCATCGCCGCGCATTACATCGAGCGCTACGGCACCGAGGCGCAGAAGCAGCGGTGGCTGCCGCGCTTGGCCAGCGGCGAGACCATCGCCGGCATGGGCATGACCGAGCCCGGCGGCGGCACCGACCTGCAGAACATCCGCACGCGGGCCGAGAAGCACGGCGACGGCTACCGCATCCATGGCGCCAAGACCTTCATCACCAACGGCTCCATCGGCGACCTGCTGGTGCTGGCGGTGAAGACCGATCCGGCCGAACGGGCCAAGGGTGTTTCGCTGTTCCTGTTCGAGACCAGCACACCGGGTTTCCGCGTCGGGCGCCGCCTGGAGAAGATCGGCCTGCACGGCTCCGATACCTGCGAGCTGTTCTTCGACGGCTGCGAGGTACCGGCCGCATCCCTGCTCGGCGAAGTCGAGGGGCGCGGTTTCTATCAGATGATGCAGGACCTGACCTATGAACGGGCCCTGGTCAGCGTCAACTGCGCTGCGGTGATGGAATACGCCTTCAAGGTGACGCGCGACTACGTGCGCGAGCGCAAGCTGTTCGGCAAGGCGCTGCTGGAACAGCAGAACACCCGCTTCCAGCTGGCCGAGGTCAAGACCATCGCCACGCTGGCCCGCGTGTTCGCCGACTTCACCGTGGAGCGGATGCTCGAGGGCACCCTCGATACCTCGCTGGCCTCGATGGGCAAGTGGTGGGTCAGCGAGCAGCAGTGCGCGGTGGTGGACCGCTGCCTGCAGCTGTTCGGCGGCCACGGCTACATGCTCGAGTATCCCATTGCCCGCATGTATATCGATGCCCGTATCGAGCCGATCTACGCCGGCTCCAACGAGACCATGAAGGATCTGATCGGCCGCTCGCTGTAGACGTACCGGAGGAGCGCAGCAGGCGGTACACTCATGCGAACAGGACGGTGCAACGGTCCGGATAAATAGAAGCACCAGTGGAGGAGAGCCCGAACTGCACAGACGGATTCAGGCGACAGGCATGACACGCGAACAGGGCGAAAAGCGGTCCGAGCCGTATTTCTCGCGCACCAAGGTGACGCCGCCGGTGAGCTCACGCTTCGAGGTGCCGCGCCAGGCCATCCTGGAGCAGGTACATGCCTCGGGCAGCCGCATCGTGCTGGTGCACGCGCCGGCCGGCTTCGGTAAGACCACCCTCATGACGCAGCTGCGTGCCGCCTACAGCGCCCAGGGCGTGGCGACCATCTGGCTGGCCCTCGACGAGGGCGACAACGACGTTGCGCGCTTCCTCGCTGGATTCGCCGCTGCGCTGGAAGGCATCCAGGGGTCCGCCGCCGCGCCGCGCGGGCGGCCGGTACAGAACGCCGACGTCGCGCTATGGATCATGGATCGCATCGCGGCGGTGGACGGTCCGGTGATGATCTTCTTCGACGACATGGAAGCGCTGCACAACCCGATCGTCACCGCCCTGGTCGGTCGGGGGCTGGAGTCGGTTCCAGCTAATGTGCGCATCGTCATCGGTAGCCGCATCCGGCCGGATATCGGGTTGGCGCGCCTGCGCGGCAAGGGCATCCTGGTCGAGGTGGATGTCAATGCGCTGCGCTTCTCCGAACCCGAGGCGCAGGACTTTCTCACCCAGCGTCGCGGCATGGCCCTGAGTCCCGAGCAGGTGGGCCACCTGCTGGGCCGCACCGAAGGCTGGGCCGCGGCGCTCTGGCTGGCCTCGCTGGCCCTGGAACGGCGCCGCGACCCGGCTGCCTTCCTGGCGGAATTCTCGGGATCGAATGCCGCCATCGCCGCCTATCTGGCCGAGGATGTGCTGGCCGCGCTGCCGGAGAATCTGCGCGACTTCGTCCTGTGTTGCAGTGTGCTCGACGAGCTCAGCCCGGCGCTATGCGATGCCGTTTGCGGCATCGGCAACAGTCGCGAGTTGCTGTACCAGCTGGAGCGCCGCAACCTGTTCATCCAGCCGGTGGACGGGCAACGCACCCTGTTCCGTTTCCACGGCCTGTTCCGTGATTTCCTCGGTACTCAGTTGGCGCAGCAGTCCGCGGCCAAGGTGCCGGCATTGCATGTCGCCGCCTGTCGCGCCTATCTCTCGGCGGGGCGCCCCATTCCGGCGATCCAGCATGCCCTGCGCGGCGGCGCCATGGAGATCGCGCTGCAGCTGCTGTACGAACACGTCGATGCACTGCTGGAGCAGGGGCGCCTGCGGCTGGTGGGCGAGTGGTTGCGCGACTTGCCGCAGGCGGAGCTGGCGCGCCATCCTCGGCTCAAGCTGATCTACGCCTGGTGCGTCACCTTCACGCGTGGCCCTGAAGAGGCCTTGCTCCTGATCGCCGGGCTCGATGTCGCTTCCCTGCCGGAGGAGTCCGCCACGTCCCTGTCGGCCCTGCGTCCCATGTTGCTGGCCATGACCGACCGCATCGAGGAGGCGCACCGGCTCGGCCTGGAAGCTCTGGTCCGGATATCGCCGGCGGCGCGCTTCGCGCGCGCCATGCTGTGCCAAGCGCTGGCGCAGACCAGCATCATCCTGGGGGCGCACGAGGACGCGCGGCGCTTCATCGACGAAGCGCGCGAGGTGCAGCGCGAAGCCGACAATACCTTCGGCATCGCCCTGGCCGAATCGGCGAAGGCCTTGCTGGACCTGATGGGCGGCCGTTTGAAGCAGGCCGCGGCCTGCATGGGCGCGGTGGCTCCCGCCGATCGCGGCAGCGCCGGAGCGGAGCGTATCGGCAACGCGGTGGCGGCGATTCAGTTGGCCGAGATCCTCTACGAGAGCAACCAATGCGAGGCTGCGCAACGCCTGCTGTTCGCCAACGCCCCGCTGATCCAGGAAGTGAGCCTGCCCGATGCGCTGATCACGGCGCATGTCATCCAGTCTCGCATCGCCGACGAACGAGGCGATTACGACCGCGCCCTGGAAGCGCTGAACGAACTCGAAACCAATGGTTACCGCCTCGGCGTGGCGCGCGCGGTGGCCAGCGCGCGCCTGGAGCGGGCACGGCTCTACCTCGCGCATGGTGATGCGGCCGAGTCCTTGGCGCAGGTGACCCTGGCCGAGGGCGCGCTGCCCTGGGCGAAGCTGGCCTCGCGCTGGTACATCGCCAACGATACGTTGACCCCAGAGATCGCACGGCTGCGCTGGATGATCCGCACCGGCGAGGCCGAGCAGGCGCTGCCGCTGCTGCGCGACCGGCTGGCGGACGCCGAACAGGAACATCGCGCGCGGCGCGCCCTGAAGCTGCGCATCCTGTTGGCCGAAGCCCTGCACGCCAGCGGCGAACGCAAGCTGAGCCTGCGTACCCTGGCGCGAGCCCAGCTTATCGCCCAGCCGGAGGGTTTCCTGCGGACGTTCCTGGAGGAAGGACCGGTGGTCCAGGCCATGCTGCGCGAGATCGGCCTGCGGCGGCACGAAGACCCGGCGGAAATGGCGCCGCGCAGCATCGGCGCCGAGGCATCGGGGCGGCGTGAAGGCACGCCGACGGACGGGGCGGAGGCGATGCTGGACGACCCCCTGACTCACAAGGAGTTGCAGGTGCTGAGCATGGTGGCGCAAGGCTGCCGCAACACCACCATGGCGGAGCGCCTGTTCATCTCCGAGTCGACGGTGCGCACCCACCTGCGCAACATCAATCTCAAGCTGCATGCCGCCAATCGCACGGAAGCGGCGGTCATCGCGCGCCGCCTCGGCCTGATCAACTGAGGCGCAGCCGGCCCCGGCAAGCTCTTGTTGCCACGCTGATCTTCCGGTGTTCGTCGCTTCCGACGATTCGTCCGCGGCGGCGGCGGGTGATCTTGATCGCTTGCGAGCGACATCACCGGCCCGCACCAGGGCAGCATGAGGATCAGAAAATGTCCGCGACGGCTTCCACGTTGCTTCCGCCAGTTTCAGCCGCAAATCCGGCGGTCAGCATGCAGGAAGAAATCCAGCGCATCTTCGACCTGCACCGCGCCACCGCGCTTCGGCTGCGCACGTCGACCGTGGCTCAGCGCATCGCCAGGCTCAAGCGCCTGCGTACAGTGCTGTTGGAGCACCGGCAGGAGGTGGTCGAGGCGGGCATGCGGGACTTCCGGCGTCCCGCCACCGAGGTTGAGATGACCGAGCTGATGCCGATCCTGATGGACATCAGCGATGCCTGCCGCAACCTGAAGAAATGGCTCAAGCCCCGCAAGGTGCGCCCCACCGGCATGATGCTGGGCACCAGTGCCTGGACCCGCTACGAACCGCGCGGCAGATGCCTGATCATCGCGCCGTGGAATTACCCGGTGACGCTGACGCTCGGCCCGCTGGTCCCCGCCATCGCCTGCGGCAACACGGTAATGGTCAAGACCTCCGAGGTGGCGCCGCATTTCTCCACGGTGCTGGCGCAGATCATCCGCAAGGCGTTTCCCGAGGAGGAAGTCGCCGTGTTTGAGGGCGACGCCTCGGTGGCCACGGCACTGCTGGCTTTGCCGTTCGATCACTGTTTCTTCACCGGGGCGCCGGCCATCGGCAAGGTGGTGATGCAGGCCGCGTCGAAGCATCTGACCAGCGTGACCCTGGAACTGGGCGGCAAGTCGCCCACCATCATCGACCAGACGGCGGACCTCGAGACCGCGGTCCAGACCATCGCCTGGGGCAAGTTCATCAACAGCGGGCAGACCTGCATCGCCCCTGACCATATCTATGTGCATCAATCGGTGAAGGAGCGGGTGTGCGAGCTGTTCCGCCAATACCTGACGAAATGGTACGGCGAGGGCATGGCGGCCAAGGATGCCGAACTGGCCCGGGTGATCAATGTGCGCCATACCCGCCGCGTCGCCGGCCTGCTGGACGATGCCAGGCAGCGCGGCGCCAGGGTGGTGCTGGGCGGGGCAGTGGACATCGAGGCGCATTTCGTTTCGCCGACCCTCATTACCGATATCCCGGCCGATGCGGCCATCATGCAGGAGGAGATCTTCGGTCCGCTGTTGCCGATTATTCCCTTCGATTCGATCGGCGAGGTCATCGATCGTATCAATGCCTCACCCAAGCCGCTGGCGCTCTACGTCTGGACGCGTAATGACGCCACGGCGAACCAAGTGATCGAGAACACCAGCGCTGGCGCGACCTGCATCAACCACGTCGGCGTGCACTTCCTGCACCACCACTTGCCATTCGGCGGGGTCAATCATTCAGGCATCGGAAGCTACCACGGCGAATGGGGCATCCGCGCCTTCTCGCACGAGCGCTCCATCCTGAAGACGCGCATCCTGCTGGCCCGGATGTTCTTCCCGCCCTATACCCCGCGCCTGCGCAGGATAGTCGACCTGGCGCTGAAGTACATGTGATGTCCGAAGAGATCGCGGTAATCGTCGGCGCGGGCCAAGCCGGCGCCGAACTGGCGGCTGGCCTGCGCCAGCAGAACTATGCTGGACGGATCCTGGTGGTGGGCGAGGAAGCGCATCTGCCTTACCGCCGGCCACCGTTGTCCAAGGCTTATCTCGCCGGCGATGCCAGTGCCGCGAGCCTGCTGATCCGCAACGAAGTGGCCTACGCCAAGCTCGGCATCGAATGCCGCACCGGCGCCCGCGCCGTCCACATCGACCGCGCGGCGAAGCGGCTGGTGTTCGAGGATGGGGGCACCCAGCCCTACAGCAAGCTGGCCCTGACCACCGGCGGACGGCCACGCCGGCTGGCCATCGAGGGTGGCGATTTCCCCAATGTGCATTACATCCGCACCATTGCCGACGTCGATGCCCTGCGTCCGGGCCTGCTTGCGGGACGGAAGCTGGTGGTGATCGGCGGCGGCTACATCGGCCTGGAGATCGCCGCGGTGGCGATCAAGCTGGGATTGAAAGTAACGCTGCTGGAAGCGCTGCCCAGGGTGCTGGCCCGGGTGGCAACGGCGAAACTGTCGTCCTTCTACGAACGCCTGCATCGCGGCCGCGGTGTCGATATCAGGACCGGTGCCGTTGTGGAACGCCTGGCCGGCGCTGGCCGGGTCGACAGTGTCATCCTGAAGGGCGGGAGCGTCGTCGCCGCCGATCTGGTGGTGGTCGGCATCGGCCTGGTGCCCAATACCGAGTTGGCCGCCGCATCGGGCCTGGCGGTCGACAATGGCATCGTCGTCGATCGCTACGCCCGCACCGCGGATCCGGACATCGTGGCCGCGGGCGACTGCGCCCATCATCACAACGATTTTCTTGGACGCAGCCTGCGCCTGGAGTGCGTGCCCTCGGCGCAGGAGCAGGCGCGCACCGCCGCCATGACGCTGTGCGGCGGCGCCGTGCCGCACGCGGCGGTGCCCTGGTTCTGGTCCGACCAGTACGAGCTCAAGCTGCAGATGGTGGGAATCGCAGACGGCTACGACGAACTGGTGGTGCGCGGCGATCTGGCTGGCGACTCCTTCGCCGTGCTCTATCTCAAGGATGGAGCCATGATCTCGGCCACCACGGTCAACCGGCCGCAGGACTTCACCCTGGCCCGGCGTCTAGTGGTGGGCCGGTCGAAGCTCGACTCCGCCAGGCTGGCGGACGAGTCGGTCTCCCTCAAGGAATATCTGCCCGCCGGGCCGTGACGCGGCTACAGCGAGCGGCCGATCAGGTCCTTCATGGTTTCATTGGAGCCGGCGTAGATCGGCTCGATGCGTGCGTCGATGAACATGCGCGCGATGGGGTACTCGAGCATGTAGCCGTGGCCGCCGAACAGCTGCAGGCAGCGATGCACCACCTCGCACTGCTGGTCGCTGATCCACCACTTGCTCATCGAGGCCAGCGAAGTGTCGAGAGTGCCCTCGACCATGCGCTCGACGGTGAAGTCCGCCAGCAGCCGGGCGATGGTGGCGATGGTCTTGATTTCCGCCAGTTCGAAGCGGGTGTTCTGCTGTTCGAGCAGCGCCTTGCCGAACAGCTTGCGCTCGCGGACATAGTCGCGCGTGACCCGGAAGGCGTGCTCGATCACCGCGGCGCAGTTGATGCCGGCGAGGGCGCGCTCGTAGGTGAGGTCGCGCATCATCTGGTAGAAGCCCTGGCCTTCGGCGCCGCCGAGCAGGGCTTCGGCTGGCACCTCGCAGCCGTCGAAGAACAGCTCGCAGGTGTCGGAGCCGTGCAGGCCGATCTTCTTCAGGCGGCGCCCGACGCGGAAGCCTGGGGTTCTGGTATCGAAGATGAACAGCGATACGCCCTTGGCTTTCTCGGCAGGATCGGTCTTGGCGGCGACCACCAGCACGTCGGCGAGCGAACCGTTGGTGATGAAGGTCTTGGCACCGTGGATGCGGTAGCCGTCACCGTGCTTTTCGGCCCGCGTGCGGATGTTCTGCAGATCGGTGCCGGCGCCGGGCTCGGTCATGCCCATGCCGGCGATCAGTTCGCCGCTGGCCAGGCCCGGCAGCCAGGCCTGTTTCTGCGCCTCGGTGCCGTAGCGTTCGATGTAGTGGGCGGCGATGACGTGGATCTGCTTGCCGGTGCGCCAGCTGGCGTCGCCCGCCACGCACAGCTCGTGCGCGATCACCGCTTCGTGGGCGAAGCCGCCGCCGGAACCGCCGAAGTCGGTGGCAATATCGGACAGCAGGATGCCGAGCTCGCCGGCCTTGCGCCAGACGGCACGGTCGGTGGCGCCCTCTTCGTACCATCGTTCCTGGTTAGGCGTGATCTGCTCCGCGACGAAGCGCCGCGCGAGGTCGCGCAGGGATTCCAGTTCCTCGGTCATCCAGCGCGGACGGTAGTTGTCGATCATGAGCCATGTACGGGATGGGAAAGGCCTGCGGCCGGGCCAGTTCGCCCCGGAACCGGACAGGTCGTTTATTGTCTGCTGTTGCGCCGTACCTTAGGTCCGGGCGCGGAAGGCGTTCGTCGTCGCTTCCGACGATTGTGGCCACCCTGCGAGCCTCTAAAGTCATCCCATCGCCAGCCACGCGTGTCTGCGCAGGCGGCTGGCCAGCCAAGAGAAGGGCGCCCCCGGAGGGCGTCCATTCCTGCCGGAGGAGAGTCATCGTGTCGAGCAATGCAGCGTTACGCTACCCCGGGGCGCATCTGGCGCTCCACGGAGCCAAGCCGGCCGTGGTGATGGCCGAATCCGGCGAGAACATGAGTTACGAGGAACTGGACGTCTTCGCCAATCGCCTGGCGCGGCTGTTCCGCTCGCTGGGCTTGCAGCCGGGCGCGCACGTCGCCTTCTGCGTCGAGAACCGTCTGGAGTGTCCCGCCCTGCAGTGGGGCGCGCACTATGCCGGGCTCTACTACACCTTCATCAGCACCCGCCTCACGCCGGGCGAGGCGCTGTACATCGTGCAGGACTGCGATGCGGCGGCGGTGGTGCTGAGCGACGCGTCCACGGGCACGCTGGCTGCATCCCTGGACCAGCTGGAGCGCCCGGTTGCCGCGTTCACCCTGGACCAGCCGCAGCCCGGCCTGCCTTCGCTGCAGGAAGCCATGGGCGCTTTTGACAACGCCGTCCTGCCCGACGCCGTGGAAGGCAGCGAGATGCTGTATTCATCCGGAACCACCGGTCGCCCGAAGGGCGTCAAGCCGATGCTGACCGGCAAGCCGCTGGGAACCACCGCCATCGTGGCGGACCTGATGCAGCGCGCGTTCGGCGTCGGCCCGGAGTCGCTGTACCTGTCGCCGGCGCCCTATTACCACGCCGCTCCCATGAAATGGGCGCAAGGGGTGACGGCGCTCGGCGGCACCGTGGTGTTGATGGAGAAATTCGAGGCTGAGGGTGCGCTCAAGGCCATCGAACGCTACAAGGTCACACACACGCAGTGGGTACCGACCATGTTCCACCGCCTGCTGGGCCTGCCGGAGGAGGTACGGCGCCGTTACGATACCTCCAGCCAGAAGGTGGCGGTGCATGCGGCAGCGCCGTGCCCGGTGCAGACCAAGGCGGCGATGATCCAGTGGTGGGGGCCGGTGATTTTCGAGTACTACTCGTGCACCGAGGGCATCGGCATGACCTTCACCGACAGCGCCGCCTGGGCCAAGCGGCCCGGCACGGTCGGGCGCGCGCTGTACGGCACGCTGCACATCGTCGGCGAGGACGGCGGCGAGCTGCCGGTCGGCGCCGAGGGCCTGGTCTATTTTTCCGGCACCCAGCCGTTCAGCTACCACAAGGATCCGGACAAGACGCGCGAAGCCTACATGGCCGGCGGTTTGGCTACGGTGGGCGACATCGGCAAGCTCGACGAGGACGGTTTCCTCTACCTGACCGACCGCAAGAGCAATATGATCATTTCCGGCGGCGTGAACGTGTATCCGCAGGAAACCGAGAACGTGCTGATCAGTCATCCCAAGGTGTTCGACGTGGCCGTCATCGGCACGCCGCACCATGATCTGGGCGAGGAAGTGCGGGCGGTGGTGCAGCTCGAGCCGGGCGTCCAGCCGGGCGACAAGCTGGTGGAAGAGCTGATCGCCTACTGCCGCCAACAACTGTCGCCGATCAAGTGCCCGCGCAAGGTGGATTTCCGCGATGCGCTGCCGCGCGAGCCGAACGGCAAGCTGCTCAAGCGATTGTTGCGGGATGAGTACAGGGCGAAGATGGGGGCGTAGGGCGGCGCTACCTTTCCTGTATCCCATCGTCATTCCAGCTGTCGCGGGAATGACGAGATTGAGCGAGGATGCGGTCGATTGTCGCTCAACGCTTCTCGATGAAGTGATCGCTCCACCACATGAAGCCGGGAAACCAGCGCCGCATGCGCCAGGACATGGCGGTGAATGGACCGGTGAAGACCCAGAAGCCGCGGCCGGCCAGGGTGCGGTCGATGTGGTCGAGCACCTGCTCGGACTTGATCGGGGGGAATACGTCGAGCAGCTTGGGCCAGACCGTGTCCTTGGCCTGCTTCAGCAGGGGCGTGGCCACCGTAGGTGGGCAGACGCAGATGATGCGCACGCCGCTGTCGCGGTTCTCGTGGTGCAGCACCTCGGTGAAAGCCACCACCGCATGCTTGGCGGCGTTGTAGGCCCCCATGTACATCACCGGCCACTGGCCGGCCATCGAGGAGAAGCTGACGAATTCGCCGCGGCCGCGGCGCAGCATGCCGGGCAGGGCGGCCTTGGTGACGTTGACCAGGCCGCCGTAGTTGATGGCCATGATCTTCTGGATCATCTCGCGCGGTTGCTCCATCAGCAGGCCCAGCGGCATGATGGCTGCGGCGTTCACCAGCCGGTCGATAGAGCCCAGCTCGCTTTCGGCGCGCCGCACTGCCTGCTCGACCGCGGCGTAGTCGGTGACGTCCGCCGCTAGCTTGAGCAGTCGCGGCGAGTTGCCCAACTGGTCGAGGCCGGCCTGCTGCACATCCAAGGCGGCGACGCGCCAGCCGCCATCCAGCGCGCGCTTTGCGGCGAGCAGGCCCATGCCGCTGCCGGCACCGGTGATGAACAGCACTTTGTCGGTCATAGGAAGAATTGCCTAGGGAGCGAACGAACCGTAGAACTTGCCGTTGCGCGCCGCCAGGTCCTGAAAACCCTGGCCGGCGGCGTATAGGCCGCCCAGCCCGTGGTAGCGCTCGCAATGCTGTAGCAGCGCTGTGGCGCCGACCGCGTCGGCGTACCACAGCGGGCCGCCGTGATGGACCGGGAAGCCGGTACCGAGGCGCATGCCGGCATCGATCTCCAGCGCGCTGTCCGCTACCTGCTCGTCGAGGCAGCGGCCGGCTTCGAGAATCATGGCCAGCATCATGCGGTCGAGAATCTCCTCATCGTCGATGGCGCGTCGTCCCTGCGGCTGCACCGTAGCGAGCAACTCGTAAGTCTGCGGGTCGCCGGAACGGCGCGGCTTGCCCTTGGCATCCGCTTCGTAGCGGAAGAAGCCGGCCCCGGTTTTCTGGCCATAGCGCTTCTGCCCAGCCAGTGTCTGGATGGCGGTCTCGAAATCGGTGCCCATGACTTCGGGATAGGCCTTGCCGAGGATGGCCAGGGCCTTGTCGAGGGTGTCGAGGCCGGCGACGTCGAGCAGGTAGGACGGGCCCATCGGCCAGCCCCAGCTTTCCATCACGCGGTCGATCTCGACGAAGTCGGCGCCGTCGCGGACCAGCAGGATGAAGGCGGTGAAATAGGCGCCGAGCAGGCGGTTGATCAGAAAACCGGCACAGTCTTTCACCACCAGCGGCGTCTTGCCCATGGCGATGGCGTAGGAGACGGCGGTGGCTACGGCTTCCTCGCGCGTCTTCTCGCCGCGCACGATCTCCACCAGCGGCATCAGCGGCACCGGGTTGAAGAAGTGCATGCCGACGACGTCTTGCGGCCGCTGCACCCTGGCGGCGATGTCGCGGATCAGCAGGGAGGAGGTATTGGAAGCGAGCACCGTGCCGGGCAGGACTTGCGCCTCGAGTTCGGCGAATACCGCCTGCTTGACGCGCAGGTCTTCCACCACGGCTTCCACGACCACGTCGACGGTTTCGAAGGAATTGAAATCGAGCTGCGGCGAGATCGAGGCCAGGATGGCCTCTGCGTGCTGCGGCTGCAGGCGGCCGCTGTCGACCTGCTTGCCCAGCAGTTTGCGGGCTTCGCCGGTGCCGAGGTCGAGCGCTTTCTGCGCCACGTCCTTGAGCAGTACCGGCATGCCCTTCACTGCACTGGCATAGGCGATGCCGCCTCCCATGATACCGGCGCCGAGCACGCCGACACGCTGCACACCGCGCGAAGACGCCGCCTGGTTCCTGTTCTTCTTTTTGAGTTGCTGGCCCGCTAGGAAGGTGCCGACCAGGGTCCGGGCCGCAGGCGTCTGGATCAGCCGGGCGAAGGCCTGCGCCTCCTGGGCAAAAGCTGCGTCGCGCGACAGCGGCGCGCAGTCCTGCAGCAGGTCGACCACCGTCAGTGCGGCCGGCTGATTGCGGGAAGCCTTGCGTGCCTGCTCGCGTGCCGCGGTGAAAGCGGCTTCGTCAATTGCAAAGCCTGACTTGCGCTGCTCCCTTACGCCTTTCCAGTCGTGCTCGCCAGCGATGGCGCGGCTAAGCCAGTCGAGCGCCAGGGAGCGGAGTTGAGCAGTCTCGCTCACCGCGTCGATCATTCCCGCCTTGAGGGCCGCGGGAGCCTTGTAGGTACGGGCGCCGACGATCCATTCCAGTGCCGTGGCGCCGTTGCCGAGGCGCGGCGTGCGCACGGTGCCGCCGGCGCCGGGCAGGATGCCCAGGCCGACTTCGGGGAAGCCGACCTGTCCATCCGCCGCCAGCACACGATAGTCCGCACACAGGGCCACTTCGAGGCCGCCGCCCAAGGCGTAGCCGTTGATGATGCAGGCGACCGGCACCGGCAGTTCGCCGATGGCGGTGAGCGAGCGCTGCATGCCGCCGCAGAAATCCAGCAGCTGTTGCCGCGGCCATTCCAGCATGGACCAGAGCACGGCGATGTCGGCGCCGGCGAGGAAAGCATCCTTGGCCGAACCGAGCAGTACGCCGCGCAGGCCGGGACGGACACGAAGCTGTTCCAGCACCAGGTCCAGTTCCCGCAGCAGACGCGCGTCGAGCTTGTTGACCGGCTCGTTTTTGCGGTCGAGCCGGATTTCGACGATGCCGTGGTCGAGCGCGAGCGCCTGCAGGCAATCGCCGCTGTAGAGGTCTGTGGTCATGGCGGCTTGCAGGCTCAGGCCGCGGCCGACAGCGGCGGGTGGAAGGTCTCGCCCCTGCGCGCCTTGGTCTTGAGCCAGTCGGAAGGCTGGAAGCGCGGCCCGTACTGCGCGGCGAGCCGTTCGCATTCGGCAACGAAAGCCGGCAGGCCCAGGGTGTCGATGAAGGACAGGGTGCCGCCGGTCCAGGCGGGGAAGCCGATGCCGAGGATAGCGCCGAGGTCGGCGTCCGCCGGCTCCATCACCACGCCGGCCTCGACGCAGCGCGCCGTCTCCAGCGCCTGGATGTAGAGCAGGCGCTTTCTGGCTTCCTCGACGTCCGGTTGCTGCACCGCCAGATGGAAATGCTGCGACAGCGCCGGCCACAGGGTCTTGCCCTCAGCCGCGTAATCGTAGAAGCCGCCGCCGCCGCGCCGACCGCTGCGCTTGAGGTCCCGCACCATGGTTCTCAGCACCTGGAGGATGCGCGGCAGTTGCGCCGTCGGCGCCTGGCCGTCGGCAAGGTTCTGTTCGATCACCTTCAGCTGCAGTTCCAGCGTCACTTCATCGCTGACCGCGAGCGGCCCGACCGGCATGCCGGCCATGCGCGCGGCATTTTCCACCAGGGCCGGCGCGACGCCTTCCTCCAGCATCAGGATGCCTTCCTGGAAATAGGTGGCGAAGACGCGGCTGGTATAGAAGCCGGGGCTGTCATTGACCACAATGGGCGTCTTGCGGATCTGTGCGACGTAGTCCAGGGCTTTGGCCAGCGTCGCCGAGCTGGTGTCGCGGCCCATGATCACTTCCACCAGGGGCATCTTGTCCACCGGCGAGAAGAAATGCAGGCCGATGAAGTCGGCCGGGCGGGAGAAAGTCGCGGCCAGGCTGGTGATCGGCAGGGTGGAGGTGTTGCTGGCGAAGATGGCGGTCTGTGGAATCACCGCATCGGATTTTTGCGTGACCTCGGCCTTGACCGCCCGGGATTCGAACACCGCTTCGATCACCAGGTCGCAATCCGCCAGGTCGGTGTAGTCGGCCGTCGACCTGATGCGTTGCAATTGCGTATCGGCCTTGGCCTGCGTGGTCTTGCCGCGTTCCAGGGCCTTCTGCAGCAGTGCAGCCGACAGTTGCTTGCCCTTCTCCGCCATCTCCTGCGTGCTATCGAGCAGCACCACCTCGATGCCGGCCGCCGCCGAAACGTGGGCGATGCCCGCGCCCATCATGCCGGCGCCGAGGATGCCGAGCTTCTTCACCTTGCTGGCAGGTACGCCGTGCGGGCGCCGCGCCAGCTTGTCGGCGGCGTTCTTGTTGATGAACATCGTGCGCATCAGGTTGCGCGCCACCGGGCCGGACAGGAGCTGGCCGAAGTATTTCGACTCCACCTTGAGCGCGGTGTCGATCGGCAGCAGGGTGCCCTCGTACAGGCAGGACAGGATGGCCAGCGGGGCCGGGAGGTTGCGTTGCGTGTTCTTCGCCGTCACCGCCGTGCCCATGGTGAAGCTGATGGCGGCGTGGCTGGCCGCCGGGCCGGCGCCACCGGGAATGCGATAGCCCTTCTCGTCCCAGGGCTGCACAGCCCCGGGCGTTTCGAGCAGCCACCTGCGCGCGAGGCCGGCGAGTTCGGCGGCCGGCGCCACCGCGTGCACCACGCCGAGCTTCAAGGCATCCGCCGCCTTCAGCGGCTGGCCGCCGAGCAGGATGGGACCGGCCTTCTCGATGCCGATCAGGCGCGGCAGGCGCTGCGTGCCGCCGGCGCCAGGGAGCAGGCCGATGTTCACTTCGGGCAGGCCGACGCTGGCGTCCTGCGCCAGCACGCGGTAGTGGCAGGCCAGTGCCACTTCAAAGCCGCCGCCCAAGGCCAGGCCGTTGATGGCGCAGGCCACCGGCTTGCCGCAGGTTTCCAGACGGCGCAGCAGGCGGCTCAGTTTCTGGCTCAGCTCGGCGCCCTGCCTCGCGCTGATGCCGGTGGCGAAGCTGTTCACCATGTCCTTGATGTCGGCGCCGGCGATGAAGGCGCCGGGCTTGCCCGAGGTGATGATGGCGCCCTTGACGGCGGCATCGCCGGCCAGGGCTTGCACTGCAGCGGCCAGGTCGTTCTGGAACTCCGGGGTGAGCACGTTCATCGGCCGGCCGGGGACGTCGATGGCAATGGTGGCGATGCCGTCCGCATCCACCGTATAGGTCAGGGTCTTCATGCGGGTGAGTTCAGACGCGCTCGATGATGGTGGCGGTGGCCATGCCGATGGCGGCGCACAGGGTGATCACTGCGGTGTTGAGGTTGCGGCGTTCCAGTTCGTCCAGGACGGTGCCGACCAGCATGGCGCCGGTGGCGGACAAGGGATGGCCCATGGCGATGGCGCCGCCGTTGACGTTGACGATTTCCGGGGAGAGGTCCAGATCGCGCTGGAAGCGCAGCACCACGGAGGCGAAGGCCTCGTTGATCTCCCACAGGTCGATGTCCTCGCGCCGCATGCCGGCGCGCTTCAACGCCTTCTCCGCGGCGGCGGCGGGGCCTGTGAGCATGATGGTGGGTTCGCTGCCGATCGAAGCGTAGGCACGCACCCGGGCGCGCGGCTTGAGGCCGGCGGAGCGGCCGAAGCCGGCGTTACCCACCAATACCGCGGCGGAGCCGTCGACGATGCCGCTGGAATTGCCGCCGGTGTGGACGTGATTGATCCGCTCGACCTGTGGATAGCGCTGGATGGCGACGGCATTGAAGCCGCCTTTCTCGCCCATCTGGCTGAAGGAGGGCTTGAGCGCGCCCAGCGTCTCCACTGTGGTGCCGCGGCGCAGGTGCTCGTCGCGGTCCAGCAGCACTTCGCCGATGACGTCGCGCACGCCGAACACGGACTTGCCGAAGTAGCCCTGGTCCCAGGCCGCCGCGGCGCGTTCCTGGCTCTGCACCGCGTAGGCATCGACATCGCCGCGGCTGTAGCCGTCGAGCGTGGCGATCAAATCGGCGGAGATGCCTTGCGGGGCGTAGTAGCTTTTCCAGCTCACCTGCGGATCGGCGACCCAAGGGCCGTCTATCACCATCGGCAGACGCGACATGGACTCGACGCCGCCGGCGATGGCGGCGTCGATGAAGCCGCCCGCCGCCTGCGAAGCCGCGAGATTGACCGCTTCCAGGCCGGAGGCGCAGAAGCGGTTGAGCTGCAGCCCGGGCACTTCCTGGGCGTAGTCGGCATTCACCGCCGCGGTGCGGCCGAGGTTCGAGCCCTGTTCGCCAAAGGGCATGGCGGTGCCGAAGATGACGTCGTCGATCAGACGCGTGTCGAGCCGGTTGCGGTCGCGGATTTCCGCAAGGGTCTGGGTCGCCAGCTGCACCGGGGTGATTTCGTGCAGGGCGCCGTCCGGACGTCCCTTGCCGCGGGGCGTACGCACGTGATCGTAGATAAAGGCATCGGCCATCGGGCATTCCTGGAATGGCGGGAGAGGAACCGCCGCGGCCCTGTTGCAGGCCGGTTCGCGGATTGCCGATCAATCTAGAATCTAATGCCCGTGTCTCAATCGTCGGAAGCGACGAAACTGCGGAAGCTACTCTTCGATCAGCTCGTAATCGCTCTTCGCGGCGCCGCATTCCGGGCATTGCCAGTCGTCCGGAATGTCTTCGAACCGGGTTCCGGGCGCGATACCGCTGTCCGGGTCTCCTAGCTTTTCGTCGTACACGTGCGAGCAGTAGCGGCATTGGTAGCGGCGCATGCGCGGCGAATCTCCTCGTATGGTAGTGTGCGGCCGGATGTCAGGCGCCGCGCGCGGGGTACACCACCGGCACGATGTGGAAATCGTGCTGGATGGCGAGATCGCGCTTGCGCAGCTCCGGCTCGATCAGCTGCCACACCTTGTAGTTGTTGTAGAACGGCGTCATCGGGAAGAGATGGTGGATCAGATGGTAGTTCTGGTACTGCAGCACCGGGCCGAGCAGCCATTCGTAACCCTGGCGCACGGTGGTGGCGCGGGTGAAGTTCTGTTCCTGCTCAGTGTCGTGCGGCACGTGCGGCAGCCAGAAGAAGCTGAAGCCGAGTGACAGCAGAATCAGGCGCGACGGCAGGAACCACAGCATCAGCACCTGCAGGCCGTAACCCTTGACGATCAGCGCCGCCACCGCGACCGCCACGACAGCGGCCATCATCAGGGCGGTGCGCAGGTAGGGCTTCGATACCTTGTCGCCGTGGCGCAGGGCATAGACGAAATAGATCGCGTCGATCGCCATCCAGCGGAAGGGCAGGGTCCACCAGGCGCCGTGCAGCACCTTGTCCGGGTCGCGCTCGCCGCTGGCGAAGCGGTGATGCAGGATGTGCGCCCAGCGGAACAGGCGGACGTCGACATAGGGCAGCACCATCAGCATGCCCATCTGGCCGATGCCGTCGTTGACCCGGGTATTGGACGAGATAGCGCGGTGGATCGAGTCGTGGATGACGCTGAAGGAAACGTAACCGACCAATGAATTGAGCAGGGTGCCGACCCACAGCGGTACTTGCCCGGTGCCGCAATAGTAATAGGTGCCGAGGAAGGTGATGGTCAGCAGCACCCAGGAGATTGCCGTGGGCCAGGAAATCGCCGGGGCGCTGGTCAATTGCTTGAAGCGCGTCCGCTGTTCCTGGGTCAGTGCGTCGAGGGGTACGATTGCCTTGCTCATGGGGGACATCCTCCTGGCGATGCCGGAATTCTAGGTTTGCCGTCCAATACGGAAGTCGTCGAAAGCGACGATTAAATGCCCTGCCTGCGTGCGGCGCGCGGCGCGGCTTGCGCGCGGGGCCGTGCCGCGCGGGTGTGCGCACTCGCCGGACCGATGCCGGACATGCGCTCGATGATCGGCCACACCAGTTCATCCAGCGTAAAGCCGTGCACCAGTTGGTTGGCCACATGCAGGCTCATCAGGCCGTGCAGGGCCACCCAGAGGCCGTGCGTCACCCGGCGCGCTTCGCCTTGCATCAGGCCGGCGTCGATGCAGGCCTTCACTGCTTCCACCACGTGGTCGAACAGGTGGCGGCGCGCGGCCAGCAGGTCCGGATAACGGTCGGGCGGCGGCTGGTGCGTCGAGAAGATCAGCAGGTAGTCGCTGGGGCGTTCCTTGACGAAGTCCACGACGCCGGCGATGAGCGTGTAGAGGCGTTGCTGCGGCAACTCGCCCGCGACTTCGCGGCTGCGCAGGAACATGTCGAAGCGGCCCAACGCGTCCTGGCGCATCCGCGCCAGCAGTGCTTCCTTGTTCTCGAAATAGAGATAAGGAAGGGTGTGGCTGAGGTTGACCATGTCGGCCAGCTTGCGGAAGCTCACCGCGTCCAGGCCCTGGTCCTGGTAGATCTCGTTGGCGGCGGCGGACAGGCGTTGCCGCATGCTCTCGCGTTCGTCAATGCTGAGTAGTGCCTTGGCCATGACTGAACATTAACACTGTATATTTACGGTGTAAAGTTATGGCGGAGCCTACGAGTCGGTGGTGCGACGCAGTCACCACTGCAAGTAGCAACGCACTGCTTCAGCTTCTACGCGGGCTGCCGCTCCAAGCTATTGTATAAGCGGAGATTCTGCTTCTGTCCTGGCAAGATCGTCGAAAGCGACGATGAAACAGCATCGTTCTCAAAGCACCATGCGCCCAGCATCGACGGGAGCGGAGCATGGTGACGGCAAGTGAAATGGTGCGGGCGGACAGCGTTCATGGCGCGCTGTATTCGGACGAGGCGATATTCCAGGCGGAACTGGAGAAGATCTGGTACCGCACCTGGGTCTATGTGGGGCACGCCAGCGAGGTTCCCAATCCAAACGATTTCGCGATGAAGGTTCTGGGGCCGCAGCAAGTGCTGATGACCCGCGACAAGAATGGCGAAATCCACCTGCTGCTCAATCGCTGCGCCCATCGTGGCAACCAGTTGTGCATGGAGCAGAAGGGCAATCGCGGCTCGTTCACCTGTCCCTATCATGGCTGGACTTTCAGCAATGCCGGCCAGTTGCGCGGTTTTCCTTTTGCCAGCGGCTACGACAGTGTAGACAAATCCAAGCTGGGGCTGGGTCGCGTGCCCCGCGTGGCGCAATACCGGGGTTTCGTCTTCGGCTCGTTCGCGACTGAAGGTCCCAGCCTTGAAGAGCATCTCGGCGCGGCGCGACAGGCGATCGACCGACTCTGCGAGACCTCGCCTTCGGGCGAAGTTGAGATCACGGCCGGATTCCTGCAGCACCGGGCCAAGTCCAATTGGAAGTTCTTGGTGGAGAATGAGACCGACGGCTACCACCCGCAGTTCGTCCACGCCTCGATCTTCAGCGTCGCCAAGAGCGGCATTGGCGACCTCTACGGGCCGCAGTCAACTGCCGTGGCGCGTGATCTGGGCGATGGCCATACGGAAAACGATTTGCGACCGGAGTTCCGCCGCATCGGCGTGCCGATGAAATGGTTCGGGACCACGGCGGACAGGGTGCCGGACTATGTCGCGCGCATGAGGGCCGCGTACGGCGAGGAAAAGGCCATGCAGATCATGATCGATGGCACGCCGCACGTCATGATTTTTCCAAACCTGTTCATCGCCGAGATCCAGATCTTTGTGATCCAGCCGCTGGCGGTGGACGAATCCATTCAGCACGTCACTGCCTTGCAGTTCAAGGATGCGCCGGACCTCAACCGGCGCCTGCGCCAACAGACCATGGGTTCGGTTGGTCCGGCCGGCTTCCTGTTGGCCGATGACTCCGAAATGTATGAGCGAACCCAGCGCGGCGTGACTTCTGCGCTAAAGCCAGAGTGGAATTACCTCGGCCGCGGCTTGCATCGCGAGCGGCGCGACGAGGACGGCTTTCTGGTCGGCGACGCTACCGACGAAGTGACCTCGCGCGGCATCTGGCGCCACTACCGGTCCCTGATGGAGGCCGGCTGATGATCGAGGCTCAGGATCTGTTGCTGATCAGGGAAATCGAGCAGTTCGTCTATCGCGAGGCGCGCCTGCAGGACAGCCACGAGTACGACGCCTGGGAAGCGCTGTGGACCGATGACGGCATGTACTGGATTCCGGCCAACGGCGACGACATCGATCCCGAGTCGCAGATGTCTATCATCTACGACAACCGTTCGCGCATCGCGCTGCGCATCAAGCAGTTCCACACCGGCAAGCGGCATACGCAGACGCCGCGCTCGCGCCTGTGCCGCGTGTTGTCCAACGTCGAATTGCTGGAGAGCAAGGGCAACGAGTACCGCGTCACCGCCAACAGCATGATCTTCGAGTCCAACGCGCGCGGCGATACGATCTGGGGCGCGAGGACCGAATACCTGCTGCGCCGCGAGAGCGATGCGCTGAAGATGGCGAAGAAGAAGGTGATGCTGTCGAACAACGACAAGCCGCTGTACACCCTGTCCTTCCTGGTCTGAGGACGCGGCCTTGGAATATGCACTGCCGGCTGAAGCTGAAGCCCTGGTTGCCGAGGGTCCGGCGCTGCTGCACCTGGTCGGCCGCGTCGGCCTGGTGCGGATGAACCGGCCGAAGGCCTCCAACGGCTTGGACATGGAGATGCTGGAAGCGCTGCGCGCGGTGCTGCGGCATTGCATAGGCGAGCCGCGCATCGGCGTGGTGCTGCTCAGCGGCCGCGGGCCCAACTTCTGCGCCGGCGGCGACGTTCACGCTTTCGCCGCAAGGGGTGAGCAGTTGCCGTACTACATTCGCAAGGCTACTTCGCTGCTGCAGGAGGTGATCGGCGCCTTGATCCATCTCGACGCGCCGGTGGTTGCCGCGGTGCAGGGTTATACCGCCGGCGGCGGCGGCATGGGCCTGCTCTGCGCCAGCGACCTGGTGCTTGCCGCTGATAACGCGAAATTCCTTGCCGGCGCCACACGCGTAGGCATGGCTCCCGATGCCGGCCTGTCGGTGACCCTGCCGCGCCTGATCGGGGCGCGTCGTGCCATCGAGATGCTGCTGATGAACGACACGATGGACGCGGCGGAAGCGCTGTCCCTGGGCCTGGTCAACCGCGTGGTGGCGGAAGCCGGCCTTGCCGCCGCTTCACTGGATTATGCTGCGAAGCTCGCCGCGGGCGCCCCGCGCGCGCTGGCGGCGACCAAGCGCCTGCTGTGGTCCGGCGTCGGGTTGTGTGTGGACGCCGCCATGCCGGAGGAGAGCCGCACCGTCGCAGACCTGTGTCATACCGCGGATGTACACGAGGGCCTGGCTGCCGTCATCGGCAAGCGCGCTCCCCGCTTCAGCGGGAAGTAGGCATGGCCGACAACCTGAACCTGCGAGGCCGGCGCGCCTTCGTCACCGGCGGCTCCAAGGGCATCGGCGCGGCCATCGTGCGGCGTCTGTGCGCGCAGGGTGCCGAAGTGGTGCTGAGTGCGCAGGATATGCCGCTGGCGGAACGACTGGCGGCCGAAACCGGCGCCCGGGCGGTCCGGCTCGACCTCACCGACCTGCGCGCCGCGCATCAAGTCGTCGCCGGGCATGGACCGCTCGACATCCTGGTCAATAATGCCGGCCAGGATCAGCACGCTTTCTTCACCAAAACGAGCATCGAGGACTGGCGCTACTTGCTGGCGGTGAATCTTGAAGCCGTGCTGGCGACCACGCATGCGGCGCTGCCCGGCATGCAGGAGAGGAAATACGGCCGCATCATCAATATCGGTTCCGAGGCGGGACGGCAGGGATCGAAAGGCGGCGCGATCTACGCTGCCGCCAAGGGCGGCGTCATCGCCTTCACCAAGTCCATCGCCCGCGAGAACGGTCGTTTCGGCATCACCGCCAATGTCATCGCGCCGGGTCCGGTGGACACGCCGCTGCTGCGCAAGGCGCTGGAGGGTGGCGGCGACAAGCTGCTCGAAGCGATGAAGGGCGCCACCCTGCTCAACCGCCTGGGGACGCCGGAAGAAGTTGCCGCTGCGGTGGTGTTCCTGGCCTCGGAAGAAGCTGGCTTCATCACCGGTGAGACCCTGGGCGTATCCGGGGGCATGGGATGTTGAGCGCGCCGAAGATGCCGATGTGCTCCGCGCCGTCCGCGGTCAATCGCGTGGTGGCGCGCATCCGCACGGTCTACGGCGGCTGGAACCGCCACACGCCGATCCAGCAGATGCGCCGCGACTGGGACGAGTTCCTCTGGTTGGACACCTTGGTGCCGCATACCGGGGACGTGGATATCGATGGCCTGCGGGCGCGCTGGATCGACGCCAAGGGCGCGCGTCCCGATTACGTGCTGCTGTATTTCCACGGCGGCGGTTACAAGATGGGTTCGGTCAGATCCCACCATGACCTGATGAGTCGCCTGTCGGCTGCCGCCGGCTGTCGAGTGCTGGGCCTCGACTATCGCCTGTTGCCGGAGCATGTGTTTCCGGCGCCGGTCGAAGACGCCTGCCGTGCTTACCGCTGGCTGCTGGGGCAGGGCTATGCGCCGGACCACATTGCCTTTGCCGGCGACTCGGCCGGCGGTGGCGTGGCGGCGGCGGCCTTGTTGAGCTTGCGCGACCAGGGTGTTTTGCAGCCGGCCGCGGCGGTTCTGCTGTCGGCGCTGACCGACTTCGAGACGCGCGGCGCCAGCTACGAGACGCGTGCCGCCGTCGATCCCATTCACAGCCGCCAGCTGATCCAGGCCCTGGCAAGGCAGTACCTGGGGCGCGAGGGCGACGTGCGGCAAGTGTTGGCCTCGCCCCTCAACGGCGACCTGCGAGGGTTGCCGCCGCTGCTGCTGCAGGTGGGCGATCGCGAGACCGGCCTCGACGATTCCGTTCTGTTCGCCGCAAAGGCGGCCGCGGCCGGCGTCGATGCCACCCTACAGGTGTGGGAGGGGATGATCCATGTCTTCCAGCAGTTTCCCGCCGAACTGATCGAGGCGAAGGTCGCCATCGACCACATCGGCAACTTCCTAAAATCCAGATGGAGCATTTCGTGAACGTTGGAATCGTCGGTTACGGCGCCTATATCCCGCGCCTGCGCCTGTCGCGCAAGGCGGTGGTGGAGGCCAATGCCTGGTTTGCGCCGCAGTCCTCGCGCGGCAAAGGCACGCGCTCAATGACCAACTGGGACGAGGACAGCATCACCATGGCGGTGGCAGCGGCGCGGGATTCCCTGGGCGCGATGGACCGCACCGCCGTGCGTTCGGTGCTGCTGGCCTCCGGCACGCTGCCGTTCGCCGAGCGCCTCAATGCGGGCGTGGTTGCCGGGGCGCTGGACTTGGATGAATCCACGGCTGCGTTCGATCTCACCGGGAGCCAGACCGCGGGATTGTCCGGCTTCGCGCAGGCCGCGGCGCTCGCCGCCGCCAGTATCGGCCCGGTGCTGCTGGCCGCGGCCGATGCGCGCAGGACCCGTGCGGCGAGTAGCTCCGAACTCGACTACGGCGACGGCGCCGCCGCCTTCTTGCTCGGCAAGGACCAGCCCATCGCGGAAATTCTGGCGCAGACGTCGATCACGGTAGACTTCGTCGACCACTTCCGCCTCGCCGGACAGGACATCGACTATCACTGGGAGGAGCGCTGGGTACGCGACGAGGGCATCGGCAAGATCATGCCCCGCGTGATCGCCCAGGCTTTGGCGCAGAGCGGGGTCGAAGCCTCCAAAGTCGATCGCTTCATCTTTCCCAGCACCTTTGCCAAGGTCGATGCGGTGCTGGCGAAGAAATGCGGCATTTCCCCCGAGGCGGTGGTGGCCAATCTCTCCGACAAGGTCGGCGATACCGGCGTCGCCCACGGTCTGCTGCTTCTGGCGCAGGTGCTGGAAACGGCCATGCCCGGCCAGGTCATCGTGCTGGCGCAGTTCGGCAGCGGCGCGCAGGTGCTGGTGCTGCGCGTCACCGACCACATCAGGTCCTTCAAGCCGCGCCTGGGCGTGTCCGGCTGGCTCGAGCGCGGCGTCATCGAAAGCAGCTACGTTCGTTTCCTGGTCTACAAGGACCAGTTGCAGGTGGAACGCGGCATGCGCGGCGAACAGGACAAGAAGACGGCGCTGACCACCGCCTTCCGGCATCACCGCGCCATCCTCGGCCTGGTCGCCGGGCGTTGCAGCGTCACCGGGCAGGTGCATTACCCGCCCTCGCGTTATTCCTATACGCAGGGCGCACCGGCGCTGGATACGCAGGAGCCTTACCCATTGGCTGAGCGGCAGGGCACGGTGTTGAGCTGGTCGGCGGAATTCCTCTCCTTCCATCTGTCCCCGCCGCACCAGTATGGGCAAATCGACTTCGACGGCGGCGGCCGCATCCTGATGGATTTCACCGATGTGGCGCAGGGCGATATCGCCACCGGCACACGGGTGGAGATGGTGTTCCGCGTCAAGGATACGGACGAGGTGCGCGGCTTCAAGCGCTACTTCTGGAAGGCGACGCCGGTTTCCGGCCAGGCCGCGGCACCGGAGCGGACGTGAAGCGCTCTGCCGACCAGGAACTGGTACGGCGCTTCTTCGAGCGCTGGGCGGTTTCGTTCGACGAGATGTGCGCGGCCTTCGGCGAAACCTTTTCGGCGGACTGCTACTGGGACCAGCGCCCGCTTGCCGCGACCACCGGGCCGGAACCGGCGCTGCGCTTCCTGCGCCGTGCCCGGCTGCTGATGGGCCTGGAGCGGGTTGAGGTCGAATTGCTGAGCGTCGCCAGCGCCGGCGCAATCGTGCACACCCAGCGCATCGACCGGCTGTACGCGCGCAGCGGCGCCCTGCTGACGGAGGTGCCGGTGAGCGGTGTGATGGAAATCGCGGACCAGCACATCGTCGCCTGGAAGGAATATTTCGACTCGGCGCAGTTCGTGGGCAATACCGTTGCGCTCGGTGCGCGCCGGCTGGCCGCAGCCGCATTGCGGCGCTAGCGCGCAGCGCTGTCACTTTTTGGGAAGTCAGACATGGCAATAGGCATCAAGGACAAGGTCGCCATCCTCGGCATGGGATGCAGCAAGTTCGGCGAACGCTGGGATGCCAGTCCCGAGGACCTGATGGTCGAGGCCTACACCGAGGCGCTGAAGGACGCCGGCATCTCGTCGGAGCAGATCGACGCCGCCTGGTTTTCGACTCACATGGATGACGTCGGCACCGGCCGTGGCGGCACGCCGATGGCCATCGCCCTGCGCCTGCCCAATATCGGCGTGACCCGGGTCGAGAATTTCTGCGCGGGCGGCACCGAGGCGGTGCGCGCGGCGGTATATGCCGTAGCTGCCGGCGCCTGCGACATCGCCCTGGCCCTGGGCGTGGAGAAACTCAAGGATACCGGATATGGCGGCTTGCCGGTGGCGACGGTCGGCACCTACATCCCGCAGTGGTATCCCAATGCGGTGGCGCCGGCCAATTTTGCCCAGTTGGCTTCGGCCTACCGGGCCAAGCATGGCGTGGCGCCGGAGCTGTTGAAGCGGGCCATCGCGCACGTTTCGGTGAAGAGCCATGTCAACGGCGCCAAGAATCCCAAGGCGCACTTCCGCCAGGCGGTGACCGAGGAGCAGGTGCTGAAGGCGCCGATCATCGCCGAGCCACTGGGTCTGTACGACTGCGCCGGTGTTTCCGACGGCGCCGCCGCGGTGATCGTCACTCGGCCGGATATCGCGCGCAGCCTTGGAAAGCGCGGCCTCGTCACCTTCAAGGCGCTGCAGGTGGCGGTTTCCAACGGCTGGGAGATGCACTCCAACGAGTGGGACGGCAGCTATGTGCACACCGCGCGCATCGCGGCGAAGCGCGCTTATACCGAGGCTGGCATCAGCAAGCCGCGCGAGGAGATCAGCCTGACCGAGGTGCATGACTGCTTCTCCATCACCGAGCTGGTCACCATGGAGGACCTGCAACTCTCCGACGAGGGTGGCGCGGTGCGCGACGTGCTCGACGGCGTGTTCGACGCCGAAGGCAGGATTCCGTGCCAGATCGACGGCGGCCTCAAGTGCTTCGGTCATCCCATCGGCGCCAGCGGCATCCGCATGCTGTATGAACTTTATCTGCAGTTGCAGGGGCGGGCCGGTGTGCGTCAGCTGTCCGACCCGCGCATCGGGCTGACGCACAATCTCGGCGGGCAGCCGTCGCAGAACGTGTGCACGGTCTCCATCGTAGGCCTGGAGTAGGAGCCCGTCTTGAACGATCAGCCCGTTTTGTTCGATGAGCCCGCGCCGCATGTGGCGCGGCTGCTGCTCAACCGCGCCGACAAGCGTAATGCCATCGATTACGCGGTTCGCGAAGCGCTGACACAGGCGCTCGAAGCGCTGCAGGGAAAAAGCCGGGTCCGCGCGCTGGTGATCGGCGGGGCGGGCGGTTTCTTTTCCGCGGGCGGCGATACGCCCAGCATGGTCGGACTGACACAGGCGCAGGCGCGCGAGCGCATGCGGCACATCCATCGTCTGTGCCGGGCGGTAATAGGCTTGCGCATTCCGGTGGTGACGGCCATCGAAGGCATGGGCGTCGGGGCGGGTGTCGGCCTGGCCCTGCTCGGCGACGTGATCGTGGTGGGGCCGGGCACGAAGATCTACTTTCCCTTTCTCAAGCTGGGGCTGATTCCGGACTGGGGCAGCCTGCTGACCTTGCCGCGCCGTGTGGGCTGGCCCCAGGCGCAACAGTTGTTGGCGCAGAGCGCCACCATCGATGGCGCCCGCGCCTGTGCCATCGGGCTGGCCGACGAACTAGCCGCTGACGGCGCGGTGATGCAGGCTGCGATCGACAAGGCGGTCGAACTGGCGCAGTTGCCGCACGGGGCGTTTGCCGACATGAAGCGCCTGCTCAAGCCCGCGCCGGCCGAGTTCGCTCAGGCCTTGCAGGCGGAGGAGGACGCGCAGGCGGAGCTGCTGCAGGGCGCGGATTTCGTCGAAGGCTATGCTGCCATGCGGGAGAAGCGCAAGGCGGACTTCGTCCGGAGCGCGCCATGAGTGACGCTGCCGCAGACAGCCTGGTATTGATTCAGTGCGAAGCGGCCGTCGGCCTGATCGTGCTCAACCGCCCGAAGAAGCGTAATGCCCTGGACGTGGCCATGCGCGGGGCGATTGCCGAGGCGGTGAGGGCCTTGAGTGCGGACGACGCAATCCGTGTATTGATCATCAGCGGCGGCGCCGAAGTATTCGCCGCCGGGGCGGACCTGAATCTCCTGGTGGACAAGGATCCGCAGGGTGTTGCCGATCTTGACCTGCCGGGCTACTGGGCGCCGCTGCAGCATTGCCCCAAGCCGGTGATCGCCGCCATCAATGGGGTTGCGCTGGGTGCCGGCTGCGAACTGGCCATGATGTGCGACATCCTCATCGTCGATCGCAATGCGCGTCTGGGCCAGCCGGAGTTGCGTGTCGGCATCATGCCGGGTGCCGGCGGCACGCAGAGGCTGGTGCGCGCGGTCGGTCGACCGGTGGCCAGCCTGATGCTGATGAGCGGCGAGCCGCTGAGCGGCGAACGCGCCTGGCAACTCGGCCTCGCCAGCGAACTGACCGAGGCGGGCAAGGCGCTGGACCGCGCCAGGGAACTCGCCGCGACCATCGCGCAGATGCCGCCGAAATCCCTGGCTGCGGTGAAGCGCGTGCTGCTGCAGGGCGCGGATCTGCCGCTGGATGCGGCGCTGGCGCTGGAGAATCGCGAGTTCCTGCTGCTGTTCGGTACGCAGGACAAGAGCGAGGGCATGCGCGCCTTCCTCGACAAGCGCAGTCCGCAGTTCACGGGTCGATGAGGAGCGCCTGGTGAGTGTATACAAACCCGTCGTTGGCGTGGTCGGCGCCGGCACCATGGGGCGCGGCATCGTCCAGCTGTTCGCCGAAGCCGGGCACGAGGTGCGTTTGTTCGACGCGGTCGAGGGCGCGGCCGTGCGCGGCCACGGCTTCATCGCCGACCTGCTGCGCCGCGCCGTGGAAAAGCAGCGTTATACCGAGGCACAAGCGCAAGCGGTGATGGCGCGCATCCGGCCGACCGCGGCCCTGCAGGATCTCGCCGGCTGCGCGGTGATCGTCGAGGCGATCATCGAGGATCTCGACGCCAAGCGGCAATTGTTCGGCGCACTGGAAGCGTTCGTGGCCGACGACGCCATTCTCGCCAGCAACACGTCTTCCCTGGTGGTGGCGGAGATCGCCGCCGGATGCCGCAGGCCCGGGCGTGTCGCCGGTCTGCATTTCTTCAATCCCGTGCCGCTGATGAAGGTGGTGGAAGTGATCGCCGCCGTGTGCACCACACCGGATACGGTGGAGCGCCTGCGGCAGCTCGTGACGGATGCCGGCCATCGCGCGGTGGTGACGGCGGACCAGCCCGGCTTCCTGGTCAACCACGCCGGGCGCGGCCTTTACACCGAAGGCCTGCGCATCCTGGAAGAGCAGGTTGCCGGACCCGCGGAAGTCGATACGCTGATGCGCGAGGCGGCGGGCTTTCGCATGGGGCCGTTCGAACTGCTCGACCTCACCGGGCTGGATGTGTCCGGCAAGGTGATGGAATCGATCTACGAACAATTCCAGCAGGAGCCGCGCTTCCGCCCGTCATCGCTGATCCGTCCGCGCATCGCCGCAGGCCTGTACGGGCGCAAAAGTGGCGAAGGCTGGTACCGTTATGAAGGGCAGACACGGCTGTCGGGCAGCGGCCCGGTGCGCAGCCTGCCGCCGGTGCCCGCCGGGCTGAAAATCTGGATCAGCCGCGAGGCGCCGCAGCGCGAGGGCATCGTCGCACTGGCGCAGGTCGCGGATGTGGAAGTCGTGGGCGAGATGCAGGAGGCAGGGCTATTCGTGCTGCAGCCCTGGGGGCTCGACGCCAGCAGTGCCTGCGTCGCGCAATGCCTGGATGCCAGCCGCACCGTCGCGCTCGATCCGCTGCCCGGTCTCGACAAACACCGCACCCTGATGCTGACGGCGGTAACCACGCCGGCCGCACGCGATGCCGCGCTGGCGCTGTTCGGCAGCGACGGTGTACCGCTCACGCTGATCGGCGACAGCCCGGGTTTCGTGGTGCAGCGCATCCTCGCCATGATCGTCAATATCGCCGCCAACATCGCACAGCGCGGCATCGCCCAGGTGCAGGACATCGAGGACGCGGTGCAGCTTGGCCTCGGTTACCCAATGGGGCCGCTGTCGCTCGGCGACGCCATCGGCGGCGCGCGAGTGCTGACGATCCTGCGCAACATACACGCTCTGACCAATGATCCGCGTTATCGCCCCAGCCCATGGCTGTTGCGCCGGGCGACGCTCGGAATTTCGATGCTCACGCCGGAGGCGCAGAGAACATGAAGGCAGTCGACATCAAGGCTCTGCAGGACTGGGTGGGGCGGCAGAGCATCAGCGATGACGAATTGCGCCCATTTCCGGCACGGGCACTGGCGGCGGCACTCGAACGCGATGTGCCGCTCGATACGGGCGATTTCCTGCCGCCGGCCTGGCACTGGCTATATTTTTTGGATGCACCGAGTGCATCGGCCACCGGTGCCGATGGCCATGCGAAAGCGACGGTGCTGCTGCCGCCGCCGCCCTTGCCGCGTCGTATGTGGGCGGCCGGAAAAATGCTGATCGAAAGGCCGCTGCGGCTGGACTTTCCGGCGCAACGCCGCGCCACCATCAAATCGATCGAGGCCAAGAGCGGCAAGTCCGGTGAACTGGTATTCCTAAATCTCGAACATGAGCTGATCCAGAACGACGTGGTGTGCATACGTGAGGAGCAGAACCTGGTCTATCGCGGGATGCCCTCTGGTCCGTCGCCGGAGGTCGCCGCTGAGCCGGCGCCAGGGGCGGGTGAATGGACGCGTGAGATCGTCCCCGATCCGGTGCTGCTGTTTCGTTACTCCGCGCTGACCTATAACAGCCATCGCATCCACTATGACCGGCCGTACGCCACCGGGCAGGAATTCTATGCCGACCTGATCGTCCAGGGCCCTCTGTTGGCGACGCTGCTGCTGGAGTTGTGCCAGGCGCAGTTACCGTATGCGGCGATCAAGACATTTCAATATCGGGCGGTGCGTCCGACTTTCGTCTCTCGGCCGTTCACCGTGAACGGCAGCAGGGACGGCACTTCCCTGACGCTGTGGAGTGCCCAGCAGGGCCGGCTGTGCATGTCGGCGACGGCGACGCTGGCATGAGCGCCGTCTTTCCGATATGGCGCTCCATGCTGTTCGTGCCGGCGCATATGGAGCGGTTTGTCGCGCGTGCGCATGAACGCGGCGCCGACGCCTGCATTCTGGACCTGGAAGACAGTGTGCCACCGCCGCAGAAAGCGGCTGCGCGTGGCACTTTGCCTGCAGCTATTCCACAGGCATCACGCGCCGGTGCCGCGGTGCTGGTGCGCGTCAACCAACCTTGGGAAATGTTGTGCGAGGATCTTGAGGCCGCCGTGCTGCCCGCTGTCCAGGCGCTGGTTCTGCCCAAAGTCAACGATCCCGCTGTGGTGCGGGAGATCGCGGCGCGCCTCGATCGTCTCGAATCGGCCCGCGGACTGGATGCCGGAAAGATCCGGTTGATTGCCCAGATCGAAGATGTGCATGCCCTGCCGCGGCTGGACGAGATTGCCGGAAGTTCGCCGCGCCTGCTCGGCATGATCCTCGGCTCTGAGGATTTCTCGGTTTCGGCTGGAATGGAGCCCTTGCCGGAAGTCCTACTGGCGCCCAATCAGCAGATCGTCTTCGCCTGCCGCCGCGCCGGCCTGCTGCCTTTCGGCTTTCCAGGGTCCATCGCGGATTTTTCCGATTTGGAGCGCTTTCGCGCAACGATTCGGCTGGCGCGGCAACTTGGCTTCGTCGGCGCATTCTGCATCCATCCCAGCCAAGTCGAGATTCTCAACCAGGAATTCACGCCGTCGCAGCAGGCCATCGCCGATGCGCGGAACGTTCTGGGCGCCTACGAAGCAGCCCTGCGCAGCGGGCAGGGTGCCGCAGCCTACAAGGAGAAAATGATCGATCCGCCAGTAGCGATGCGTGCCCTGGAAGTTCTCCGGCGCGCCGGCGTCTCGGCGGACCACCCTGACGAAGCAGGCGGTACTTAACGACTCCCTATCCGACGGTTCCGCACATGAGCGACATGATTAATCTTATTCCGCAGGCGATAGCAGTGCTCGGCCGGCTGCGGCTGCACGCCGAAACCGCCACGCGGGTCCTGGCGCAAAGCTGCGCGGTGGCCGGCGGACTGGATGCGGTGCGCCTGGATCAGGAGCAACTGGCCAGCTACGATCTGACTTTGGCCAGTACCGAGTTGTTGGCGGCGGAGACGGTTTTGGCGGATTCTCCCGGCGCCTCCCTGCTCGACCGGCGCCTGGCATTGACCTATGCCGTGGACGCAATTCTGTCGGTCGGCGACAAGCTACAGGGCATCCTGCTCAATGTCGATGCCGACGCGAGCGGTGTGCACTGGCTGCTAGGTAGCGCCGACCTGAAGGCCCTGCGCATGGCTGTGCTTAGCGGTCAGTCGCTCGACGAAACCGGGCGCATGCTGATCGTGACTGGCAACGAGATCGCCCACATCCCGCTCAGCGACGAGCTGGCCATGGCGCAGGAGCAGTTCCGGCGCGTCGCGCGGGAGATGGTGGCGCCGTTGGCAGAGCGGATTCATCGCCACGACCTGACCGTACCGGAAGAGCTGCTGCAGCCGCTGCGCGAGATGGGCGTGTTCGGGCTGTCGATCCCCGAACGCTTCGGTGGTACCGCGCCGGACGACCGTGACGATAACTTGATGATGATCGTTGTCACGGAAGCGCTGTCCGAGGCTTCCCTAGCCGCGGCGGGCAGCCTCATCACCCGCCCGGAAATTCTGTCGCGCGCCCTGCTCACGGGAGGCACCGAAACGCAGAAGCAGCATTGGCTGCCGAAGATCGCGGCGGG
>FTIF01139557.1_pt1 | contig 36503 bp, 38 predicted proteins | sample 1658001 | NCBI WGS metagenome assembly FTIF01 (sample SAMEA3914789, study PRJEB12502) | metagenome | biome: forest; material: soil | place: Canada | collected 2011-07-03 | depth 0.3 m | reverse complement strand
CCGGACTAGCGCGAAATGACCAGGGCGTTGACGGTCGGGATCTGGCTGTTGTTGCTGCCGCCGACCTGGCCCACGTTGCTGACGGCGCCGGTGTCCAGGCTTACGGTATAGAGCGTGGTGGGGCCGCCGTTCTGCAGCACGGCATAGGCGTCGCCGTTGTTGGGCGAGATGGCGAAGCCGCTGTTGGAGTTGAGGCCGGCGTTGAGCACGCCGATGGTGCGCAGGTCGCCGCCGTCGACGGAGCCGTGATCGCCGGTGTTGTTGTCGCCCACCCGCACCAGGCTGGCGGTGGTGACGTCGAGCGCGTAGAGGGTGGTCTGGCCGGCACCGGCAACCGGGTTGGTGTAGGCGATGCCGGCGAGCTGCGGCGTCTTCTTGGCGTTGACGTCCTGGCCGTCGAAGGCGACCTGGGTGCCGTTGGTGCCAGTGGTGCCGTTGATGCCGACCGTGCCGGTGTTGAGGTCGACCAGCAGGTTGTACTGGCTGCTGATCACGCGCACGCCGCCGCTCACCGGGTCGAAGCACATCTCCGGGTTGGTCAGGCGCACGGTGTTGTTGCCGCTCCCGAGCTGCTGGGTGAACGGCAGGCTGTTGCCGTTGGGCGGGACATAGATCGTCGCGACGCCGGTGGTGGGAACGAGGGTGCAGAGGAAGCCGTCGTTGGTGATGCAGTACAGGGTGCCGGTGGACGGCTGGTAGCTCATCTGTACCACGGTCTGCCCGGTGCCGAGGCCGGTGATGCTGACGGTGCTGTTGATGGTGCCCGGCTTGCTGGTGTCGAACTGGATGATGGAGCTGCTGCTGGTCAGCGCGTAGGCGGTGAAATTCTTCGAGCAGCCGGCCATCGCCACCACGGCGGCGAGCAGAAAGAAGAGGCGTGCGGACTTCAGCATGGGGTTCCTTGGACGGCGGCGTAGGGCCCGGTAAGACCCGCTTTGGCGCCCCGGGTTCAGTCTGGCGGTCATTGTGCCGTGGATTGGCTTGCGGCGTCCAAGTCAGGGCCCTGTTTTGACCGGGCTTCACCCATTTTTACACCACCGCAGCGCCGTCTTTGACGGGGGTTTTTCAGCTGGCTTTCAAGCCAGGTAGCGGGAACAGCCGGGCGGCGCCCAGTACGCCGCTGCTGTCGCCGTGTTGCGCCGGCCGCAGCAGGGTGGCGACGCGGTCGGAAAAGACCCATTGGGCCCACAAGGCCGGAATCCGCTGATACAGCCGCTGCACCCGCGACACGCCGCCGCCCAGCACGATCACCTGCGGGTCGATCAGGTTGATGACATGGGCCAGGGCGCGGGCCAGGCGGTCCTCGTAGCGCGCCAGGGTGGCGGCGGCCTGTTCCTCGCCGGCTTCGGCGCGGCTGACGATGGATTCGGCCGCCAGCTTTTCGCCGGTCACGCGGCCATGATCGGCGGCCAGGCCGGGGCCGGACAGCCAGGTTTCGATGCAGCCATGCAGGCCATGCCAGCACAGCGGCCCCGGCAGCTCGCCCCACTCCGGCCGCGGCCAGGGCAGCGGGTTGTGGCCCCATTCGCCGGCGATGGCATTGGGACCGGCCAGCAGCTTGCCGTCCACCACCAGGCCGCCGCCCACGCCGGTGCCGAGGATCACGGCGAAAGCGCTGCGCGCACCGGCGGCGGCGCCGTCGAAGGCTTCGGACAGGGCCAGGCAATCGGCGTCGTTGGCCATGCGGATGTCGCGGCCGATGGCCTGCTGCAGATCCTGTTTGAGGAGCTGGTCGTTGAGGCAGGTGGAATTGGCGTTCTTGATGCGCCCGCTGGCCGGCGAGATGGCGCCGGGATGGCCAATGCCAACCGGCAGGCCGGCGGCGCCCATCGCTTGCTCCAGTTCACGCACCAGCTTCGCCACTGCGGCGATGGTGGCTTCGTACTGCATGGCCGGGGTGGCGATGCGCAGGCGCTGCGCCACTTCGGCCTCGCCGCGCAAGACGATGCCTTCGATCTTGGTGCCGCCTAGATCAATTCCTATCCTTAACGTATTTAACTCCTTGTTTTTAATCATTTCACTGCATCACGTCACATACTCGTGGCTACACAGATTCGAACAGTGCGACCCTACCCGTCTGCCGTATCATCGGCACTCAAGGCACTTCAACTCGTCTCAGAACGATAAATAGAGAATCTGATCTGGCAGTGCCTGCCTTTTTGCTACCGCCCATTTTGCCTCCGCCGGGGCCGTTGTGGCGCCCAAACTGGGACGCCAGCGCATCTCCTGGAACGAGCACACTGAGATTTATTGGGCTGGATGAGGCCAGAAACTGCACCGCTTATTTCGAGAGCCGCGAATTGCGCGCGACCGCTACTACCAACTTGCCCTGACCAATCGATTTTTGACATGCAAAGATCGATGGGCGTATACCCGCCTCTCCGGAAGGTTCTCGAGCGCCACGATTGCATTACCGCGCCCTGCGCCAGGAGCAACAACCTCCCGCCCCATCCACTCCTTCAAGTCGAAATAGGTGGTAATGCGCCGGATCAGACCACCTTCCACATCGAAGAACGACCGGCCCTGCAAATGGTGGGAGGGAATACTGCCCTGGAGCATCTCCGGCGCAGTATTTAGATATCTATGCAGAATGGTGTACTTCGCCGCAGCTTGGCGCCCACTTTGGCTGGCACAGATCGAAATATTGGAAAACTGCAGCCGACAGCAGACAGCTTGAAAGACAGACCGCTCGAAAGACAGCTTTCCAGACTCCCGCCCTTTCGGGTGGTCGTGCACCACATCTGGACTCAGTAGAGACAAACATGTCTGCCAGTTCTCGGCGTTGTATGCGGTGTAGTACCGCATCACGAGATCTCGGGTTTTACACTGGACCTCCGTTTTACTCATAAACTGTGCCGTAAAGCGACGTCTTCGTGGGCTTTCTGCAACTGGCACCGACTTCCTCCGCCCGCCGAAAAGCGTGCCGCCACCACCGATCCTCAAAGGCCTTAAATCGGGAGTCTAAAAAAAACGATCAAAGTGCAACTGAGCAGCCGGTACTTTGTAGTCGACAATCAACATGCGCTGCATTGCATCGGTCATAGGGGGAGGACCACAAAAGTAGAACTCCAGATCGCGCATTCGATCACCCACCTTCGACTTCACGACCTCGTGGATGAAGCCGCGGCTGCCGTTCCAGGCGTCCGTGCAGGTGGGATCCGAAATCGCCTCGTGGCAGGTTACCCGCTTGAGCAAGACTGGATCTTCACCGATCAGCCCGGTGCTGCAAATATCACGGGGTGTGCGACCGCCGTAGAACAGCGAAAGGGAGCGACCAGCAAGTCGCGGCTCCCGCACCGCTGCGCGCAGGATCGATATGACCGGTGAGATGCCCGAGCCGCCGGCAATGCAGACGATATCGCGGGCACTGTCGGCCCGCAGGTATGACATGCCATAAGGCCCATCCAGGCCGATTTGTACGCCTGGGCGAAGCTGCTCGAACAAGATGTTCGTGGCCGAGCCGCCCGGTACGCGCTTGATGATGAAATGCCAGTCACCACTGGCGTTGGCAAGATTTGACATGGAATAACCACGGCTTCCTGCAACACCAGGAACGTCCATCAGAGCGTATTGGCCGGGAAGGAATTCGGCCGGATCATCCGTCCGGAATTGAAACTCGGAAATATCATGGGTCAGCGGCCGCACTCGGATCAGGGTCGCAATGTGACGCCGGGGCGCCACCGGCGGCGCGTACTCTGCTTTGATGCGAACATTGATGGAGCAGTCGCTGGTCGGCACCGACTGACAGGCCAGTCGCCGCCCCCGCTCCCGAGCACGTAGCGACAATCCAGGCGCCGTCGGCCAAAGATCAGTGAGTTCGCCGGCCAGCAATTCGAAGGCGCAGGATCCGCAGCCGCCAGAGCTGCACTCATAAGGAAAGCCGATGCCGCCGCGCAAGGCGGCACGCAAGACCGTGTCAGGCTGTTCGCAAGAGATCGTCTGGTCGGAGCCGGCCAAGTGTATCGAGTGTTTCTGCATGGATGAGTGCCAGGCGGATCAGGCGCCGCGTCACGGGACGCGGCGCCTGCCGGCTGCTTAGTGGTTGAAGACCCCGACCAGGCTGTCGTCGAGATTGATGATCACGCTCTTGGTCAGCGTGTAGTGGCTCAGCACCTCGTGGGCGAATTCGCGACCGAATCCGCTCTGCTTGTACCCACCCACTGGCATCCCGCCGATGAAATTGTAGTAGCGGTTGACCCAGACCGTTCCGGTTTCCATCGCGCGCGAGATGCGGTGCGCCCGCGACACATTGCGGGTCCACAGACCGCCCCCAAGGCCGTAGATTGAATCGTTGGCCAGGCGGATCACTTCATCGTCGTCTTTCCAGGTCAGCACCGTCGATACCGGCCCGAAGATTTCTTCCTGGGCGATGCGCATGCGGTTATCGACGTCGACAAAGATCGTCGGCTCGACGAAGTGGCCCTTGTCGAAGCCTGCGACCTTGGCCTGCTTGCCACCGGTGAGGACCCTGGCCCCTTCCTTCTGGCCCAGCTCGAGGTAACCGAGAATCTTGTCGAGCTGCATCTTCGATGCCTGGGCGCCGAGTTGGGTGGTCGGCAGCGTCGGGTCGCCGATGCTGACGCGCTTCAGGTTGGCCAGGAATTTCTCCAGGAAGGCATCCTTCACCTTCTCGTGCACGAATACACGGCTGCCAGCGAGACAGACCTCGCCCTTGTTCAGGATCACCGACATGGCGGCGCCCTCGGCCGCCGCATCCAGGTCGGCGTCGTCGCAGACGATATTGGCGGACTTGCCGCCCAGTTCCATGGTCTGCGGGATAATGTTGACCGAGGCGTATTGGATCAGTTTCTGCGCGGTAGGCCGGGACCCGGTGAAGGCAACCTTACGCACCTTGGGGTGGGTCACCAGGGCTTCACCGATGTTCGGGCCGTAACCGGTGATGACGTTGACTACTCCGGGCGGAAGCAGATCCGCCATTTCGCGGATGAATTCGAGCACCGACAGGCAGACGATCTCCGAAGGCTTCAGCACCACGGTATTGCCGGCCGCCAGCGCCGGCGCTATCTTGGCCGACATCATGATCAGTGGCACATTCCAGGGAATGATCTGCGCGCAAACGCCCAACGGCTCACGGTGAACGATGCCGATGGCGTTCGCAGTATTGAGCGATTCGCCGTGCAGCTGCCAGGGCGCGCCCGCGAACATCTCGAATTGCTCGATCGCCATCGGCAGATCGAAATGCATCGCCTCCATGATCGGCTTGCCGTTATTCAGGGTCTCCAGCATGGCGTAGTCGGGCAACCGCTTGCGCAGGCGGCGCGCGATTTCGTACAGGATTGCCTGGCGCTCGCTTGGCGTGGTCCGCGACCACTTGGGGAAGGCCTGCGACGCGGCCTCGACCGCTCGCACCGCGTCCTGGCTATTGCCGGACTGGATATGGCACAGGGTCTCACCGGTTGCGGGGTTGAGCAGGGGAATTTTTTCTCCGCTCGCACCGCCGACCCACTCACCGTTGATGAAATGCCCGTAGTCCTTTTGATACAGCTTGGCGGCCACCTCGTTCCTGGCCTTCAGCTGTTCGACTTCACTTTTGCCCATTGTCGCTTCTCCTCAATGTTTGGAAACCTGCCAAAGTATCGCTTCGCGCAAAGCTTCAGCCCGCGAATCCCATGGCCTTCCGGTAGTAGTCCCAGAAGCCGATGATCGGGGCCTCGTTCACCAGATTGTTTTGCGGCTCGCCCTTCTTGCCGCCCATCGCGATATAGGAAGCCTTGTCGCCATCGCGCACGATCGCTTCGTGCACAATTTCCACTGCCTCGCCGTCTTCCATGGAGATCAGCCCCCCGGGTCCGACAAGATTCATCTGCTTGAGGCGGAAGCCTTGCACCTCCTCGCTATCGTCGGCATAGCCGAAGTAGGTCCACACCAGCTCCATCTCGTCGACCGAACGCGGCAACATGTGGCGCACCACCAGTGAATTGGCGATCTGCTGCACAATCAGGTTCGGGAAGATCGCCAGGATCACCAGAGAAATGCCGTCCTTGAAGTCGGGCCGCCCGGCCAGAAGCGAGGGGTCTTCCAGCGAGTATTGACCGGCCTGATAGGTGCGCAGCCCGGCGAGCGCCTGCTGGTCTTGCGTCTCTTCCTTGGTCGCGGTCAGCAGCGAATGCCGCCGCTTGACGTCCATCACGCTGCCGCCCTTTTGCGAGGCGCGGTACAGACCGAAGGTGGCGTGGAACAGGTGCAGCAGGCTGCCGTGATAAGCGTCGCGCGTGTTCTCCGAATACAGCTTCCAGTTGCCGTGCATCACCTGGCGCTCGTCGCCGAGCAGGCGGATCGGACGGTTGAAGATGCGGTCGAGCATGCCGCAGACGTCGGCACCCAGGTACTGCGGCAAGGGCTCGACCTGATCTTCGGCGGCGAAGGTAATGAAGATCAGGCCACGATAGCTCGCCACCCGCAGACGCGTCAGACCGTGCGCGTTCATGTCGAAGTCCGCGGGCATGCCGCCCTGGCCGGCGACACCGCGGCGGAAGGGCACGCTGGCCAGGCTGCCACTGGCGTTGTAAGCCCATTGGTGATACACGCAGGTAAACTGCTCGGTCTTGCCGAGGCGATCCCGGCAGACCAGCGCGCCGCGATGCGCGCAACGGTTGACCCAGGCATGCAGGGCGCCCTGCTTGTCGCGCGTGACCACGATCGGCGTGTCGCCGATCGTGGTGGACTTGAAATCGTTTGGTTCCGGAATTTCCGCTTCCAGCGCCGCGTAGGACCAATGCGGTCCGCGGAAGATCCTCTGCTGCTCGAGTTCGAACACGGCCGGATCGGTGAACACGCGATACGGCACGCGCATTTCCTCCTGCACCGGCCAGCGCACCAGCGGTTCGGCTCGCTTGTCGAGCACTTGATCATTCATGGTTAATCCTCGCCTCAGATGGGCAGCACGATGAGCGTGTGGATGCGGTCATTGTCGGAAATCACCTTGCGCTCGCGAAATTTCAGCCCGGACTCCGTCATCACCAGCGTGTCGAGGGTCCTGCCGGCGCTGAACAGCAGCGGCTCGCCCTCGCGGGCGATGAACCTCACCACCAAGTAATGGCTCTGCACCGACACGGACCGGGCGGATACCTGCCGGACATCGATATTGCTGACGATGTGCCGATAGGACTGCGCACCATAGACGTTGGCATGGCGCAACGAGACCACGCGGTCGCGCATCATTGCCGCGCTGTCGCAGGACAGAGCGTTTGCCGGCAAGCCGCGGTCGGCGTTGGTTCGGGTAGTGATCTGGTAGCGGCCGTCTTCGACGAAGAATGCCGGCCACTGTTCCAGCCGGTCCTCGTCGATGCATGCACAATAGGCCCGCATCAGCTTTTCCACCTCGAACTGAAGCAGGTGGGGCTGCATCGTGGCGAGGCCTGTTGCGGTCGCCGATTCAGCCGGTTTTTGGTGGGCTTCATGTGTGTTCATGACGCGATCTCCGGCTTCCTGATAAACACGGCGTCGTCCTGCAGAACCACGTCATAAGTACGCAGCGGTTCCTCGCAGGGAAACTGCGTGGCTTCTCCCGTTTTCACGTTGAAGCAGCCACCGTGCAGCGGGCATTCGACGGTATCTCCCGAGAAATAACCGTCGGTCAGGATCGCCACATTGTGTGTGCACAGGTTGCTGGTGACGAAGATTTGTCCTTCGATATGGAAAGCCGCCAGCGGCGGCAAGCCGTCGAGGTCCAGCGGGCGCATCTCGCCGGGGGCGATGTCACCGAGTTTGCAGATCTTGATCAGCTCAGTCATGGCGTTGTGTCGGGTTCGAAGGGCCTGGTGCGGCCGGACGGAATCAGGTGGTGTAAGCATTGCGGAACGAATCGACCATCTCGCGCGAGGTATAGAACAGTCCGCGCGTCAGATGCTCCTCGGTCCAGGTAATGATCGGCATGTCGGGATAGGCCTGGTAGCCGAGTCCGGCAAAGGTTTCGTTGCGGTTGCCTGACGGATCAAAGCAATAAATCGTTTCGCCGCGTGTGATGCCGTGCCGCGACGGCAGCAGTTCTACCTTGACCCGGTTCTTGGCCATGATGTCGCCCGCGATCAGGATGTCCTTCCAGTCGTCAAGGAAGAACGACAGGTGGTGGAAGCCGTTGGTGGGAGCGCCAACCACGGCGATGTCATGCGGCTTGCAACTGCGGAACAGGAATGCGCCGGCCATGACCGAACTGTCCGGCCCCACCATGACCCGCTCGCTGAGGTAGAAATCCAGCACGTCGGTCATGAAATTGTAGGTCTCCGCGACACGGTTTATACCTTTCTCCGGATTCAGCTCGCCGAAGATCAGGCAATGATCCAGCCAGTGAGCGCCTGCGCCGCGCTTGTCGTCCGGCCAGGGGTCTGGATTCATGTCGCCGACGTCCTTGCCTACCGTTTCCTTCTGTGCCAGCAGATACATGCGATGACCTGTCGGCAGCAGGAACGACAGGGCACGCCCGCAGAACGGTAGTTGCCCAGCCGCAACGAATTCGACGGCCACGCCGGCATCCCTGATCCGCGCGGCGAGCAAATCCAGGTCGCGGTCCGCTTCTACTTTGTAGGCCATGTGGTTGAGGCCGGCCCGATCCGAGAGGGTGAGGATGACGGAATACCTGTCCCACTCGTCCCAGCACTTGAGATAGACATTGCCCTCGCCATCCCGGTGGGTCACCTTCATGCCGATGACGTTCTCGTAGTGACGAACCGCGGCTTCCATGTTCATCACGCGCATGCTGACGTGGCTAATCCTCATTACACCCATGTCGCTTCTCCGATAAATAATCAAATAGTTGTGCCGGTTGCTGCCGGATGGACGAACCCGATTGCAGCGCCCTGCCCATCTTCCCCAGCACCTCGACTTCGATGTCGCTGCGCGGCGTTACGCAGCAGGCCAGGACGACACCTTGTCGCTCGTCCTCGCCGCTGATGAATTCACGGCTCATCGGGGACAGGCGGCGATACACGCCGGCTGTGATGCGGATCCGGCATACACCGCAGCCACCCCCGACGCATCCCACCGGGATACCCTTCCTGCCCAGGCGGGTCATGCCGTGCAACACCGTTTCCCGGCTGCGGCAGACGTAACGCTCTCCGGTCTGCGTCAGTAGCACCGGGAACGTCTCCGCGCCGTGCGGCAGCAGCATTTCCGGAATCACGTCCGCTTTCTCCATGGCATGGGAACGTGCTCTACGGCGTCACGTGCCGAGGGCAGGCAGGCTGCGGCGCATCCGCCGCATCGTTGTCTACGGCAATCACGAATCTGGGCTTGAACACCACGCACCAGGCCGGCACGATCAGCATTGCGGCGATGGCATTGATCAGCAACATGAAGGACAGCAGCAGCGCCGTATCCGATTGAAAGCGCAGGTCCGACATGAAAATCCACATGCCGACGCCGGCGATCAGCGTGGCGGCGGTGAAGCTGACCGCATAGCCGGTGGTTGAAAATGCGTTGATCACCGCCTGGTGAATGTTCCTGACGGAACGCATTTCCTCGCGGATGCGATCCATGAAGTACACCGCGTAGTCGATACCGACGCCGACGCCGACCGCCACCACCGGGACCGTTGCCACGCTGATCCCCATGTTGGCCCAGCCCATGAAGGCAAAGGTCAGGAACACCGAGAACAGCATCGGCAGGATCATCAGCCAGCCGGCATGAGCCGATCTGTAGTAGATCGCCACCAGTAGGAACGCCAGAAACAGCGCCACCGGGATCACGATGAACTGGTCCTTGAGCAGGGCCTGGTTCACCGCCGCCGACACGCCGACAATGCCGCCGCCCAGCGCCAGGTGCAGCCCCGGCACCTGCGCCTGGATCTGGGCCATCGCCGCCTGCGCCGCGGCGATGGCATGGGTGACGGTACTGGCTTGGTGATCTTTGTAGTAAAAGGTGACGCTGGCCTGGTCTTCGTCAGCGCTGATGAAGGATCTCAGCGCATCCGGGATCGGGCTCGACGCGATGTAGGCGAACGAAAGCCCGCCGACTTCATTGGGTGACTCTGGAATCTGCATCCAGCGCGGATCATTGCTGTGGGTGATGAAGTTCACCGACCGGATCAAACCCGGAAAGGCCCGCGTCCCGCCGACATTGGGATCGTTCATCATCTGCCACTGGAAGCGCTCGATGCCGGCCAGTACCTCGGGGCGCCGGATGCCCTGCTTGTCCGTGGTGGAAGCGAGCAGGGTCAATTCCTCTGAACCCGGGAACAGCGAGTTGATCGAAGCGGTCGACAGGTTGTAGTCGTGGTTGCGCCGCAGCAGCGGGCTGCCCGGCTCCGAATCGCCAACCTGCAGGCGGGTCAGATAGTAGGAAGAGCCCAACACGGCGAGAAGCGCTCCGGCCAATATTGCGCGGGCGCCGACGGTGTTGCCGCCGAGCCTGGACATGGTCGCGCCCAGAGCATTGCGTATTCCTTGGTTGGCGTTTCTGGTGCTTTTCGGCTGCGGCAGTACGGTCAAGGCCAGCGGCACCATGAAGTGCACGGTAAAGATCACCGAGAAGCTCCAGAAGCCGGCGGCGATGCCCAGCTTGTGGTTGAACGGCGCGGCGCCCAGTACCATCGCGGCGATGCCGAGGGCATCCACGGTAATGGCGAGCGAGCCGGGCCGGAACAGGGCTTCGAGTGCGTTGCGCGCCGCTTTCTTCGCGTTCCGTACCACGGCTAGCTCCTCGTAATAGCGGGAGACCAGTTGCACGCCGTGAGAGGTTGCACGCGCCGCGATGAGGAAGGGGATCGGCAGCGACAGCGGCTCCAGGTTGATGCCCATCAGCGACATGAATCCCAGCCCCCAGATGGAGGACAGCGCAATGCCGAGCAAAGGCAGCGCGATGCCATAGAGGCGCCGGAAATACACCGTCAACAAGGTCGCAAGGAGGGCCAGCGTCCAGGCCAGAATCACGATGATCTGGTTGACATAGGTGTAGACCCAGCCGGTCAACACCGGATTTCCGGTAACGTAGACCTTGTAGCCCGGCTTGTTCAGGGAAGCGCGGATTTTCTGCAGGGCCTTGAAGAACTGAACATAGTCGACATCGCTGTCGTTGAGCTGGGCCTTGATCAGGGCAGCCTTCAGATTGGCCGACACCAGCAGGCCGTACGCGTTCGGATCGGTCACGACGTCGCGTCGCAGCTGTTCCAACTCAGCCGAGGACATGTCCGGCTTGAGCGAATCGTAGTAGGGCTTGGAGATGAAGCCGCCGTCCGTTGCGATATAAACCTTGCGTATGGAGCGGTGTGTCAGCGATGAGACCAGGTCATGATTGACGCCGGGGAGGCTGTCGATCTGCTGCGTGGCTTCGTTAAGCTGCTTCAGCGCATCGTTGGAGAAGATGGTGCCGTTTTCAACTTCAATGGCCATGATCAGCGTATTGGCCCCGCCGAACCGCTCCTTGATCTGGTTGTAGACCTGGATGTAGGGGTGGTGCTGCGGCAACAGGTCGGCAAAGTCCGAATAGACCCGCAGTCGGGGCAGAGCCAAGCTGAACAGCAGGGTGACGGCGAAAATCATTCCCAACACGGTCTTGGGATTTGCGAATAGCCATTCCTCGCCGCGCAGCAGGAAGTGAAGGATGACGTTGCGTTTCCTGTTACTCACGAGACCGCCCCTGTCCTTCGATTGCTGGATAGATGGAGCCAGCGGACTTCGCCGACCGGTGGCGCGAGACGCGCCGGGACTTTCTGACTGGCTGTTTTATCGGGCGCGCTCAGGGGTTCCGAGGTCGCGAGGGAAAGAGCGCGCAGCAAGCCGCCCGGACCGCCGATCACGATAGCGCTGTCTGACTCAGTCGAGATGCCGGCAACGAACAACTGGTGAAGCTCACCTGCATATTCGACCCTGCGCCAGGTGTCTCCCTCCAGGCGTGCCACCACCCCGTCGGTGCCGACTCCGTAGGGCATTCCCTGGTGCAGGAACAAGCGGAACAGGGGCACCTGTGCCTCATTGCTCTGCATCGTCCAGTTGCGGCCGCCATCGCTGGTGTGCACGATCTGCCCACCGACGCCACTCAGCCAACCCTCGTCTTTGTTGAGGAAAATAGCGCTGTAGGGATAGAACTCGGCAGGGACCTTGTTGCCCCGGTTCCAAGTCTTGCCGCCGTCTGAGGTGACCACCACAATGCCGAACTCGCCCGTGGCGATGCCGTGGCTGTCGTCCTGGAACTGCAGCGTCGTCAGCTGCGCATCCTCGCCCAGGTCGGTGACGGTCCAGCTGCCTCCTGCATCGCGGCTGCCGGCGATAGTGGCACGGTCGCCGACCACCCACCAGCCATTGTCCGGATCGCAGGCGACTGCCAGAGGTATTGCCGGTTTGGCCATAACGTGGCCGAGCCAGTTCGCGCCCAGTGCGTCGCCGCTCCACAGCTTGTGGTTGAAATCGATGCCGATGAAGCGGCCGTCGCGGCAAGCAGCCAGCCCGATGATCGACGGCGGGATGACTGAATCCGGCGCAAGTTCGTGGCGCTGCCAGGTCTTGCCCTGATCATGCGACACCAGTACCGCCCCGCTCTGCGTGCCGGCGACCATGACCTTGCCGTTGCTCGCCAGTGCTTGCACATCGTCGTAGCGCTGGATCGAGCCGGACTGTGCATCGATCGCGGCGGGTGGCGCCGCCGCCACGCCATAGCGGGCAACAGCGGCGATAATAGCGATGATGCTCAGCCGGGTGAGTAGGCGGCCAAGCGCCTGCACGCTGAACACGCCGGCACGCGTGATATTGGAACGCGGCACGTCAGCGCCCCAGGTCTTTGGCCGCACGGCCGGCGATGCCCCAATTGGCCTTCGGCACGTCGTGGATACAGACGCGCACGTTTTCGGCCGGAGCCCCTACCGCATCGCACAGCGCCTGCGTCACTTTCTCGATCACGGCGCGTTTCTGTTCGTCGCTGCGGCCTTCCAGTAAATGGATCAGTGCAAACGGCATGTTCATATCCTCTTGAAAGTGAAGGCGGTCATTGGAACCGTGCCGAGACGCAGCCCAATGTCTGTATGCGCAGCGATACCGCGTCACCGCGTTCCATCGCCACCGCCTCGGTGATACCGCCGGTGAGGATCAGGGTGCCGGCCGGAATGTGTTCACCCCGCGCTGCCAGCATGTTGGCCAGCATCGCGACGCTCGCGGCCGGATGGCCGAGTACCGCGGCGCCCGCGCCGAGGGCCACCTGGACACCGTTCTTTTCCATCACCAGGCCAAGCGTGCGCAGGTCTAGTCCGGCAATCGGCGTGGGTATCCCGCCGACCACAAAGCGCGACGAGGAACAGTTGTCCGCCACCACGCTTTTCAGGTCGAACTTGAAGTCGCGGTAACGCGAATCGATGATTTCCAGCGCCGGCACCACGAAATCGGTGGCCGCCAGTACCGCGCCGATGTGGCAGCCAGGCCCGTACAGCGCCGCCTTGGTCATGAAGGCGATCTCCGGTTCCACTTTCGGGTGGATCAGCCGGCTGCGATCGATCTCGCCACCGTCAGCCACAGCGAAGTAGTCGGCGAGAAAGCCGAAGACCGGGGTGGCGACGCCCATCTGCTTCATCTTGGCGTGCGAGGTGAGGCCCGCCTTCAGGCCAACGATGCGATGTCCCCTCGCTTCCTTGCGGCGGCGGATCGCGTACTGGATGGCGTAGGCGTCTTCCCAATCGAGGTGCGGCTTGTCATCGGTAATCTTGGTGACGTCATGCACCTCCAGCTCCGCGCGCTCGAGATGCTCGGCAAGGCTTTCGATCGTGGCGGCGTCGAGCGTCATGCCGCTACCCGCTGCGCGCGCGCCATGGTGAGCGCGGTATCCTCGATCATGTCTTCCTGGCCGCCGACCATGCCACGGCGGCCGAGCTCGACCAAGATTTCGCGCGCCGGGATACGGTATTTCTCCTCCGCGCGCTTGGCGAACAGCAGGAAGCTGGAATAGACGCCGGCGTAGCCGAGCGTCAGCGCGTCGCGGTCAATGCGGATGAGGTGATCCATGATCGGCAGGACCCGGTCTTCCGCCACGTCCTGGATCTTGAACAGGTCGATGCCGGTATCGATACCCATGCGGACGCAGACCGCGATGAATACCTCCAGCGGGGTATTGCCGGCACCCGCTCCCAGACCGGCGGCCGCGGCGTCGATGCGGTTGGCCCCGCATTCGACTGCGACCAGGGAATTGGCCACACCCATGGCAAGGTTGTGATGGCCATGGAAGCCGAGCTCAGTTTCCGGCCTGAGCTTGTCGCGCAGCAGGCTGATGCGGGACCTAACGTCCTCGGGCAGCATGTAGCCGGCCGAGTCGGTGCAATAGATGCAGTTCGCGCCGTACGACTCCATCAGCTGCGCCTGCTGCAATAGCAGTTCCGGACTGGCCATGTGCGCCATCATCAGGAAGCCGACGGTGTCCATCTCCAACTTACGGGCGGCACGGATGTGCTGCTCGGAGACATCGGCCTCGGTGCAATGCGTGGCGACGCGAATGGTATGCACCCCCAGGCCACGCGCCATCAGCAGGTGATCGACCGTGCCAATGCCCGGTAGCAGCAATGCCGATACCTTGGCCTGCTTCATCAGCGGAATGACCGCCGACAGGTACTCTTCGTCGCTGTGCGCCGGGAAGCCGTAGTTGACGGAGGAGCCGCCCAGCCCATCGCCATGCGTGACTTCGATCAGCGGCACCCCAGCGCCATCCAGGCCCTGCGCGATGTCGGTCATCTGCTTCAGGCTGATCTGGTGGCGCTTCGGATGCATGCCGTCGCGCAACGTCATGTCGTGAACGGTGATCTTGTTGGAAGGCATGTGGTTCTCCTCAGGCCGCGGTGGTTTCGGCTTGCACGCCAAGCAGCATTTCCTCGGCGAACAACTCGGCGGTATGCGCAGCGGCAGCGGTCATGATGTCGAGGTTGCCCGCGTACTTCGGCAGGTAGTCCCCGAGCCCTTCGACTTCGAGGAACACGGAAACCCGGTTGCCGTCGAACACCGGACCATTGACCAGCCGGTAACCGGGCACGTATTTCTGCACTTCCTCGATCATGGCTTTGACCGAGGCCTCGATCTGAGCGACACGCGGCGCCTCGGCGGTCAGGCAGTGGACTGTGTCGCGCATGATCAGCGGCGGCTCGGCCGGATTGATGACGATGATCGCTTTGCCCTGGGCGGCGCCGCCGACCGAGGCCACGGCAGCAGCGGTAGTGCGGGTGAATTCGTCGATGTTCTGGCGTGTGCCCGGCCCCACCGAGCGCGACGACACGGTCGCTACGATCTCGCCGTACTTCACCGCCTGAACCCGCGACACGGCGGCGACCATCGGAATGGTGGCCTGGCCGCCGCAGGTGACCATGTTGACGTTCATCCGGCGCTTGCCAACGTGGTCGGCCAGGTTCACCGGCGGCACGCAATAAGGCCCGATGGCGGCTGGCGTCAGGTCGATGACCATTACGCCCGCGGCGATGAGGCGGCGGGAATTTTCGGCATGGACATACGCAGAGGTGGCGTCGAAGGCAATCCGTACGCCATCCGCCTCAATGTGCGGCAGCAGCCCTTCCACACCCTGGTCGGTGGTCTTTAGGCCGAGATGGCGCGCGCGTGCCAGTCCCTCCGACGCAGGATCCACGCCCACCATCCATACCGGCTCCAGACGCTTGCTGCGCGCGAGCTTGTACAGCAGGTCGGTGCCGATATTGCCGGAGCCGATCAATGCACATTTGATTTTGTTCATGGAAAACTCCGGAATTAGACGAATCGCACGGTGCAGCCGCCAATGCCGCCGATCTGCATGCGCAGGCTGTCGCCCGCCTGTACCGGCACCAGTGCCGCAAGCGAGCCCGACAGGATCACCTCGCCCGCCTTGAGCGCGATGCCCAGGCGGCCGAGAGTGTTGGCCAGCCAGGTCATGGCGTTGACCGGATGGCCGAGGGCAGCCGCACCGGCCCCGGTACCGACGATTTCGCCGTTCTTTTCCAGCACCATGCCGCACAGGCCTAGGTCGACCTGGCGCGGGTCCACGGCGCGATCGCCGAGTACGAATGCGCCGCAAGAGGCGTTGTCGGCAACGGTGTCCTCGATGCGGATCTTCCAGTCGCGGATGCGCGAGTCGACGATCTCGAAGCAGGGCATGACGCATTCGGTGGCGCGCAGCACGTCGGCGTTGGTAATCCCCGGACCTTGCAGGTCGCGCTTGAGGATGAAGGCGATCTCGCCTTCGGCGCGCGGCTGGATCAGGCTGTCCGCGGGGATCGACTGGCCCTCGTTGTAAAGCATGCCGGACAACAGGTAGCCGAAGTCGGGCTGGTGCACATCGAGCATCTGCTGCACGACCCTGGACGTGACGCCGATTTTCTTGCCAACAATGGTTTCGCCGGCGGCGATGCGCCGCTGATTCAGGCGCTGCTGGATACGATAAGCAGCGTCGAGGTCGAGCCCTGGATGGCGGCTGCTTAGCGGCTCGACCGTGCGGCGTGCGCCGAGGGCCTGGTACAACTCGTCGCCCAGCTGGTTGATCTGTTGCGATTCCATGTCAGAGCTTGATGCACACGTTCTTGAGTTCCGTATAGAACTCGAGCGAATGAACGCCACCCTCGCGACCGATGCCGGACTGCTTGGCGCCGCCGAATGGCGTTCGCAGATCGCGCAGGAACCAGGAGTTCAGCCAGATCAATCCGGCGTGGAGCGAGGCCGCCATCCGGTGCGCCCGGCTCAGATCCGAGGTCCACACCGTGGCCGAGAGTCCGTAAGAAGTGTCGTTTGCCATGGCGATGGCCTGCTCCTCGCAATCGAACGGGCCAACGTGGCAGCACGGCCCAAAAATCTCTTCGCGTACCACCGCCGCGGTTTCCGGCAGGCCGGTCCAAATGGTGGGCTGTACCCAGGCGCCGTCGCGCAAGGCCGGCGGCATATCCGGAACACCGCCGCCGGTGACTACGGTGGCTCCTTCCTCGACCGCGCGCCGGTAGTACGCCAGCACCTTGTCGCGGTGGCCCTGGGAGATCAGCGGTCCCATGTCCACGCCGGCTTCGTCGGGCTTGCCGAGCTTCATGCTCTCGGCGCCGCGCTTGAGGGCCTGCACAAAGGCCTCGAAGATCGGCCGCTCGACGTAGATGCGCTCGGTACCGAGGCACACCTGGCCGCAGTTGGCGAAAACCGAGCGCATGGTGCCTTCCACCGCGGCTTCGAGATCGCAATCGGCGAATATGATCGCCGGGTTCTTGCCGCCCATTTCCAGCGAAACCGGGCGGGCGCCGATGGCCGCGGCCTTCATGATCTCGGCGCCGGTGCGTGTTTCCCCGGTAAAGGTAATGGCATCGACGTGCGGATGCCGGGTCAGGTATTCGCCCGCTGCGCCCGGACCGAAGCCGTGCACGACGTTATAGACGCCCCGCGGCACGCCGACCGCATTCATTACTTCGCCGAGCAGGGTGGCGGTTTGCGGCGTTTCCTCCGAGGGCTTGACCACTACCGTGTTGCCGCAGGCCAGCGCCGGTCCGACCTTCCAGGTCATCAGCAGCAGCGGCAGGTTCCAGGGGCAGACCACGGCGACGACACCGACCGGCGAACGCAGCGAGTAGTTGAGGGCGCCGCGGCCGTCCGGCGTCGACATCTGGAAGAACTCGCTGGGCACATTCTTCACCACGTCGGCGAAGATCCTGAAGTTCTCCGCGCCGCGCGGAATGTCGAGATGCCGCGCCAGGCTCACCGGCTTGCCGGTGTCCGCCACTTCGGCGGCGAGGAAATCGTCGGTGCGGCGCCTGATCTCGTTGGCTACCGCGTACAACAGATCGACGCGCTCGGCGATGGCCAGCTTGCTCCACGGTCCTTGCAGCGCCGCGCGCGCGGCCGCCACGGCTGCATCGACATCGGTCTTGCCGGCCTCGGCCACGCTGGCGAGAAGCCGGTTGTCGATCGGCGAACGCTTGTCGAAGCTGCGCCCATCGGCTGCGACGACGAACTCGCCATTGATGAAATTCTTGATGATCTGCATAGATCGAGCTCGAAATGCTCCGTAATTTGCTCGGGTGGGACTACTGGCCGATGGCTGCCAGGCCGGCGCATGCACACTCGACATCCTGCTGTTCGAGTCCGCCGGAGACGCCGATGCCGCCGATACGCTGGCCATTGGCGACGATGGGCAGACCCCCGCCGAACATGACCAGGCGCGGCCGCAACGGCAGGCCCTGATTGACTGCCGCGGAATGCCTTGAGAGCTCCTGCGGCCAGTCGCCGGTCGGTATGCCGAAGCTAGCGGCGGTGTAAGCCTTGTCGATGGCGATATCGGCGCAGTGCAGCGGTGCACCGGGCATGCGCAGGTAGCCGACCAGCACGCCGGCTCGGTCCACCACTGCGACGCTCGCTGACATGGATAAGGAGTGCGCGCATTCCACTGCGCCGCGGATCGCTGCGGCCGCCGCTTCCCATCCCACTGTTGCCTGAGCTGACGCCACCTGCATGCCGCTTTCTCCTCCCACGATCCCGGGTTTCCCAGAGGGGCCCCTGCTTGGGGGTTATTTTTATTAGGATAGAACTCGAAATTTACTACGTCAACATATTTTCTCGAGTTTTTTAAATGTTTACGAAGAACTTGGATTTTTATACAATTATGAAAACTGGTGGCCACTTCCGAAGTGGCCGCCCCGAATTGGGAGATGTCACTGAAATGGATCAGCTTTCGGGAATGGCACTGAAGCGCGGAGATACCAATTCCGAGGATCCCAAGACCCTGGTCGAGGGCGCCTACCGGCAATTGCGCCGTGACATCATTGAAGGTCGCCTGGCTCCCGGCGAAAAACTGCGAGTCGAACACCTGAAGGACCACTACGAAGTCGGCGCCGGCACCCTGCGCGAAGCCCTGGCCCTGCTGGTTTCGGACTCGCTGGTGGTGACTCTCGGGCAGCGCGGGTTCCGCGTCGCACCGATCTCCCTGTCCGACTTCGAGGACATCACGCAAACGCGCATCCTGCTCGAGAGCGAAGCTCTGCGGCAGAGCATTGCCCGGGGTGATGAGACCTGGGAGGCTGAGCTGGTGGGCGCATTCCATCGCCTCAGCCGGGCCGAGGAGAAACTTGCGCCGGACGCCCCCAATGCGGTCAACGAATGGGAGGAGCGCAATCAGCTGTTCCATGAGAAGCTGATCGCCGCCTGCCCATCGCGCTGGATCCGGCATTTCATCGCCATTCTTTACCGACAGTCGGAGCGCTATCGCCGCCTGCTGCTGCTCAAGCCGGCCATGCCCCGCGATGTGCACCAGGAGCACACACTCATCTTCAAGGCGGCGATCGAGCGCGACAGCGCTACCGCGTCGCGGCTGTTGTCCGAGCACATCTTGCTCACCTTGCAGGGCATCCAGTCGCTGGCGGAACTGCCCGGTTCGATGGCCAGGATCCCGTCTCAAGCCGAAGACGGCGCGCTGGCAGTACATCCCTAGACGCAGCGGCATCGGCGCTGAAGCTAGGGTGGACATGGCGTGGGCGCGCGGCATCGGACTGCTATAGCTCCTCGCCGCCGGCCACCTTCATGATGCCGCGCACACCGAGGCCGCCATCGGTATTGATGACCACGCCGGTGATGGCGCCGGCGTTCTCGCGCGAGGCCAGCAGCACGTAGGGACCGCAATAATCCTGCGGGGTCGGCGCCATGCGCAGTGGCGTGATGCCGACGATCATCTCTTCGAAGTTTTCGATCTGGCTGAGCTTCTGCTGGGCTGTGCCGGTGGCGGACAGGCCGCTCAACTCCGTGCGCATACCGCCAGGCGCCACGCCGTTGACCCGCACCTTCGGCGCCAGCTCGTGTGCGAGCTGCCGGACCAGGCCGACCAGGGCGTGCTTGGATGCGGTGTAGATCGGGCCGCCGCCGCCCGGATAAAAGCCGGCATTGGAAATGGTGAAGATAATGCTGCCGCGGCTCTTCAACAGCTCCGGCAGCGCGGCTTTGGCACCGAGCAATCCGCCCTTGACGTTGACCGCGAACAGTTCATCGAACGCCCCAGCAATGCCCTCCGCTTCAAGCTGCGGCAGGGACTGGAAAAAGTCGAAAATGCCCGCGTTCGCGACAAACGTATCGAGCTTGCCGAACGCGGCCACGGTCTCCCGCACAGCGCGCGCATTGTCGGCGAAGGTTGTCACGTCGCCGACCACCGCTTTCACCCTGCTGCCGAAACCACGCTCGAGCTTCGCTGCTTTCGCCGCATCCCTTTCGAGCACTCCGACTGAGGCCCCCTCGGTGATGAATCGCTCGACCAGCGCGCGTCCCAGCCCAGAGCCGCCGCCGGTGACGATCACCACTGCATCTTTCAGCCAGCTCATGCGTCTCTCCCCGACTTCGGTGTGATGCCGCCCGGCTGCTTCATTTCGGCGCGTGAGCGATTCATTGCATCAGTCCCTCGGCCCGCAGTGCGGCCTGTACTGCAGGCCGTGCGGCGATGCGCACGCGGTACTCTTCCAGTACCGGCCAGCGCGACAAGTCGAACTGCACCCACTGCGCCCAGCTCAGCACCGTGAACAAATATGCGTCCGCCACCGAGTAGGTGTCGCCCAGCACATAGGCTTCGTCGCCGAGCGCGGTTGCCACATGCTCCAGGCGCCGCGACAGCAGCTGACGCTGCATCTGCTTCACTTCCTCCGGCACTTCGGGCCGGAACAGTGGGCTGAAGCTCTTGTGCAACTCGGAGCTGATGAAAGTCAGCCATTCCAGCATCTGGTACCACCGCCGGCTGGCGACCTGCGGCGCCAACTTGCTCTGCGGCGCCAGTGCCACGAGGTATTGCAGGATCGCGGCGACCTCAGTGAGGCGGTGGCCGTCGTCCAGCTGCAGGGTGGGAACGTATCCCTTGCCGTTGATGGCAGTGAAATCCTCGCCGCTCTCGGTCTTCTTGGTTCCCAGATCGACTTTCTCGAAACTCGCATCGAGGCCCGCTTCGCGCAGCACGATGTGGGGTGCCAGCGAGCACGTGCCGGGGGTGTAGTAGAGCTTCATGACCGCGTCCTCTGAAATGGAATGGCTGGGTAGGCTGTGACTTGTTCGTTCTGCATCGCGCACTCAGACCCCGGTGGATTCCTCGGCCAGGAAATCCGCGACCAGGCGGTTGAATCGCGCGGCGTGCTCGATCTGGGTCCAGTGGCCGCAATGGCCGAATACATGCAGTTGCGCTTTGGGAATCAGGCGCAACAGTTGGAAAGCGTTGTCGACTGGAATGACCCGGTCCTCGCGGCCGTGCACGATCAGGGTCGGCTGCTGCAGGGCGCTGATCTTTTCCGGCGTCGTCGCCAGGGCCTCGATCCAGCGCTGGCGGGGAGCCGGAAACATGGCGGCGTAAGCCTCCTGCACACCGGGGCGCATGCTGGCCCGGTGCCGCAGTGCGGCGAGGTCGTCCGTCACTAGGCGATGGTCATGGGCAAAAATGCCCATCAGGGCCTTCATGTTTTCCGGCGAGGGCTGGTAGCCCCAGGCAGCATCAAGGCCAGGAGTCAGCGGAAAGTGGACGCCGGCGCTGCCCATCAGCACCAAGCGCTTGATCCGTCGCGGCGAACGCGCCGCCATGGCCAGCGCCAGCGCACCTCCGAAGGAATTGCCGACGACATGCGCGGACTCGATGCCGAGAGCGTCCAGCAGCCCGAAAGCGTGCGCCACCCAGGCATCAAGGTTGTAGACGACGTTCGGCGGCCGCTCGGTGAAGCCGAACCCGACCATGTCCGGCGCGACAACCCTGAAACGTTCCGCAAGTGCGGGAATTGCGGCGCGCCAGTTGGCCCAGGCGCTGACGCCCGGACCCGAGCCGTGAATCAACAACACCGGCGCCCCGCTGCCGTGATCGTGGTAGTTGGTGGTGATGCCGCCGGCCTGAATCGAGCGGCCAACTTCGGGATTACTCAACAGCACTTCTCCTTGTCGATTTGGATGAGCCATGGTTCAGATCGGAGTGACCATCAGGGTATCGATCCGATGCGTATCGAAGATGCAGCGGCGACGGCGCAACTTGAGTACGCCGTCCACCCAGATCATTTCGTCGAGGTACTTTCCCGCGTTGTACAAATGGGTCTCACCGTCCGCGCGGGTTTGCAGGACGACATAGCTGGTCTGCGACAGGATCGTGCCGCCGGTGATATCGCTGATCACCGTTCCGCCAAGGATGTGCCGGCTGTAGTGCTGCGGATAGATGTTTGCCTTGCGCAGGGCCACGACACGATCGGTCAGCATGCCGCGGCTGTCGCAATACATGATCGCCGCCGGCAGGCCGGCATCGACGTTTTCCCGCGGAATGACCTGGTATTCGCAGGGGTCCGCGAAAAATTCCGGCCAGCGCTCCAGTTCGTCGTCATCAATGCAATGCGCGTAGGCCGCATTGAACGCGTCGATGTCCAGGCGCAGTCGACCATCAGCCGGCGTCACCGCGCTTCACCCTGCGGCACTGTCCGGGCTCGAGCGGATGCGCTCATGCCGCCCTGAACTTGCCCGCGCAGCAGCGCCCAGTAGCCCTTCCAGAAACCCCTCACGGCGTTCTCATCCATGCCGATCGGCGATACTTCCTGCGCCACCTCCGTGCCACTCATCGCGATATAGGAGGACACGCCTTCGCTTCCATTGGTACCGCGCTGGCAGATTTCCACAGCCTCGCCATCTTCCATCGAGATGAAGCCAGCTGGCCCCACCAGGTTGATGTTGCGCAGGCGGTGCTGCGTCATCTCCGCGTCATCGTCGGCAAATCCGAAATAGGTCCACAATAGTTCTGTGGTATCCACGCCTTTGAGCAGGACCTGTCGCGTCGCCAGCGTGTTCTGGATCTGCTGCAGCACGACGGAGGGAAACAGCGACTGGATACTCAGCGCGATGTTGTCGCCGATGTCGGGGCGATACTCGATGACGCGCGGGTCCTGCAGGCGCTGCACGCCTGCCATTTCCCGCCGTGCTTCCTGGCTGTAGCTGGAATAGGCAACGTCCGTGCTGGGTTTGAACACCGTAAACAGGTTGTGGAACCCCTGTTCGTCGACTTCGCCGCGGCTGTCCTGGCTCTGGCGGTAGATGCCGAAGGTTGGATAGAACAGATGCAGCAGGCCACCGTGATAGCTGTCGCGACTGTTCTCCGCGTACAGTTTCCAGTTACCCCGCATATGCTGGCGCGCATAGCCGAGAATGCGGATCGGGCGATGCAGCACCCGGCGGATGTTGGCGCACATCCGCTGGCCCAGAAACTCCTCGAGCGCGGGAGCTTCGGCATTGAGGGTCGCGAACACCATTCCGGCGACGCTGGCGACGCGCAGCTTTTCCAGGCCGTGATCCTTCAGTTTGAACTCCGCCGGATAGCCGCCCACGCCGTTGAGTCCGCGCCGGAACGGCACGCCTATCAAGTCACCGGCTGCGTTATAAGCCCACTGGTGATACACGCAAACGAAGCTGCCATCCTTCGTATTGCCGCGGTTGGCACGGCAGACCAACGCCCCCTTGTGCGCGCAGCGATTGACCCAGGCATGCAAGGCGCCTTCGGCACCGCGACAAAGGACCACGGGAATTTCGCCGATAAAGCTCGATTTGAAATCGCCCGCCTTCTCCACTTCGGCTTCGAGCCCCAGATAGCTCCAGACCGGACCACGGAAGATTCTTTCTTGCTCTGCCTCATACAAGTCGGGGTCCCGGTAAACCCGGAATGCCGCAGCATCCGGCCGCGACGACCCATACAGGCTTACCGTCGCACTCGGATCCGATGGGACCGTCGGCCCTGTCGGACTGCCGTTGCCGTTGGCTTCGCTAGACATGTCAGAACGGGTAGACGATGTAGCGCGGAAGGACCGTAGTGTCATAAATCGCGCGGCGTTCGAGAATGCGCATCGTGCCGTTGTCGTCAACCAGCCGGTCCACATAGGTCCCCGCGGCGAGCATTGCGGAAGCACCGCCGTCAGGAGTCGCCACGATAGAGAAATTCGAGCGCATCAGCACCACCTGATCACGGCACTCGCACCATACGCGCTGCGTTAGGTGGCGCGTGCGATAGGGCTGGAACGTGCCTGCCCAGACCTTGGTGACGAAGGTCACGCGGTCCTGCAGCCGCGCGTGACAGTCGTCGAACATCAGCGCCAGCTGCAAGCCGCGACTTTCGTTTTCCGCAGAGATACACACGTACGAAGCAGCGGCATCTTCTGCGAAGGTCGCCAGCCACGCCGCCATGTCGATATCGTCGAGTGCGCGGACGTAACGCTGTTGCAGCTCGTCAATCTTCTGCAGCAGCGGGGCTGTCAGTTCAGTCATTGGATGGCTCTCCGGCGCGACGGTAGCCCATGAGCCTGCGGTAGTAGTCCCATTTCGGAAGATTCCCGGCCTCGTCGTTCTGCTTGAAGTCGAACCAGAGCTCATCAAGTCGTTTGACGCCTTTCTGGAAGCCGACGTTGCCGGGGCTATGGCTGCCGATATGGATGCGCTGGAAGATCGACGCGTCCTCCATGCTGACCATGCCGCAGGGGCCAAGCAGGTTGGACGATTGGCGCACACGGTGGTGCACCATCTCCGCATCGTCGCCTTCATGGGAAAAATAGGCGTAGTGCACTTCGGTGCTGTCGACGCTGCGCGGTATGGCAAAGCGCAGGTTGATGACGTCCAAGTGCTTGACCATCACTGCCATCGGAAACAGCTGCACCACGCGGGAACCTTTTTCAGGGTTTTCGCCCTTGAAATCGATCAGCGACGGGTCCTTGAGAAAACCGCGGTTTTGCACCGGCTTGAGTTGCGACTCGAACGCCAGATGGCCGTTGGCCGTGACGCGTTGGGTGCCCTGCCCGCCTTGCCATTGCAGCAGCCGAAAGCCGGTGTGCAGCAACGGCGCATGGTAGCCGTCGTTGTCGGCATAAGCCTTCCAGTTGGTGGCGTATTGCACCTTCTGGTAGCCCAGTAGGCGTAGGCGGCCATCGCCGCCGAGCACTTCCTGCAATGTCGGCGCGGCTTCACCGAGCCAGGATTCCAGCGGCGGCGCCGACTCGCTCATGGTGGCGAACACCAGTCCATGGAACTCGGCCGTCCGCAGCTGCCTAAGGCCATGGTCGGCCTTGTCGAAGTCCGGGGCGAAGTCGTCCATACCAGGGCAGGCGACCAGCTTGCCGGCCGTCGAGAACAGCCAGCGGTGATACGGACACTCGAATTCCTTGCGGTTGCCGCAGGTGGCTGTCTCGACCTGGTTGCCGCGGTGGGCGCATGAATTGACGAAAACGCGTACTTCGTTGTCTTGGCCGCGCGATACGATAAGGGGAATGCGGCCCAGGTCAACGGTCTTGAAGTCACCGGGTTTCGGCAATTCGCCCTGATGCGCCAGGGGATGCCATTGTGGTCCGTAGAAAATGGTCTGAAGCTCCCGCTCGAAGATGTCGTTGCGCACGAACACCTCTTTGGGAATCTCGTTGATCCGCTGCGGCCAGGCCAGGCTGCCACCGTGGTTATCGGCTGGAGCCATCGCTGTGACTTTTTCTGAGTTCATGGTATGCCTAGGGAACATAGCCGAGGGTCTGCGCGATGCGGCTGCCGCGCCGGCCGGTGTTGATGACTTCGCCGGTGACATGGCCAGCGTCGTCGGAAGCAAGAAATGCGATCACTGCCGCCTGCTCCTCGACCGTGGAAAACCGGCCCAGCAGGTCCTCATCCTCGATCAGCTGCATGAACTGCCGTTCCCACTCCTGCTCCTGCGGGCTCAGCGCGTTCGGATTGCGCGGCGTCTTGCGTGGCGGCGCGGCAGTTCCCCCTGGCGCGACGCAGTTCACCCGGATCCTGAAATCGGCGAGCTCGACGGCGAGCGCGGTGGTCAAGGCCGCCACGGCGCCCTTGCAGGCGGAATACGGCACGCGATAGGGCCCGTCGACGGCATTCGACCCCAGGTTGACGATGGCTCCGCCGCTGTCGCGCATGTGCGGAATCACCGCGTGGGCGCACCACAGACTGGGCCAAAGTGTGCGCTCAACCTCAAGCCGGATCTCGGCTTCGGTGTAATGCCAGAAGGGCTTTTTCCAGATGGTGCCGCCGACGTTGTTGACCAACACGTGGATGACACCGAAAGCCTGCCGGGCGGCCGCCATCACAGCGTCGGCACCAGCGCTGGTCGACAGGTCGGCAATGGCCGGGATCGCGGTCACACCCATATCAGCCAGCGCCTGTACCGCCTGATGCGTCGGTTCCGGCGCGTGGTCGGCGACGACGACGCGGGCGCCTTCGCGCCCGAGCCGGGCCGCAGTGGCGAAACCGATGCCCTGCGCCGCGCCGGTGACTACCGCTGTCTTGCCAAGGAAGCGTCCGCTTTCCTGGCTCATGCGGCGTCCTCCAGAATCAATTCCGCCGCACGCCAGGCCATGGCCATGACCGGGCCGTTGGTATGCGCGGATACCAGGGTGGGCATTACCGAACAGTCGGCGACCCGCAATCCCTGCACCCCGCGCACGCGCAGGTGTGCGTCGACCACCGCCAGCGGGTCGTTGCCCATCTTGCAGGTGCCGGCGGTGTGATAAACCGCCGAACCAAAGCGCTGGTGGTAATCGAGCACTTCGGCATCGGTTTGCACCGACGGTCCGGGCGCCGTCTCTTCCAGCAGATAAGGACGCAGCGCGGGTTTGCCGCACAATTCGCGGATATAGCGCAGGATCGCCGCACCGGCGCGGCGATCGGCTTCCGCACTAAGGTAGTTCGGCCGGATCTCTGGCGCCACCAGGGGATCCGCCGATTTGATCAGGACGCTGCCCTGGCTTTCCGGCCTCAGCTGGTAGCCGAAGAACTGGATGCCGTGCTCCTTCTCGAAAGCCATGCTCAAGGCGCCGGGCTTCAGCGAGAACGGCGCCATCACCACTTCCGCGTCCGGGCGGTCCAACTCCGGACTTGTTTTGACAAAAGCGACAACATCGTGCGAACCGGTTGCCATCAGGCCTTTGCGGGATAGCAGGTACTTCGCTACGTTCAGGCCGAGCCGCGCACCGGAAAATTCCCGATTCAGGCTCAGCGGCTGCCTGATCCGGCGCTGCACGAACAGCATGCGGTGTTCACGCAGATTCTGGCCGACACCCGGCACGTCGCTGATCACCGCGAGCCCCAGGGAGCGCAGGTGTCCTGCGGCGCCGATGCCCGACAGCTGCAGCAGTTGTGGCGACTGCAGAGTGCCGGCACATACGATGACCTCGCGCGCCGCGCGGACCTCCCAGCGCCGGCCGCCGCTGCTGCAGGTCAGGCCGACCGCACGGCTGCCGTCGAAGTTGATTTTTTCGACCAGGGTCCCGCTGCAGATGCGCAGGTTCGGACGGCGCCGGATCGGCTCGAGGAAGGCGCTTGCCGCACTGACGCGCCGGCCGTCCTTGATCGTCGAAGTGATGTAGCCGATGCCCTCCTGATCGATTCGATTGATATCATCCTTGCGCTGCAGGCCCGATTGCACGCCCGCCTCGATCACCGCCTCGCACAGCGGATGCGGATTCGGGTGCGTCGACACGTGCAGCGGACCGCCGGCGCCACGCAGCTCGTCTTCTCCCAGCGTATGGTCTTCCATCTGCTTGAAGCAGCGGCCGATGTCGGCCCAACTCCAGCCGCTAGCCCCCTGCGCCGCCCAGTCGTCATAGTCGCGCGGCTGTCCGCGCGTATAGAACATGCCGTTGACAGCGCTGGAACCACCCAACATCATCCCGCGCGGCCAGGATTCGGACTGTCCGCCGCTGCCTGCTTCGGGTTCGGTGGCGAAGCGCCGCACGTGCCGAGTATCGAACAGCAGCTTGCCGAAGCCCTTGGGCATACTCACCATCAAGCTGTTGTCCTCGGAGCCGGCTTCAATCAGCAGCACCCTGTGAGCGGGATTTGCCGATAGCCGATTGGCCAGCACGCATCCCGCGGATCCTCCGCCCACGATGATGAAATCGGCTTCCGCTGCGGTCTTGTCCGTCACGTCTTTCAAGTTGCTGCAACCTCCAGAGAGAAATCGTGCCCAGGCCGAAGCCCGGACACGAACAGGGAATTACTGCAGGCTGCGCAAATAGCTCAGGTTGTAAACGTTCATCGGGGTTTCCTCGATTCGGGTGTTCTGGGCGTAGGTAGTGCATTGCTGCGCCTGGAGATCGATGACCGAACCAGCGTCCCAGGTCCACACCCCAAATTTCCTGGTCGCGGCCGCCTGGCCATCCGGATGTCCGACGCCCTGGATGTACTCCTTCCAGAGTTCGCCCTTGCGGTCGTAGGTGATGTTCACCGAGGCGAAGTAGGATTCGGCGTCGATGTACAGAATCCGCTTGCTGATCGGATGGCCCGGGTCGACGGGCGTCATCTCCAGGGCGTAGACCTTGCGCAAGCTCCACGGTGCATCGACATGGCAATTGCCCTGTCCGTGATAGGCCGTATAGGTCCAGTCGGGGAACTTCCTAGCATCGTCCAGTTTTGCCTCGGTGTGCACGTAGAACGGCATCAGTACGTTCTTCGTGCCCAGGTACTTCCACTTCATATCTGTGACGCGGCCGTTATATCCGTGGAACTCTTCGATCATCATGTTCGACCCCAGAAACGGATCGGTGACATTCGACGTAGTGATGCGGCGGACCCGGCGCTGAAATCCCAGGTAGAGTTGGCCGTCGTCGAACTTGCTCTGATCGTCAAACACCCCCAACAGCAATGCGGTATTACGCAGATCGGGGGGATCCAGCACCTGTAGCAGCGTATATTGGTAGAAACCACCGTCACCATTGCCGATCGTTTCCGGCTGTTGCACCGTGCGATGCAGCACGCTCTTCAGGAAGGTGTCATAGGTGACGGAACGATTGACCCGCCCGGTCTTCATGTCCTTGTAGTCCCATAGGAAGCGCGATATGCGGATATCGTCTGGAACCTCTAGGCTGTACAAGTGATTCCAGGCGATCTTCAGGCCCGCTTCCGGATCGGACGTCGATGGCTCGCCGGGAAACGGACGCCCCGCCTCATAGCCGTCCAGATGGCCACCGTTGGCACTGACTTTGGCCTTACCGGCGTTCTTGATCGACGCATCGACGTAGACCTTGGGATACGGCGCGGAGTGCGAAGCACCGACCGTGATCTCCAGATCACCCTTCTTCACCAATTCGGCGACCTCCGGAACCATGGCGTCCTTGAACTGGTCGACATTGCTCTTGTTGATCACCAGACCCTGGTGGATGCCCGAAGCCGTCGGGAATCCGGCCTTGTACGGATTGAATGACGCCTCAATCTCAGCCTCGGTAGCGGCGTAGGCTGACATTGCCACCGCTCCAAGGAATGCGACGGCAAACCGTATCGCATTGTTTTTCATCACTTCATCTCCTCTTGGTACTTTCGTCAAAAGTTGTAGCGAATAGAGGTAAACACTTCGTTTTCCTTCCACGACGCGCCGATGATCGAAGCCCGGAAGAATCCCAGCGGCTCCACGCTCTGGTATCCAGACGACCCTGTTCCATCCAGGCCCCGCCCATCATCGAAGCGGTAGTGATCGGTATTCACCGGCGTTTTCAGGTTGGCTCCGATGGAGAAGCTCAGATGGTTGCTGTAGAGCCATTGCAGGGACGGGATGAACACTTGGGCCTGGGCGCGGAAATCACGGGCCGTAATGAACTGCGCAGCCACTGTGTCCTGCAGATACTGGGTACGCAGCAACAGGCTGGCGATGAAGTTCGTTTCAAAATCCGGTATTCCACCCTGCCCGTGCTGTTCCTGCGTGCTGGCGAAATCGAAAATGTGCTGTGTGAAGAATTGGAACGAAACCAGGGTCGTCCGATTCGGATTGAGGAACGGGATCTCTGTAGCGCGATCGAATCCAATGACCGAGCGGAATACGTGGTGCCGGGAATACAACCCAGGCACGGACGTGTCTTGAAACTCCTCTCCCTGCGTATAGGCACCCTCAAAGCGCACCGTCGTGTCGATTGCGTCGACATTGAAGTCCGCTGTGCCGCCGATCAGCTTGACCCGTGGGAAATACAGGTCGAAGGCAATCTGGTACGGCTCGAAGGCATGCAGGATGGGAAGCTGGGAGCGGTAGTACAGCGCATTCAGGGTGAAGGCAATCGAGCCGTCCTCGCTGCGGCCCTCGAAACGGCCGCCAATCTGCGTGTTGTCGAGCGACCAGTTGGGTAGGTTGAAGTTGCGTATACCCCTGAAATGCGGCGGCGCGTCGGCCGCAAAAAAGCCCGTCAAGGGAAGTTGCGGCAACTTGTTGAGGATGCCCTGAATTGCACTGAGGTCCACGCCATCTGCTGCGAGAAGCGTGGGTAGCGCCTGTACCAAGCCGGCCGCTGGCACCAAGTTGGCAATGGTGCCGCCGTTGTCCCAGATGTTTTTCGCCCCACGGAAGAAGCACGCTCCATCCAGAGGCGCATAGGCCTGGCCGCAGGTACCGAGGTTGTCCGGACGGAACTTGTCGACATTCCAGACCAGCTGGAAATCGCGCTCGGAAAGACCAGTCCCTGGTCCTGCCATGTAGGTTCCCTGCACAATCCATTGTGGATAGCGGATGTCCTCGAGGTTGTCGTAAATGATCTGGCGGGTATAGTCGACGGGGTTGACGACGTCGAGCACGCGAAACAGATCGCTACGCCCCCAGACTACCTGCTGGCGGCCGAGCTGAACGCGAAGCCCCTGGTCGCCGCCCAGGTCGAAATATCGCTTGACGTAAAGTTCACGAATGAAATCGAGTCGACCATTGCGCGCGAAGTCCGGAAATTGCTGATCGAACAAGGTTGCGCCGCCATAGTTGTGGACGCAGCCGCGCGAATCGACATTGCAGGGCCTGACCGGAACGCCGAACGCAAAGCCGCCCTCGCGATTCGACCGGTTCCAGTGTTGACCGAGAACTTGCAGGCCCGCGTTTGGATTGGTCGTCTTGTTGAATGCGGGGAACGGAAATGTCGCGGGGAAGCCGCCGCCCCATGGCACATAATCGCTGGTCGGGATTCCCAGCGGGTTGAGGATTGGACCGAGCGCGGCAAGCTGAGGGCCGGCGGTATTGCCGAGCATGACCGAGCCTCCCGCGTCGCGACCGAATTCGGAGGAATTCAGCTGAGGAGCGGCGTCGTACTCCATGCGTATGATGGCGCCAACGCCCCAGCCATCGAGCACATTTTCATTCTTGAACAGGGTCTGAAAGGTATTGATCGAACGCGCCAAACCGATTGTGTCGCCGGCTTCGTCCCGGCCACGGACGTTGGTATCGTTCTCGACAAAGCTCTCGACTCTCCAGTCATCGGCGCGCGACGGCGTTATGGCCAGACAACCGGTCACGATCAGCACCGAGCACCCGAAAACTCTCAGAATGCCTCTACCGATCCCGGGCTCCCCCGCATGCGCGCATGCGCCGTGCGTCCACACTAGAGCCGCGCCGGCTCTGGCGTGCCACGACAGGACTCGACGCGCAGCCGTATTGATGCTCCCCCACTCGGGTTTCATTGACGCCTCCTCCAACGTTTCTTTAGTTATGACCCAGCTTGCCGCTATCTATAAAAAGAACAGCAGGTTTCTGCCTTCGATGAAGCGCTGGTCGTAATCGACCTTCCGGTGCAGCAAGCGCAGGCACCCTTCATCGTCCCGCCGCAAGGTGTCCTCCCTTCCATAGACGAACGTCGACTCCTCGTAGACACGGCGATTGCGGGTTACCAAGCAGTTGGAATACACCAGGTATTCGTCCTGCCGCTCACCCTGGAACGCCTCGACGTTGCTTACCAGGTGGCGTAGGCGCTCCGGCGGATCGCTGCGCCACTGCAGGCCGGATTCGAACTGTTGCACCCGCATGTCGAGAACCTGGTAATCGTCGTCGTAGATGAATATCTCTGCCGGACCGACGACCCGCTTGTCCTTGCGCATCCGCAACTGGCGGCTCCAGACCTGGTAGCGGATGTCCTTGTCGACCATGCCGCTGAGCCAATCGCGCAGTCGCTCGCTGTCCAGCAACCTTGCTTCCCGATAGAGGAACTCTTCGATTTCCTGTCTCACCTGCGCTGGCGCAGCGACGTGGACTTCGGCAGCAGCCGGCCTTTCAGCAGTCATCATGTGTTCTCCGCTTGGCATTGGCAGCTCGATCGCTTCAGGCAGCAGAAGCTGCGGCGACGGCTGGCTCCGCGTAGGCGGCCTCCAGCAGCGGCTTCTTCCAGGCGCCATCATTGGCATGGACCTCGGCCCAGTTTTTGGCGGCCAGCATCTCCTGATAGAAGCGGTAATAGCCCCGATATGAAGTCTCCCCGATAGCGGAATCACCGATCACACCCGGGAGTTCCGGATCCTCGCGGTCGCTACCTAGCCCCATCTGGCTATTGAGAGTGCCTTGGCGCGTCATGAACCCGCGGTTCAAGTGGGTCATGGACTCCATGTTGTCGCTGTCGTCCGCTTCGAGCATGCCGGCAGCGCCGAATGTACGGTGCATGTTTTTGGCGAGCTTGGCCTTCAGTTCCTCCGGCATGTCTTTTTCCACAATCGCCCAGGTGAACACCTCAATCGCATCTGGGCCGCGCGGGGCCCAGACCTTGAAGGAGTTGGTGCCCCACAGATAGGAGTTGTTCGGGAAAATGGTGGAATTGAGGTGCGAGGTATAGAAACGCGCGCGCGTGGCGCCGAGCTTCTTCTCCACCTGCGCGCGCTTCTGCGACTGCCAGGCCAGCACGTCCGGAATAGCGTCGGCGAGAAGCGCCGGGCCGGCTTCGTAGAGAATGCCCAGCCCATGGCCGTGACGCGTGGTGATCTGCACGCCGGCGCCTTCGGGCGGCAGCATCGCATTTCCCGCCAGGACTGCCAGCGGACCGCCGAGAGTCTTCAGCGCCGCGGCGTGTGTCCAGCCAACATGGTAGGCGTCGCCACAAAAATTCTCGCTCGGCGTCTTCCAGTTGCAATGCAGGACCGAGCGGCTCGGCGGTCCGATCAGCTCGACACCGCCGTTGGCCTCCATCCAGATGTCGAGGTACCAGGTCATTTCACCCAGGTACTCGCGCAGGCTCGGCGCCTTCGGATCGAAACAGCCGTAGACGAACCCGTGATAGCTCTCGACCTTCGCGACTTGATGCAGTCCCTGTGTCGACTTATCCAGTTGACACTTGTACAGCTCTTTCTCGAACGGCACGGCCTCCAGCTTTCCATCGAGGCCGTAAGCCCAGCCGTGGTAGCTGCATACAAAGCCGCGGGTGTTTCCGGCTTCTGCCGGGCAAACCTGTGCACCGCGATGCCTGCAGGAGTTCAGCAGGGCTTTGATCGAGCCATCGCGCTGACGCACCACGATCACCTCGTCTTCACCCATCATCGCGGTGACGTAGTCCCCGGCATTCGGGATCGCGCTCTCGTGGGCCAAGAACAGCCAGCAGCGCGCGAAGATTCGCTCCAGCTCCAGTTCATAGACTTCGCGGTCGAGGAATACCTTCTTGCTCTGCATGCCACGCTTGACATCCACCAGCGATTTGACATCAACCATTTCCATTTCTCCTGTAGTGAATCTCAAGCCTTTGCGCACGCCGATTCGAGATACTCGCCGAGGAAGTCCAATCGATCGTTGCCCCACCACATTTCCTCGCCGATCATCGCGGTGGGAACACCAAACACGCCCCGCTGCTGCGCTTCGCGGTTGCTGCTTTCATAGCGCTTCGCGGATGTGGGCGAGAGTGTGAAATCAAGAAATTCCGCTGCGGACCAACCCATTTCCGCGGCGACGCCGCTGAGGAAGTCGACGTTGCCCATATCGCCGCCGCGCCCCCAGGCGGCGAGCCAGGCGCACTCGACGTAGTCCTGCGCCTGGTGTCTGTCGACGGCGTAGAACGTGCCTTTGTTGAGCCGCGCTGAATCCAGCGATTTTGGAAATTGCAGCGGCACGCCGTAGCGCGCGGCCCAGCGCTTCATGTCGGTTGTCAGGTAACGCAACTTGACCGGGATCTCGCGGTTGGAAGGACCGGTGTTACCGGCAGCTTGTTTGGCCTTCGCCAGCTCGATCGGCTTGTACTCCATCGCGTAGTCGTAGCGGTCGGCGATTGCCGGCAACCGCTTGTGCGCCAGGTAGGCAAACGGACTCATGAAGTCGAAGTAGAAATCCAGTTTTCTTTCCATGACCGGCATTTCTAAGCGGCCATCTTCAGTTCAGCAAAGCCGATGCCCGTAATCCATTCCGGAATCGGCTCGTAGGCGATCAGGCTGGCGCGCGCACTGCCTAGCGCAGCCATCGCACAAATCCAGTTCTTGACCTCAAGCGCGCCATTGCCGCCCTGCTCCAGGATGTAGTCGTCGGACAGGGCGATGAGGCCATCGACGTCGCCCTGCTCTGCCATGCCGAGCACTTGACGATCAAACACCTCATTGACGCGCCCCATCTGCAGCGAGCCGACCCAGTGGCTGATGCCGCCGGTCCCGAAAACCACGACACGCTCGTTCCGATCCCAGGATTCGACTGCCTTGCGCAGGTTGCAACCAATGTCGTAAGCACGGCGACTGCTGATCACCGGCGAGACGCCGGCATTGAGATAGATGGGAATGGTCCTCAGGCCGGGATTCGAACGAATGCAGAAATGATGGGGCACCGTAATTGCGTGATCGACGGTGAGGGACTTGGCGAACGACCAATCGATGCCGTCGGCAAAGCCCGTGTTGAGGATGTGTCGGGCCAGCGGCTCGTTGTTTTCGATGGTGCCGCGCTTGATTCCAAGCCAGTCTTCCATCGGACCTTCGACGTCGCCAATTGCGATGAGGCAGCGCGGAATGCAGTGCGGTCCGAACATAGCGTAGTGGTCGTCGCCGATGACGATCACGGTGTCGGCCTGCAATTCGCGGACGCGGCCTGCGATCGTCTCGAATGCCGCCTTGACCTTGTCGCGTTTGGCCGGCTCCACTGCCTGCGGCGCCCCGGCGATCAGGGGGTCGTGAGGCATCAGGAAGCCACCTACAATCTTTGCCATGTTCTTCTCCTCCAACAATTAGGCTCAAATGCATCGACGCCGCAAAGCACTGGCGCCCAGCGGGTCCTCGATGCAACGAAACTTGTTAAGCCACTGCCTGGTGCATGCTTCGCATGTAGTCAGGCATGCAACCCGGACCACGCACCGCAATGAATGCCATCAGCAACAGCAGGGTGCTGACCTCGCGGCCCGCCATGCGCCCGACGTCAAGGCCTTGCAACATGTCCCGTTCGTCCTGCTGAAGACGAAATTGCTGCATGTAGACGTCAGGATCCTGGCGGAACTGCCCCGCTTCCACCGGACTGGTGCCGATCTGCCATAACGCCTTCTCAAGTGCATTGGTACTCATCGCATCCCTCCTGATCGGTAGCCCGGTCTTGTCTTTGGCGCCGGGGATTGAAACTGTTCACGCCGCTCTGCTGAGTTGCTCGTGCAGTTCCGCCCATTTGCGACCGGCGGTGCGGGCGCCTTCAAGGAATGGTTCCGGTACCAGGTGATAGGGCGGCCGGCACGGACCAGCCTTCATCCATCCGGCCGCATCCATGCGTGCCTTCTCGAGGCCGATGTTGTAGGTGGAGAATTCCTTGAACGAACCATGCGGAAACAATGTCGCGTAGGTTCTGGCAATCGCGTCAGATACAGCTTTGGCGTCGGTCCAATCACCGCTGTGCCGCGCCTTGACCACGCTATCGCGCAGGCGCAGCGCAGGCGCGGGCCCACATACCGCACCACTGGTCCAGAACGCGGTACAAAACTCCGGGTCGAGGCGCGCCGCCGCGTAGTAGTCCGCATCAATGGGCAAGAAGCGGATTCGGCGCTTGGACAGATTGAGGTCAGCAAGCAAGGTTCCGACGCCAAGATACTTGGCAGTGATGACTTGCGGGATTTCGCTGACCTGCGCCCAGAACGAGCGCGGGAAATCGAATTTGAACGCCTCGTTGTTGGCGTAGGCGCAGATCGCCATTTCCGGACAGGCCTCCGCGACGTCCCGGAAGAACTGCACGGCGGTGGGAACATCAGTGACACACCACATCGGCACACCGAGCATCGTGCCGTTAACTCCAAGATCGAATGCTTCCCGCGTCTGGCGGATCGTTTCACGGGTATTGAGGCTGGTGGTGCCGCCGAAATAGGGCACGCGCCCGCGCACGGTTTCCACCACCGTCGCCATGAATCTGCGTTTCTCGTCCCAAGTCAGGGTGGCACCCTCACCGAAGGTGCCGAGACTGACGATGGCATCGACGCCGGACTTGATCAGCGCTTCGACGACCCGCGCGGTTTCATCCAGATCAACCGTATCTTCGGACCGCCAATCCGAGGCATTCGCTTTTGCCGGCGTCGGCATGATCGCCCACGCGCCGGAAACCTCGTCGACCGTCAGTAACCTGCTTTTGTGCATCATGAAGAAATCTCCGCCGTCGTTTTGTTCTTAACGCGCTCGATAGCCAGTGCAACGTCGGTAGGAGTACCAGGGGAAATCCGCGCGGATCTCGATACTCCAACCAGGCGCGCCATTCCCTTGTCTGCGAGAAACAGCGCGGAAACGAGGCGCAGAGCGTTCACCGCAGCGGACTCTGTGGGTTCGCTATTTCCGGCAGCCGACTGGACTGCTGTGTCCTTCATCCTTGTTCTCCTCCCGCGTGCCCGAGTGTCTCGGGGCATTTATTGGCTTGTGCCGATTTGGCTCGATTTATTTAGTATGAAAGTGTAAATC
>FTIF01005314.1_pt2 | contig 36847 bp, 29 predicted proteins | sample 1658001 | NCBI WGS metagenome assembly FTIF01 (sample SAMEA3914789, study PRJEB12502) | metagenome | biome: forest; material: soil | place: Canada | collected 2011-07-03 | depth 0.3 m | reverse complement strand
TCGGCCGGGCTCAGGGCCGCAAGGTCGGGCAGGGACTTGCCGCCGAGTTCCTTGGACAGAGCCGCCAACTGCTTTTCGCTCACTGCTCCTCCCGCGTGGTCATGCCCTGGCTGGCACGAGTGCGGCGGCTGTACGTGCAGCCGCCTGATTCTGTTTGAGTTGCTGCGAGACTATCGGTGCGGCCGGCTGCTTGCATTGACTGCGCACGCTGCGTCCCTTGTCATTTGGGCCTATTCACCTGTTGAACCAGCGGGATGTTCACCCGGGCTAGCCCTCGATTGCGCCAATTTGAGCTGCCGCGCGATCAGGAACAGCGGCAGCATCACGCTGACCGCGACCGCCAGGGACAGCACGATATAGAGCCAGACATAGCGGATGCCGAGCCGGCGCGCCTCGACCAGCATGAGGATGAAGACCGCCAGGCAGACGAACAGGATATCGTTGGCCAGCGAAGCCGCGGCAGGGTTGGCATAAGCCTGGCGGATGAAGCCCAGCGCGCCGCCGTTGTCCGGCAAGGCAAAGAACTCGAGATTGTGCGACCAGGTGGCCAGCAACGCGCCCAGGGCAAGGGCCGCATACAGGGCGATCAGCGATTTGTCGGTGCCGGTCATCGGGCGCTCCTCCTGTTTCGACTGTAATGACTGCTAGGCCGTGCCTTCCAGAATCAGTCGGGCCACTTCGGGCGGATCGTCCCACATCGGCACGTGGCCCCAGCCCTTGGGATCGAGCCAGCGGACGCGGGCAGGCAGTTCCTCGCGCAGCCGGCAGGCTTTGGTCAGCAGCCAGTCGCGGGTGCCGAAGGCCACCGTCACCGGCACCTCGATGCCGGCGCAGCCGCTCACCGGCACCAGGGATTCAAAGGTCTCATCGAAGGCAGTGGCGCCGCTGAAGGTCAGCGCCGCGTCGGTGGCTTCCTCATTCGTCATGCGGCCGCAGCGCGAGGACATCGGCACCGCCATCAGCAGCGTGCGCAACGGCTTGATGCGCATCAGCGCCAGGCTCAGGCGCGGAAAGCTGCGCAGGTTCCAGCGCAGCACGGCGAAGATCAGCTTGAGGCGCGGTGGTGTCTTGCCTCGCCACAGGCCGCCGGGCGATAGCGCAACCACGCTGCGTGCCAATCCCTGCCGCCCTGCTTCCAGCGCCAGCATGCCGCCCATCGAGTTGCCGGCGATGTCCACCGGCCCTTCGATTCCCAGTTCGCGCAGGGTAGCGAACAGGGCGGCGACCAGGTTGCTCTGGTTGGGCACGGTGCTGGCCGGCAGCGGCGGGGTTTGGCCGAAGCCGGCCACGTCGAAGGCGAGGACCCGCCGCTCTTGCGCCAGCAGGGACAGCACCGGCTTCCAGGCGGCGTGTGACATGCCGATGCCGTGCAGCAAGACCAGCGGCCGGCCGCTGCCTTGATCGATGTGATGCCAGGGCATCAGCGCAGCTCGGCCGAGGACTTGCCGAGCAGGCGCCGCGCCACGATCAGCAGCTGGATCTGCTGCGTGCCCTCGAAGATATCGAGGATCTTGGCGTCGCGCGCCCATTTCTCCAGCAGCTCGTTCTCGGCGTAGCCGATGCTGCCGCACAGCTCCACGCATTTCAGCGCGATGTCGACACAGCTGCGGCCGGCCTTGGCCTTGGCCATCGAGGCCTGCAGCGAATTCGGCTTGCGGTTGTCGGCCATCCACGCGGCCTGCAGCGTCAGCAGGCGCGCCGCCTCGTAGTCCGCTTCCATCCTGAGGAATTCGGCGACGGCGGCATGCTGGGTCAGGGCCGGGCGGTCGTAGTCGATCTTCACCCCGGCTTTCTCCAGCACCTTGCGGGTTTCCTCCAGGCAGGCGCGGGCCACGCCCACCGCCATGCCGGCGACCAGCGGCCGGGTGTTGTCGAAAGTCTGCATCACCCCACCGAAGCCCTTCTCGACGTCGATCTTCGGATCGCCGAGCAGGTTGGCCTTGGGCACGCGGCAATTCACCAGGGCGAACTGGGCGGTATCCGAAGCGCGGATGCCGAGCTTGTGCTCCAGCCGCACCAGCTCGAAGCCGGGTGTGTTCTTCTCCACCACGAAAGACTTGATGGCGGCGCGCCCGGCGGACTTGTCCAGCGTGGCCCACACCACCACCAGCTCGGCACGTTCGCCCGAGGTGACGAAGATCTTCTCGCCGTTGAGCACGTAGTCGTCGCCGTCGAGGCGCGCGCTGGTGCGGATCGCGGCGGAGTCCGAGCCGCAGTGCGGTTCGGTGATGGCCATCGCCGCCCAGCGTCCCTTGAAGCGCTCCAGCTGCTCGTCGTTGGCCACCGAGGCGATGGCGGAATTGCCCAGCCCCTGGCGCGGCATGCTCAGCAGCAGGCCGACATCGCCCCAGCACAGCTCCATCACGCCCAGCACGGTCGACAGGTTGCTGCTGTTGCGGTTGCCGGTATCGCTGTCCTTGCTGTCGCGGCGCACGCCGGCGGCACCGGCCCCGCCGTTGCCGCCGGCGGAGTTCATGCCGTCGAGCAGGGCGGCGAGCATGTCCAGCTCCTTCGGATAGCTGTGCTCGGCCAGATCGTACTTGCGCGAATTGGGGCGGAAGATTTCCGCCGCCACCTGGTGCGCCTGGTTGACCAGGGCGGTGAACTTCTTCGGGTTTTCGAGATTGATCATTTGGATAGTCTCAGACCAGTACCACGCCTTCCATCAGGCCCGCTCCGCGCAGGTCGCGGTACCAGCGTTCCACTGGATGCTCCTTGACGTAGCCGTGGCCGCCGAGCAACTGCACGCCGTCGTTGCCGATGGCCATACCCTTGTCGGCGCACAGACGGCGCGCCAGCGCCGTCTCGCGCGAGAACGACTGGCCGCGCTCGGCGCGGCTGGCCGCGCGCCAGGTGAGCAGGCGCATGCTCTCCAGCTCGATGCCGATATTGGCGATATTGAACGCCACCGCCTGGCGATGGCTGATCGGCTCGCCGAAGGCGACGCGCTCGTTGACGTAGGGAATCAGGTAATCGAGCACCGCCTGCGAGGTGCCGGTGGCCAGCGCGCACCAGCCGAGCCGGGACAGGTTGATGCAGTCCGCATAGATGCCCGCTTCCGCCTCGCCGATCAGGGCCGAGGCCGGCAGGCGCACATTCTGCAGGATCACCCGGCCGGTCGAAGCAGCGCGCAGACCCATCGCCGGCTCCGACTCGATCGACACGCCCTGGGTGGAGGACTCGACGATGAACAGCGCCGGCCCGCGGTCTTCCAGGTGCGCGGCGATGATGAACAGCTCCGCCTCGGCCGCGCGCGGCACCAGTGACTTCACCCCTTCCAGCACATAGCCGCCGCCGGCAGCGTAGGCGCGGGTGGTCAGGGCCATCGGATCGAACAATGGCCGCGGTTCCAGCACCGCCAGCGCAGCCGCAGGCGTTTTTTCGCCGACGAAGGCCGGCAGGTACTTGGACTGTTGCTCGGCGTTGCCCCACAGCACCAGCGCGGTGCTCACCGCCGAGGGCGCCAGACAGGCCACGGCCAGGCCGAGATCGCCCTGCGCCAGGGCTTCTGTCACCAGCACATTGGTCACAGCAGAGCGTTCGCTGCCGACGCCGCCCAGTTCTTCCGGCACGCCCATCAGGGTGATGCCCAGATCGGCGCTTTGCTGCAGCAGCTCGACCGGCGCGGCGCAGGCGGCATCGGCCGCCGCCGCCGCAGGGCGCAACTGCTCCAGGGCGAAACCCTGCACCGTATCGCGCAGCATCTGCTGCTCTTCGCTCGGCGCCAAGTCGAACAGTTCCGGCGTGCGGCCCTGCGGCAGGCGCGCCGGCTTGAGCAGTTTCTGCGTAGCGGTGAAACCACGGTTGAGCGCGCCCACCGTGCGAAAGCCGGTGCGCGTCGCCTGGTACAGCACCTTCTCCGCCGGCTTGCGCAGGCCCAGGCGATCCACCACCGGCAGGCCGGCGAAACGATTGAGCACGCGCAGGCCGAAGCCCATCGCATTATTGGCCAGACTCATTTTTCATTGCTCCCATGGTGGGATGTTCTGATTCGGGGTTCCACAAAGGGAACTTGCACGGCCGTCTTGGGCAGCCGCGGCGGAAAGCAGGCAAACGCTCAGGCGCGTTTCTTCGGTGCCTTGACCGTCTTGCCGTTGACCAGCGCATCGCGCGTATCTTCGAGGAAGGTATCGACCAGCCGGGTGAACTTGCCCTGGATGAAGGGTGGCGCCACCATGCGGTAGAGCAGGGGCACCGGCACATCGCGCAGCTCCCCGCGCACGCGGAAAGTCAGCTTGGTGGTGTCGCTGTCTGCTGCAATGCGAAAGAAACCTTCGATGGTGGCATTGCCCTTGTTCGGCACCGGCTTCCAGCTCAACTCGCCGCGTGGCAGGTCGACCTTGTACTCGGCGCCATAGGACACCTCGTGCGCGATATTGGCGATGCGTGAGCCGATGGTGCGCATTTCCCAGAAATAGCTGTTGTCGCTCAGCTTGGTCAGCTTTTTCAGCTTGGGAAAGCGGCCGATAGTGCCTTCCAGGTCCTTCAACAACGGTTCCACCTGCTTGTAGGGCACAGGCACGATGGCGCTGCGTTCGATTTCTATGTTGACCTTCATGTGCCGCCCCGTGACGGATCGTCTGATGTCCTCAGAGTGGCAGCCGTGGCGCAGCCTTGCATTGCCCGGCTGGCCGTCCGCGCAGTGGCTGTGCGGTCAATCCCTGAAATTCCGCGCGCCGCCGCCGCCGCTATTCCGGACCGGACATCAGCGCCGTCACCTCTTCCAGTCCGCGGTTTTCCCCCTGCACACCGTAACGCCACGCCACCACCGCGGCGATCAGCATCATGCCGGCGCCCAGCACGTAACCCCAGCCGAGCGAAGCACGCTCCCCGTTTGCCACCAAGGCGCCGAACAAAGCCGGTCCGCCGATGCCGCCCAGCGCGGTGCCGAGCGCATAAAAAGTGGAAATGGCCAGGGCGCGGACCTCCATCGGAAAACTTTCGCCGATGGTCAGGTAGGCCGAACTGGCCGCGGCCGAGGCGAAGAAGAATACCAGGGTCCAGGCCAGCGTCTGCGTTGCGGCATCCAGCAGCCCGGCGACGAACAGCGCCGTCGCCAGCAACAGGAGCAGGCCGGATGCGGCATAGGTCAGCGCCATCATCGGCCGGCGTCCCACCGAGTCGAAATAACGCCCGAGCAGCAGCGGCCCCAGGAAGTTGCCGATGGCGAAAGGCAGCAGGTACAGACCGACGCGATCTGCCGGCACGCCGAAGAAGCGGCCCAGCACCAGCGCATAGGTGAAGAAGATCGCGTTATAGAAAAACGCCTGAGCCGTCATCAGGGTCAGCGCCACGGCGGTGCGTTGCGGGTAGAGCCGGAACAGGGCGCGCAGCAGTGCCGGCACGCCGCTTGCCGCGGCTCGCGGGTGCAGGCGGGTGAGCTTGCCGACAGGGCGGGGTGTAGCGCCGGCAAGCGATTCGATATCCCGCACGATCGTTTCCGCTTCCGCCAGTCTTCCCTGGATCATCAGCCAGCGCGGACTCTCCGGTACCGAACGCCGCAACAGCAGGATGACCGCGCCGAGCAGCGCGCCAACCCCGAACGCCACACGCCAGCCGATGCCCGGCGGCAGCACCCGCGCATCGAGCAACACCGTTGCCGTCAAGGCGCCGAGCGCCGCGCCCAGCCAGAAACTGCCGTTGACGATCAAGTCGGTGCGGCCGCGGTAACGCGCCGGCGTCAGTTCCTGGATAGCCGAGCTGATCGCGCTGTATTCGCCGCCGATGCCGGCGCCGGTGAAGAAGCGGAACAGCGCGAACCAGCCGAAGTCCGGCGCCAGTCCGCTCAGCGCGGTGGACGCCAGATACAAGCCCAGCGTGACGAGGAATAGCGGCTTGCGGCCGTAGCGGTCAGCCAGCCAGCCGAACAGCAGGGCGCCGAGTACCGCACCGGCCAGGTAAGCGCTGGCGGACAGACCCACCTGCGCATCGCTCATGTGCAGGCTGGCCTTGAGTGCGCCGGCCACCGAGCCGGCCAGGGTTACTTCCAGGCCGTCGAGCATCCAGGTGATGCCCAGCGCCACCACCATGCGTGTATGGAAGCCGCTCCAGTGCAGCGCATCCAGTCGGGCCGGGATATCGGTCTCGATCATTCCGGCTGCGGCTACCCGATTGCTGCCCGGCATTTCGCGAATCACGTCCGGCGAGCACCGGTCGCCGGACGTTTGCGCTTCGATCCCGTCAGCGTTTCAAGCCGTTCATGCTGCGGCCCGCGCGGCGCCGAACCTGGCCGCTCCCGGAGCCTGCCGCTTGGCATCGTCGCGCCTGGCGTCAGCCAGCTTCTGATACTGCTCGACGTAGTTCTCGGCCATGCGGTGCGCGGTGAAGCGGCGCTCGAACTCGGCGCGGATGCGGCCGCGATCCAGTGTCGTGATCTGCATCGCCGCCTTGGCCGCGGCCAGTTCGCTGTCCGCGATATAGCCGGTGAGGCCGTTCTCCAGCACCTCCGGCACCGAGCCGTTGCGGAAGGCGATCACCGGCGTGCCGCAGGCCATCGCCTCGATCATCACCAGACCGAAAGGCTCGCGCCAGGCAATCGGGAACAGCAGCCCGGCAGCGTTGCCGAGGAACTCGCTCTTCTCGTGCTCACTGATCTCACCGATGTATTCGACATGCGGCTGCGCCAGCAGCGGCTCGATCTTCTCTTCGAAATACTTCTGGTCGGCGCGATCCACCTTGGCGGCGATGACCAGCTTCATGCCGGCCATGGCGGCGATGCGGATCGCCGCGTCCGGCGCTTTCTCCGGCGAGATGCGGCCGAGGAAGGCGAGGTAGCCGCCGGAGCCGCTGCCGGCCGCCAGCAGATCCTTCGGCAGTCCATGATGCACCGTGGCAACGTAGTTCGCATGCGGCAGCGGCACGCGCTGCGCATCGGAGATCGACACCACCGGCACATCGTTGTAGAGGCGGTACAAGGGTTGCAACTCCGGCATGTCGAGACGGCCATGCAGCGTCGTCACCGACGGCACGCCGAGGCGGCCCAGCAGCGGGTAGCCGAAATAATCCAGGTGTGAGTGGATCACGTCGAAATCGCCGGCGCGCCGCGCCATCACTTCCATCAGCATGAACAGCGGCGCCATGTGATCGCGCACCGCCGGGTCCAGGCGCAGGGCGCGCGGCCAGATTGCCTCCAGCTGGGCCTTGGTCAGGCTGTCGCCGGAAGCGAACAACGTTACCTCGTGGCCGAGTTCGACCAGGGCATCGGAAAGATAGGCAACCACGCGTTCGGTGCCGCCATAGAGTTTCGGCGGCACGGCTTCGGTCAAAGGTGCAACTTGTGCAATTCTCATTACTTTGCTCGCTCTTGGCTTGAAGGGAGCAACCCGGCACGCCGGGTCCCTGTGTGTGATGTCTCCGTCCGCGCGCCGCGTGCGCCACAAGGGCGCACCAGCGAACACGTCGGGACTCGCATTCCATCGCTGCCGACCCTGGCTCGATCTCGCCGCCGGACTACAGTTCCGTGCGGTTTCGGTCGATGCCCCCAATCCTGGGTGGAACGGATCGTGTAATACCGACTCTATATACCTATCGAAAGTTCCTCAGGAGACAGAGATGCCCTTAGCGGCACAACCGAAGGCGCCGGCACAATCCGCGCCGGATGAACGCCAATCCCCCGATTTCCATATCTCCACCACGGTATCGCTGCAGGAGCGGCAGGCGTATACCCTCAAGCACGGCGACACCTTCGCGGTGTTCGACCATCGCGGCGACATCGGCGCCGATCCACGCAGTGCGGAAGGCCTGTATCACAACGATACGCGCGTCCTGTCGCGCCTTGAGCTGCTGCTCGAAGGCAGTCCGCCCCTGCTGCTCAGTGCGATGAACCAGGACGACAACGCCGTATTCACCGCCGACCTGTCTAATCCCGATCTGCTCGCCGGCGGCAAGATCGTGCTGCGCCGCGAGCTGATCCAGCTTCATCGCCTCAAGTTCGTCTGGAATGCCGCCTGTTACGAGCGGCTGCTGGTGCGCAACTTCAGCGAAGAACCGCAGCGCCTGCGTCTGAGCCTGCGCTTCGCCGCCGACTTCGTCGACCTGTTCGAGGTGCGCGGCACGCCGCGCACGCGGCACGGCACGGCGACTGCGCGCCGCGACAGCGACACTGCCGTGACCTTGCGCTACATGGGGCTGGACGAAGTCGAGCGCATCACCGCCTTGAACTTCGATCCGGCGCCGCAGCGTCTGGATACGGCCAGTGCCGAATTCGAGCTGAACCTGAAGCCGCACGAGTCCTGCCGCCTGTTCATCCGCATCGGCACGCCGGCGCCTGCCGATGAAAGCTGGAACGGCCGCAATTTCTATCGCCAGATGCACGCCGCGCGCAGCGCGCTGCGTCGTTCGGTCGGCCGCGCCACCCGCATCGACAGCTCCAATTCCCTGTTCAACGAAGTCATGCGCCGCTCGGTCTCGGATCTATACATGCTGGTCACCGATACGCCGCACGGGCCGTATCCCTATGCCGGCACGCCCTGGTACAGCACCCCGTTCGGCCGCGACGGCATCATCACCGCGTTGATGACACTATGGCTGGACCCGGGCCTTGCCCGGGGCGTGCTGCGCTTCCTCGCCGCGACCCAGGCGACGCGCCTGGAGCCGGAGCGCGACGCCGAGCCGGGCAAGATCCTGCACGAGATGCGGCGCGGCGAGATGGCGCGCCTGCGCGAAGTGCCGTTCGAGCGCTACTACGGCAGCGTCGACGCCACGCCGCTGTTTGTGCTGCTGCTCGGCGAATACTTCCGCCGCACCGGCGATCTCGCCACGGTGCGCGATCTGTGGCCCAACGCGGAAGCCGCGCTGCACTGGATCGACAGCCGCAGCGAGCGCAGCGGCTTCCTCGAATACTTCCGCATGACCGACGACGGCCTCGCCAACCAGGGCTGGAAGGATTCGCAGGACGCCATCTTCCACCAGGATGGCCGCGCCGCCACCGGACCGATCGCGCTGTGCGAAGTGCAGGGCTATGTCTACGGCGCCAGGCAGCATGCCGCCGAGCTTGCCGCCGCGCTGGGCCTCGAAGCACGGGCGAAAGAGCTGAGCCATCAGGCGGAGGCCTTGCGCCGGAAATTCGAGGATGCCTTCTGGGTCGAAGAACTGTCGACCTACGCGTTAGCGCTCGACGGCGACCAACAGCCCTGCCGCGTCATCTCGTCGAACGCCGGGCAGGCCCTGCTCAGCGGCATCGCCAGCCCCGAGCGCGCGCAACGCCTGGCGCAGACCCTGCTCGATCACGACTGCTACTCCGGCTGGGGCATCCGCACCGTGGCCCTGTCGGCGCAGCGCTACAACCCGATGTCCTACCACAACGGCTCGGTGTGGCCGCACGACAACGCCCTCATCGCCATGGGCTTCGCCCGTTACGGACTGAAGGACGCGGTGATGCCGGTGTTCAAGGGCCTGTTCGACGCGGCCAGCTACATGGAGCAGCGGCGCCTGCCGGAACTGTTCTGCGGTTTCCCGCGCCGCCGCCGCAATGCGCCGACGCAGTATCCCGTCGCCTGCGCGCCGCAGGCCTGGGCCAGCGCCGCCATGATGGCCCTGCTACAGGCCAGCACCGGCCTGGAGATGTGCGGCACAGCCGGCGAGATCCGCTTCAACCGGCCGCAGCTGCCGGACTTTCTCGATGAGCTGTGCCTGAAAGGCCTGCGCCTCGACGCCGGTTCGGCCGACGTGGTGCTGCGTCGCCATGGCGACGATGTCGCGGTGACCGTGACGCAGCAGAGCGGGAACGTGAAGGTGATCGCCCGCTACTGAGTGTTGGTTCGGGCGCCGCTCACTGCGCCGGTGCACTGAGCGGATGCGCTGGCCTGGCGTCCGATCCGGTGCCGGCTGCGGTAACGCCAGGCGGCTGCGGCGGCCGCGTTTCCGGCATCAGCGTCAACAGCAGCAAGGTCGCCACCAAGCCTACGCCGGCCAGTCCGACGAACGCCAGCTGGCTGCCGAAGTGATCCGCCACCCAGCCCGCGGCGGTGGTGCTGAGTGTGGCGCCGATGCCGATGGCGAAACCGACCACGCCGAGCGATAGCGTGTAGTGCCCTGAGCGGCCGGCGACATCGCTGGTGATCAGCGGCACCATGATGCCGAAGCAGGCCGCCGCCACGCCGTCGAGCGCCTGGATCAGCACCACCAGGGTGGGCGAGGGCATCAGGGCGAATAGCAGGCCGCGCAGCGGCAGCATGCAGAAGCCCAGCAGCAGCAGCGGCCGCCGCCCGCGCAGATCGGCGAGGCGGCCCACCGTCGGCGAGGCCACCGCGACGATCAGCTGCGGCAGCACGATGCAGGCGCCGATCAGCAGGCTGGCCAGGTGGCCCACCCGCGTGGTCAGCGTGCTCGCCGCCAGCGGTAGCATCGGCGCATTGGCGAAGGTGAACAGCATGGCGCAGGCGCTGAAGATCAGCAGGCGCCGGTCGAGCAGTATCCGCATCACGGCGGCGCGCTTCGCCGCCGGCGCCACGGCATCGATTGCCGCTGCCGCTGCCGCTGTCGCAGGCGCCGCTGCGGCGGAATCAGCTTTTTTCGCCCCGATGCCGCGCAGCGGTAGCAGCGCGAACACCGCCGGCAGCGTCACCACTGCGGTCAGGAAAAACACCGCGCGCTCGGACACGTAGGAGCCGCAGGCGCCCATCAGCGCGGCGCCGACGCCGTTGCCGATGGAGGCATAACGGGCGTTGCGGCCGAGCCGGGTGCCCATGGCGGCGCGCCCGACCAGCCCCAGGCTCAGCGCCGCCACCGCCGGCCCCAGGGTGCAGCTGGAGAAGCCGTGCAGGATTTCCGCCAGGTAGACGAACAGCGGGATCGGATAGATCGCGAACATCAAAGCGCTGGCGGTGAAGGCCAGCACGCTGATCGCGGCTACGGCCGCCTTGCTGCGGATCGCATCGACCAGGGCACCGGCCGGCACCTGGCTCGCCATGGAAGTGACCGTGCCGACGCTGAGGGCAATGCCGATGGCGGTCTGGGTCCAGCCCTGGCTGACCAGGTACACCGCGACGAACGGCCCGAAGCCGGTCTGGATATTGGCGACGCACAGGTTGAACCAATCGAGGCCGCGATTGGCGGCGCGCTCGGTGTCCGCAACAGCGGCGCCGGACTGGCTGGTGGCAGACAAGGGGCAGGCACCGTCACTATGGATGGGTGGGCGTCGCCGGCGCCTTGGCGGATGGATCCGTCACGATGGCCTGCTCCGGGTGATCCGATTCCTTGAACTCGGGCGCCGCATTCACCTGCTCGCGGCTGAGGCCCAGAATCACCGGCTTGTCGACATTGGCAGGGTCGATCTGCAGCGAACGCCAGTCCACCGCGACCCGGCGGTTGCCCACACCGAGGAAGCCGCCGAAATCGATGATGGCGGCGCGCGGGCGGCCGTCGCGATCGGCCAGCACGTCCACCACCCGGCCCATGTCCTCGCCGTTGCGGCCGAACACCTTCTTTCCCAGGATCGAGATCAGCGAGGGGCCGCTGGATTTCTGATCGCTGAGCACTTCGCTGGCAGCCGGCGCGGGCTGCACGGGCGCCGCGGGTGCAGGCGTGTCCTTGCGCACGGTCTTGCGCGGCGGCGGCTTGGGCCGGTCGTCGTAAGGCACGCAGACGAAGGCGTAGGGTCGGCCCTGGGTCACCGGCGCTGCGGCCTGTGCGCTGCCGCCAGCCGCGGCGGACGACTCCGTATCGGATGGCGCCTGCGCTTCCGCGGCGGCAGCCGCTTCTTCCGCAGAGCCTTGCGGCGGAGTCTGCGGCGTTACCGAAGGGGCGGGCACCGGTGTGGCGCTCGCATCGGCCTCGTCGCGCGCCGGATGCTGCGCGCAGGCCGACAGCGCCATCAGCATGACCAGCGCCAGCGCGAGGGAAGGCGATGTGGAAGCCGGGTTGCCTTGAGCGGATCGGTTTTTCATCCCAGTGCCTGTTGGTCCATCGGGGTGAGTTGCCGCGAATACATGCGGTTGTAGACGCCGCCCTTGCGCCGCAGCAGCATGGCGGGCGAGCCGTCCTCGACGATGCGGCCGTGGTCCAGCACCACGATGCGGTCGAACGAATCGAGCGTCGACAGGCGGTGCGCGATGGCGATCACCGTGCGTCCCTTGAACAGCCGCGCCAGGCCTTCCTGGATCGACTGCTCCGATTCGGTATCGAGCGAGGAAGTGGCCTCGTCGAGCAGCACGATCGGCGCGTCGCGCAGGAAGGCGCGGGCAATGGCCAGGCGCTGGCGCTGGCCGCCGGAGAGCTTCATGCCGCGTTCGCCGACGATGGTGTCGTAGCCCTGCGGCAGGCGGTCGATGAATTCGGTGCAGCGCGAAGCCTCGACCGCGCGGAACACTTCCTCGTCGGTCGCATCGGGCCTGCCGTAGCGCAGGTTCTCCAGCAGCGAACGGTGAAACAGGGAGATGTCCTGCTGCACCACCGCGATCGAATTGCGCAGGCTCTCCTGCGTCACATGCGAAATGTCCTGTCCGTCGATCAGCAGCTGCCCCGCGCCGGGATCGTAGTGCCTTTGCAGCAGCGCCAGCATGGTCGACTTGCCGGCACCGGAGCGGCCGACCAGGCCGATCTTCTGCCCTTGCGGCACTTCCAGGTTGAACAGCTTCAGCACCCCTTGGCCGCTGGGATAACTGAACGAAACCTCGCGGAAGGCGATGGCGCCGCCGCCGACCTGCAGCGGCTGGGCGTCCTCGGCGTCCTGCATCTCGTGCGGCAGGCCCAGCACCTGCACCGCCTCGCCCAGCTTGGCGAATTGCTGCACCAGGTCCACCAGGGCCATGGCGAAATCGCGCGAGGCATGCAGCACGGTGAAGCCCAGCGTGGTGGTCAGCACCACGTCGCCGGTGCTGATCTGTCCGCGGCGCCACAGCTCCACCGACCAGCTCAGCACGCCGGCGGTGACGGCGAAAACGGTGAAGGCGTGAAACAGCCGCAAGCGTTCCAGCGAGCGCAGGCTGGCGCGCTGCGCTTTCATTTCGCTTCTGATCTTGCGCGACAGACGTGCCTGCTCGCGTGATGCCGCACCAAAGGCGCGCACCAGCCCGATATTGGAAACGATGTCGGTGAGATCGCCGCTGACGCTGGCCGCCTTGCTGGCGAAGGCCTGGTGCAGGTCGCGGCCGCCGGCGGCGAGCCGGCCGATGATGGCGCCGAGGACGATCACCACCACCACCAGCACCGCGGTCAGCTTCCAGTTGATGATGCTGAGCAGGGCAATGCTGGACAGCACTGCGATGCCGGGCGGAATGGTGTTCCAGGTCACCGAGCTTTCGATGGTCCAGGCCGCGGTGGCGGCCGCCGTGATGCGGCCGGCGAGGGCGCCGGGGAAGCGTTCGACGAAATAGCGTGTGCCATGGCCGGACAGATGATTGAACAGCTCCAGCCGGATATCGCCGCCGACCACCACGAAGGCGTAGGTGGAGACCCAGCCGGCCAGCCGCCACAGCAGATTGTCGCCGGCCACCAGGCCGAGCAGCAGGCCCACCGCGCTCCACAGCTGGAAGTCGGTCGGTTTGCCCATGCCGAGCGTGTCGACCAGCAGCTTCACCGCATATTGCGAGCCTACGGCGCAACCGACCGCCGCCAGCACCGAGACCAGCACGATCGAATGGCTGATGCCCCTGCGGGCGACGTAATGCAGCAGGAAATGGATGGCGCCGCGGGAAGCGTATCGCGGAAGGGACATGGAATTAGCGTCCCGCCGCGAGCGGATCGCGTGTGGTGACGCTGCGGGACCAAAAAGATTGCCCCTTTGCATCTGCCCGTGCGGCGCGGCTTTTACTGCTCCGCGGGCAACTCCCGACAACGCCGGGCGCCAGGGTCCGGTCTGGATTCATCGTGGTCTTCCTTGAGCACTCCGACCTTGGACAACCGGAACTTCATGAAGTTTTCCAAGTTTTTGCCGCAATGCCCAAACCGTGGACAGCGCCCAGCGGCGTTAGGGAATCTCTGATCAATTCGTCACCCCCGCGCATGCGGGGGTCCAGTTTTGATTTCCGACCTACGCAAAACTGGATTCCCGCCTAAGCGCCTACATGGGAATGACGATGATCCAATTGATCAGAGTTTCCCTAAGGCGCCCGGCAATTGCTTGCCCGCAGCACTCAGAAGCGCAGTTCGCGCTTCTGGATCTTCTGGAAGATTTCCGCCGTCAGCGGCTCATAGCCGCCCTTCGCATCCAGCAGCGCATACAGCGGCTCGTCGATCTGCCCCGGGTCGAAGCCGGCCCGTTTCAGATCCACCTTGCGGTATTTGAAGGTGGCCGTGGTCTCCTGCTCCGCGCGCAGGCGCAGGAACAGCGGGATGGCATACGCCGGCAGTTGCGCCCGCAGATGCGCCGCCAACGCCGCGCCGTCGAGTTTGTCGCCGACATAGCTCAGCGCCGCCATGCCGGCGCGGCCGTCGGTGCCCGGCACTTCCACGCCATAGGCCACCGCCTGCTCGATGCCGGCGAAGCTGTTGAGCGCGCCTTCCACCTCGGTAGTGGCCACGTTCTCGCCTTTCCAGCGGAAGGTGTCGCCGACGCGGTCGACGAACTGGATGTGGCGCCAGCCCTGGTCGCGCACCAGGTCGCCGGTGTTGAACCAGACATCGCCCTTCTTCATCACGTCGCGCAGCAGCTTGGCGTCGCTGGCCTTCTTGTCGGTATAGCCGTCGAACGGCGCCTTGTCGGTGATTTCGGTGATCAGCAAGCCCACTTCACCGCGCTTGACCTTGTGCATGAAGCCATTGCCGCCGCGGCGCGCCTGCTCCGCCTCGGCGTCGAACTCGACGATGGCGAAGGGCAGGGGACAGAAGCCGGCTGTCTTGGACAGGCCGAAGGCATTGACGAAAGCCAGATTGCTCTCGCTGGCGCCGTAGAACTCGTAGATCTGCTGGATGCCGAAGCGCTGCTGGAACTGCTCCCAGATCTCCGGGCGCAGGCCGTTGCCGACGATCATCCGCACCAGGTGCTCGCGGTCCTGCGGTGTGGCCGGGCGGTTGAGCAGGTAGCGCAGCAGCTCGCCGATGTAGCAAAAGGCGGTGGCGTCGTAGCGGCGGATCTCATCCCAGAAGCGCGAGGCGCTGAACTTGCGCCCCAGCGCAAACGTGCCGCCGCCGCCCAGCACCGCGCCCCAGGACACGGTGAGCGCATTGTTGTGATACAGCGGCAGCGGGCAATACAGCGTGTCGTCCGGCTTCAGCCGCATCGTCATCTGCCCCAGCCCCGCCATGCCGCGCAGCCAGCGGTAATGCGTCATCACCGAAGCCTTGGGCATGCCGGTGGTGCCGGAGGTGAAGATATAGAAGCAGGGCTGCTTCGGCAGCACCTGCTGCGTCTCCAGCGGATTGGCTGAGGACTTGCCGGAGGTTTCCGCCTCCAGGTCGCGGTAGCCGGCGGGCGCCTTGCCCGGCCCGGTCCACAGGTAGATGCGCTTGTGATCGGTGGCGGGGTTGAAGGCGGTGGATTCCAGCGCCTCGCGGCATTCGCCGCCGGTCACCACCAGCCGCGGCTTGGTCAGGGTGATGCTGTGGCCCAGCACCTCGCCACGCTGGTTGTGGTTGAGCATCGCAGCAATGCAGCCAAGCTTCACCGCCGCCGCGACGCAGGCCAGCACCTCGGGGCGGTTCTCCATCAGGATGGCGACGGTGTCGCCGCTGCTTACGCCATGGGCGCGGAACACCGCCGCATAGCGGTTCACCCAGGCATTGAATTCGGCATAGGTCCAGCGGCGATCCTCGAACACCAGGGCAGTGCGCTTGGGATCGCGCTGCGTCACCTGCTCCAGCAGCAGCCCGATCGAGGCCGCCTTGTCCGGGGCAAAGCGCGCCAGATTCCACAATCCCTTGTTGAACGCCAGCGTATCCGGCAGCGCTCGCAGGATGCCGCGGGCCAGGTCACGCAGGTGGATTTCATCGCCTTGGTTGCTCAAACGGCCTCTCTCCTTATGCAAAGCCCGCACAATCTGCGTTGTCGGCGCTCCGTCGGCAAGTGCTGGGCGGACAGGCGCCGCTGGCCGATGGGCGCTTATCAGCCTCCACGGCTGTCACGCGGCCTCGGGATGCCCCCGCGGAATACCCCGGCGAAGGCGCGGTCGGCTGCGCTGCCGCGCCGCTGCATCCGCCATGTCTGGGTTCACCCGAAAAAAACGTTTGTAGGGGTAGGGGCAAAAGCCTCCCGGCGCCAATCCCGGCGCTGCGCCGCTATCCAGGGGAATCCGATGAATCATCCCGCAACGCCTTACCGCTGGTTTGCCGCCGCCCTGCTGGGCCTGAGCGCCGCCGCTGCGCAAGCCCAGACCGATCCCAACACTCCGGCCCCGGCCCCGGCTACCGCCAATAGCCAGAACGCCGCCGGCACCGCAGCCGGGCAGGCTGGCCAGGTCGCTACCGACCAGGCCAAACGCCAGAAAGACCGCGTCACCAGCGACGTCGAAGACCAGGCACAGAGCAAAGTCGATACCGCCGTCGACAAAGTCCTGGGCAAGGTATTCGGCCACTAAAACACTTTTGCTTGGGATGTATGCATCCTGTCCCCTCTCCCGCGAGCGGGAAAGGGGTTGTTGCGCCAACCAGCGCCGGCCTCCATCCCTCTGTCATCCTGAGCGCAGCGAAGGATCTGGCCCGCCTCTTAACCGAACCCGGAATCCGCGCCGGAATCCCCCGAAACCCATCGCCGCACCCCCTGTCAAACCACCAAGTCCCGGCAAAAGCTGAAAATTCCTGCAGCAATACCGCAGTCCAGCCGGTATAATTGCCGGATCGGGGCGTAGCGCAGTCTGGTAGCGCACCTGCCTGGGGGGCAGGTGGTCGCAGGTTCAAATCCTGTCGCCCCGACCAATTAAAACAAGATGTTGTGTGCAAGGACGCTGCCTGAAAGGGCGGCGTTTTTTGTTTGGGGTGGTGGTGTTGAGAGTTACGTATTCGCCTGCTTGGTACTCTTCGCAGCATGCCATTCACGAAGTGGATTGCATCACTGCTCCATTGCGACATACGAAGCGAGCGAACGCGCGAAGTCCCATTTCCGTGTAACGTCGCGCTCCCCGGCCATTCACGGCCGATATCAACGGATGAATCCCATGGCAGTCACCAGGAAAGAAGCGGCACTGGCCTCGAAACAGGCCCGGAAAGACAAGAAGAAGGCCGCGCGCGGCGTCGCGCCGGCGCCGAAAAAGGGCTGATAGCCCTTCCGCCTCCGTCCTCATCGCTCCCCGATGGGGACGGATGCCCGCCGCAATCGGCGTCACAGGAGAACCGCTTGACAGAGAAAGACGAGTTGCGCGGCATCTACGCCGAGGCGGTCGCCGAAGCACAGATCAGCTCCATGATCGCCGCGAAGGTGGTCGTCCTGGTGCCCGACCGCCAGCAGGCATTGAAGGCAGCCCAGGAAGCCATTGCCGAATTCGAGGCCACCGTGCTGCCGGAGATCGACGCGGAGATGCGGCCGTATGCGGAAAGCACCATCCGCAAGCTGCGTGAGCAGTATGCAGTACGGCCCTCGGCCCAGCCGGGCAGTGCTCCGGCCATGCGTCTGCGCCTGGTCGTGCCGAAAAAGCCGGAGGCCGATCCGGCGGAGTAGGCGTTTCGTGTGCCGGGCTGAGCAATTCGCCCGGCGTAACCACAGCAGAATCCAGGGTATTGTCCTCTTTCAAAGATGTCCGTTAAACCCGGGTCAGCTCAGTCTGTCCCCTATTATTCCTACTTTTTAATGCTACTGCGCTGAAGGCTTCTCGGTGAAAATCGCAGCTATAGGTCTGGGCCGATCAAGCAAAAGTCGATCAAAGTAACCAGACTCTGCTGGACCATTCCACGGATAGAGTCCATAAAAAGCCATGAGGAACTTTCGAACGATACCTGCTCCTAGAACACGAGCGCCAATAAATCTATTTTCTCGAAGCATTGCAAGCTCTTTGAATCTGGCGGCATTCGCCGGTGCACAGTTAGTAACTATCTGCCACACGTCACTTTTAAATAGTTCCTTCGTAACAAACTGAATCGTGATTAGAGTTTCTGAGTCTAAGGAATCTCCACATGCACCGAGTTGGTTCAAGTCTAAAGATCGGCAGTCATAGAATCCGCAGAGGTGACTATTCATCGGGCATGACTCAGTCTCAATCACCTGACCCAGCACATAAGTACCGTCCCCCAGTGGGACAGCGAAGACGTCACCGGAGCGCGCGGCGACTTGCTTTTTTCGCATGTAATTTCTATTCCTAGTTCCAAATGTCAAGCCCACCGCTTGATTTACAACCATCTGCCATTTTACAGCCGCTGCCAAGCCTAGACCCTGTAGTGTTCTCGTCGCCGCCAAATTTTTTTTCAGCCGCGTCGTATCGTTCTTGTCGCATTTGATGTCGCTTGTTCGCCAAATCGCCACCCTCTTTCTTCAGACCTCCCTGCTCGCGAATTTGCTTTTCTTCAAGGTAGTCTAGGTGCTCACCGGGTTTGCCTCGATCAAGAATCTCATATTCATGCTCGGTACCCAGCGCTTTGTCGTGCTCACTCTGCCGGGCTGTAAATCGATCCTCATTTTTCGCTTGCCCAACGTATTTCTCCCCGGTTTCGAGATCCTTGCGCAGATAAATGATGCCTTCGTGCCCGAGTTCTTCTGCGCCATGCGCAGCTCGATAGATTTCGCCTGCGCCGAATCCAAAACCAACAGTGCTCGCAGCATCTAGGCTAAGTGCAATTATGTTTGTGGCCGTTGCCCCTTCAGTTGCAAGCGCGTATAGATCATAAGCGACGAATGCAATATCAATAACGACCTTGCCGGAGGGGTCGATATACCGGTATGGATTATCGTTGCCATATGCATACCGATTGAAGCTGAACGGATTAGAGTCTTGAAAGGACTGCGGGTCCCCTGACAGGAATCTCCCGACCTGCGCGTCATAAATCCGTGCCTTCATATAGGTCAGCCCCGATTCGGCATCATAAGCATGCCCGGTATACCCGATCTTGTTCGCCACACCGTTCAGCTTGACCCCATACGGATCGTAATGCTCGCGCCAGGCCAGAGCCTTGCTTGAGGTCGTGGCCAGGCGGGGAGAGCCCAGCAGGTCCGCGTGCAGGTAGGTCGGTGTGCCGTTGGCCACTTCCGCCACGGTTTGGCCGTTGAGGTCGAGGTAATCGGTGGCGACGCCGGCCTTGCCGGTATAAACCAGTGTGCCCGCCAGGTCGTAGAGCGCGTATTCGACGGTGTTGTTCTGCAGCGTGGTCTTGATGCGGTTGCCGTGGGCGTCATAGGCATAGCTGGCCACGCCGGGAATGGCCGTGATCTCGTCGGCCAGGTTCCAGGTGTAGCTGTGGACGCCATCGGCGGTGATGCGGCCGCGGACGTCGTAGCCATAGCTGCGGCTGGCCGCGCCGCTGACGGTACTCAGCCGGTTGGTGGCGTAGTTGTAGCCGTAGCTCAGGTTGGCGGTGTTGTTGAGTAGCGTGCGCGCCTTGATGTTGTTGAAGGCGTCGTAGCTGTAGTTATAGGTACCCCAAAGATTACTGTCCACCGCCTGGGTCAGCCGATGTAGGCCGTCGTACTGGAAGCTGGCGGTGTCGACGCCGTCGACACCGTCTGCGATCGATTTCAGGTCGCTGTCGCCGTTGTAGCCATAGGTCAGCGATTGCAGTGTCGTGGCGCCGTTCTTGACCGTGACGGCCTGCGGGCGCAGCCAACTGTCCAGGGTCTGGCCGTAGCTCAGGCCATTGCCGAGGGTGTAGCTGCTCGGCAGGTTGTTGGGATAGTACTGCACGCCCGTCGCGTAGCTGCCGACACTCGTCGGCCGGCCCCAGGCATCCGGGTTATAGACGATGACGGCGCCGTCGGGATAGGTGCGCTTGGCCAGGTTGGCCTGGGTGTCGTAGCCCGGCGTCAGCGTGAAGGTGTTGCCGTCGATGACGGCCTGTTCCGATTTGAGCAGGCTGCGGTTGTACCAGCCATAAGTCCAGGTCGCGGTCGGATTGGTGGCTGAGGTCAGATGACCATCCGAGTCATAGCTCAGCGTCAGATTGCCGCTGCCATCCGGATAGGTGACCGAGGTCTTGCGGTTCATCGAGTCATAGCCGTTGACGATCTGCGCAGCAGTGGGCACCGTGCCGTAGTCGCAGAGGGAGGTACTGCCGCTCTGGCCGGTGGCGCTCCAGGTGATCTGGCTGGCAGCGTCGTAATTGATGACGGTCTGGCCGGTTTCCGGCTCGATCCGTTTGCACAGGCGGTGATAGCTGTCGTAGAGGTAGGTATCCGTCAGCGTGCCTTCGGCGCCGTTCTGCTGCACGTAGACGATCTCGCCGAAGACAGTGCGATTGATCGTTGTGGTCTGGCCCGGTGCGCTGATCAGGGTCGGGCTGCTTCCGCTCGGCGCATCGAAGGCTTGGTAGGTCGTCGTCGTGAGGTTCTGCGAAGCATCCTTCACCTGCTGCCGGCTGCCGGACAGGTAACTGAGGGTTTGCAGCGTGGTACCGTCGGTATTCATCTTAAGCGTGAGCCGGCCCAGGGCATCGTAGGTGGAGCGGATGCCGGAGGTTGGGTTCGACGCGGTCGAAGGATACGACTTGAAGAGGGGGCGGCTCGCATAGTCGTAAGACGTGCCGGTATAACGCAGCGTGCCGGTCGTCGTATCCTTTTCCTCTACCAGGATGGGGCGCCACAGTGCGTCGTAGTAAGTGCTGGTCTGTAGCTTTCCTACTGTGGTGCGCGCCCGCCAGCTGCCGACGGGAATACCCAGCTCCGATGTGGCGAGAGGCACATAGCTTGTGATCGGCGAGGCCCAGGCCACCGTATCGCCAGTCGGATAGGCGATGCTGGTATTCCGCCCCATCGTATCGTAGCCATAAGTAGTCTGATTTCCGCGAGCGTCGGTAGTACCGGTAATCCAGCCGTTGTCGTCGATGCCAGCGGATTTGGTGCTGTTATCGGGAAACAAGGCGTTCTGCGGCGCGCCGCGTTTCCAGTTCGACAGCGTGGCGGTGCGGCCAAGGCCGTCCTTGATCGTCGCCATCGTGCCGTCGCCGTTGTAGCTGAAGTTCAGCTGCGCCAGGCCGAAGCGGTAGGTGGTCGTGGGCAGGGCCGTGGTGGGATCGTAGTCGGTTGCAGCCTCGACCACCCCGGTGTTGCTATTGGTGCTGGACTTGACCTGGCTCAAGACCCAATGCTGGGTGTTGTCGGAATAGACCTTGACGTCAGTGCGGCTGCCGCCGTAGGAATTCGCACGGGTGACGCTGAGACTGCGGGCGAAGTTGTCGAAGCTGTTGACCGTGTTGGTGTAGGTGTCGCCATCCTGCTGCAGCGTGGTCAGCGTGCGGGGTACCAGGTAGGAATCGCTGAAGTTATCGGGATGGCGCGCGACGATGTCGCCCATCACCCTGGCATACGGCGGGCTGGTCGGATTCAGCGCATAGCTGGTGCTCTCATCGCGGACCAGCAAGCCGCCGGCGCTATAAGTCTGCCTGCGAAGCAGCTTGCCTTCGTCGATGTAATAGCGGATACCGTAGGTGTAGACCGTATAGGAGCCATCCGGATTAGTCACCGTGACAGTCTTGGTGTCCGCCGGGCAAGGCGCGCTGCAGGTGGAGTAACCGCCCACAGCGGCGCTGAAACTGGCGAGCCAGGTCAGGGGCTGCAGTCCGGGGCCGGTAATTTGCTTTTGCGTCAGCGCAAAGTTGTCACGCAGGATCGGCGGTCCGTAGGTGACAAAACCGCCGCTGTCGGGCTCAATGAAGCATTGGGAAGTGACTTGGGTACGGGCATGGCGCGTCGGCGAAAAGGTAAAACTGCCGGTAGCGCCGCTGGGATGCCTGAAGGAAAACGTCTTGGCAATATTGGCTAGCCAGCCGCCGGGCGTGTCGCAATCCGATGCCGGATGGGCAGGGTCGTAGATTAGCGTCAACTGCGGGGTATTGATGCTCCAACTGCTGCCGTCGGGCAGAAGCACACCGGTCAGCGTTCCGGCTGCATAGCTGTACTGCCAGGGGCGGCCGTTGGCTGTGGCACTGGCGATGGTGCCGTCGCTGTTGTAATTCAAGGTAATTGAGCGGCCGTCGCTGGAAGCGATGCCGGTCAGCTGCGAACCGCTCCAGGTATAGGTGACCGTATTGCCGAAGCGGTCCTGAATTTGCGTCGGATAGAGGCGCACTTCCATACGATCGAGCTGCTGCTGGCCGGACAACGGTCCGCTGGTCAGCGTCGAGAACGGCCGGCTCGTCATCCAGTTGAAGGTGTATTTGGTGCCGCTGCTGTCCGTCACCAGGAAGGCTTCACCGCTATATCCCGGCTGACTGCTGGGATTGGCCAACGACGACAGGCAACGTACTTGAGAGAAATCCAGGGTGCCAATCTGCGTGGTCTGGCCATCGGTCATCGCCGGGCCGGCGTAGCCCTGCAGCAAGGAGTGCTTGCCGTGGCCCGGGATGTAGAGGAAGTTGCCGCGCCAGTAATCCCAGTTGCGTCCTTGGGTGTCAGGGATGGCAACGGCCCTATAGGCGACGCCAGTATTGGTGCAGCGCGCGTAAGGGTTGCTGCCTTGGGTTGTCCAGCCGTACGTATACGAGAACACGCCGCTGATGTAGGGAATGTCGAGATTCCAGTTGGCCATCATGCCGCCGACCTCCAGGCCTTCGGCATCCTCTGCGGCCAGCGTGCGGGCGAGGCGCACCGGCAGGCTGTTGTTGCCGGGCAGATCGATGTCGGTCACGCTGAAGCTTGTGCTACCGTCGTAGTAGTTGGTGGAGTCGCCGAACAGGTCAGTGCCCAGGGTGCCGATCGAATGGCCCGATTGAATGCGCTTGCCCCATTCCGCCACGTCGGTAATGCTCTGTGCATGGGCAGTACCCGCGAGACCGAGCAGCAGGAAAGCAATGATCGGGATATGGAATGGAAGCCCGCCCCTCGCCACATCGAAATGGGCGCAGTCCCCGACAATTCCCCGCAGCCAGCTGATCACCAACGCACCTTTCGACATATTCCCCTTATCCCCATAAGTCTTTAGGGCACGCAACTCGTGAGCCGCGCCAAATCACACTCCGCGCATCTCCCAAAAAGCGGTGCCGCTTCACCGGTACGCAAACGGCATGAAACGCAGCGAACAGCGCTGCAAGCCAGACGCGTCTTGTCCCCCAAAATCCCAGGCAGCGCGAGACGCTCGCCAAGCCCGCCTATCGGATACCGAAGAGTACATAATGCGTGGCCTCGTGAACAATGTTGTGATGTGGATCACAAAGCCATGGGGCCTTCCGGCCGCTCAAGGAGCCTGACTTTCGGTGAACTGATCTCTTTATCCTCGCCTTTTTCCCTTGGCCTCAAGGAAGCCGCCTAAGGAGCTTCGACGTCCCGAGCCATCCGGGCGGGCACGGCGCTTCCAGACGGAATCGGCCGCCGGTGCACTGATATGGGTGTAGAGAGTTGCAGGGCACAACCACGCGCAATGAATCATCGAAATCCAGCCCCGGCCTTGGCCGGGGCTGGACCGTTCCGACTACGGGTTAATGGACCGGCGAGGGGATTCTCCAGATCTGCGAGGGCGAGTCGTCATCGCAGGCAGCGCGATGGGATTCAAAATAGATCCACTGGCCATCGGGGCTCATCGTCGGCGCGCCATCCTCCTCGCCCGGATTGTTGGTCGCCCGCACCACGGTGCTACCGTCGGCCGAGACCAGGAAGATGTTCGACTCCGTGACCGAGCGATCGCCCGGGCACGGCGTCTGCTTGCCGTAACAGGCGGAATCGAGAATCCACTTGCCGTCGGCCGACCACGAGGCGTCGCTGTCGCAGTTGTCCACGCTCGAGCCCACGCCGGTGATCTGGGTCAGGCCGCTGCCGTCGGCGTTGATGGTGAACAGATAGTAAACGCCGTCGTTCTTCACATCGGTGCGCCGCTGGAACAGGATGCGCGTGCCATCGGGCGACCATACCGGCAGGCGGTTGTCGCCATCGGTAACCAGGCGCTTGACCGGCCCCCCGGCGGTCGGGACGACATCGATGGCGCCGGCATAGCCGTCCGAGGACTGCCCGTTGTCCAGATCGTCCTCCAGCACGATGGTCTTGCCGTCCGGAGCAAAAGTCGGTTCCTGGTAGGCATGCCCCGGCGCGCTCTCCTCATCGGTGACCTTGCGCAGGCCGGTGCCGTCCGGTGCGATGACCCAGACGTCGCCGTCCTGGTTGATGTCGGCGAAGGTGATGAGGTTGACGGCGGCGTTCCAGGTCGCCAGCCCGTTGACGTTGGTGGCGCCGTATTTGTTGATCACGGCGGTGGCGGTGCTGCCGTCGGCGGGCATTTTCCACAGCCCGCCCGCGCTGCCGTCGTAGCCGTTGGTATAGCGCGTGAATACCAGGGTCTGGCCGTCCGGCGACAGGGCGGGGTTCTGTGCGCTGACCTTGCCGGTGGTCGGATAGATCAGCTCGGCGCCGTCTGTGCGCGCCGCCGTGGGACGGGCGGCCGCCAGCAGCGGTATGCAAATCAGCGGAACGACGACAAGAGGGCGTATAGCTTTGACGAACGTCATGGTGTGGCTCCTTTCCTGTTGTTCTGCGTCGCGATGGACGCTTTGGTAGTGCTCGGAGCAATAACGCTCTCGGCAGACGAAACAGGACAAGGGATGCGCTCACACCATGCCCGCGCCATCCCCCGTCATTCCTGTCGCCGTCATCCAGGGTTTTGAGCGAACTGTGCGTTTTCCGCCGCCGGCGGCGTTGTTACAGGCGCGGCATTGAAATCAGGCGTCGCGGCGAATCATCGCCTTTGAATTTGATCTGTCCTCATCGGAAGCAGATCTCGCCAGCGACCCGTCAACTGCACGCTTTACTGCGAGCTCGTATCTCGGCGCTGATGGCCAGGCAAGCGGCGTAGCCGGAGGAAATGCAGTGGAATCCAGGCATGCGGCGCGCTTTCCCGAATTGCACTCTCTTATCGGCCAGACGACTTGCGGCAAATTGTGAAAAATCACCATAAGTAATTGTAAATATTAAAGAATATACAATTTCAAGTCTCCGGGAACGACCCTCCGCGCATTTCGCTCACCGCATGCGTGCCAACACAAACCCATGGCACACATGGCACGCATGGCGTTCCATGAAGAGCGGCCCCGCCCCTTAAACCAGCGGCCCCCCAGCAGCATCCAAGAACGACATCGAGCCCCGCAACGCCGCGGTGCAGGTCGTCGCTATGGGGGAGGGGCTATGCGTCTGACCGAGCTGTCGCAAACCAATCCGGCCGCCATCGTGGCCGGGGCGCTGATCCTGCTGCTGTTCGGCTCCCTGGCCCTGATCCAGCTGCCGATCCAGCTCCTGCCCAATACCACGCAGCCGCTGATCAGCGTGGTCAGCGGCTGGCGCGAGGCGGCGCCGGCCGAGGTGGAGCAGGCCCTGGTGGAGCCGCAGGAGAACGTGCTCAACGGCATGTCCGGCGTGGTCGAGATGCGTAGCTTCATCCAGCGCGGCTTCGGCATCATCAACATCACCTTCGAGCTGGGCACCGACATGACCCAGGCCATGCTCGACGTGCTCAACCGGCTCAATCGCGTGTACCCGACGCCGCCGGTGGATTCCGACCGGCCGCAGGTGATCGGCGGCAACGGCAACTTCAACCAGAACGTCGCGGCCTCGCTGTTGCTGCGGCCGCTGCCAGGCAACCCGGTCACCGACCTGGCGCGCTACCAGAAGCTGATCACCGAGGTGATCAAGCCGCGCCTGGCGCAGGTGCCGGGCGTGTCCAACGTCAACATGCAGAGCGAGCGGCCGCGCCAGGTGCAGGTCGATTTCGATCCGTTCCGCGCCGCGGCCCTGGGCGTGTCGGTGGACAAGATCACCACCGCGCTGTCGCGCGCCCAGGATTCCTCCGCCGGCTTCAGTGATGTCGGCCGGCGCCAGCTCACCGTGCGCTTCACCGGGCGCGAGGCAGTGCCGGACCTGGGCGGCCTGATTCTCGGCTGGAGCAACGACCGCCCGATCTACCTGCGCGACCTGGCGGAAGCCAAGGTCGATCTCGCCGACCAGCGCAACTTCACCCTGCGCAACGGCGAGCCGGCGTACTACATCACCCTGTCGCGCACCAACGAGTCCAACACCGTCGCCATCATCGACGGCGTCAAGCAGGCGCTGATCGAACTCAACGATGGCCCATTGAAAGCGGACAAGCTCTACCTGGAGCTGTCCTGGGACGCCAGCGTCTACGTGCGCCGCGCCATCGGCTTCGTCCGCGACAGCCTCATCGTCGGCATCCTGCTGGCCATCGGCGGCCTCTGGTACTTCCTGCGCGGGCTACGCGCGCTGACGGTGATCGCCGCCACCATACCGCTGTCGCTGGCCTTCGCGGTGATCACCCTGCACCTGCTCGGGCGCACGCTCAACGTCATCTCGCTCGCTGGCCTGGCCTTCTCCACCGGCATCGTCACCGATGCTGCGCTGATCGTGCAGGGCAACATCATCCGCTACATGCAGGCCGGCCGCGGCAGCCTCAAGGCTACCAGCGAAGGCGCCAGCGAGGTGATCCCGGCGCTGTTCGCCTCAATGCTGACCAGCATCGCCATCTTCCTGCCGGTGCTGTTCATGAAAGGGGTGGAAGGGCAGCTGTTCGCCGACCTCGCCATCACCATGGCGGTGGCGCATGCCGGCTCGCTGCTGGTGGCGGCGACGGTAATCCCCGCCGCCAACCGCTGGGCCCTGGCGCGGGATATCCCGGCCGACCAGCACAAGCACTGGTGGAGCAATATGGCCGGCTTGGCGATGCGCCTGACCGATACGCCGTTCCAGCGCGCCGCCTGGATCGGCACCCTGGTCTGCGGCAGCGCGCTGTTCTGCTATCTGCTGGTGCCCAAGATCGATTACCTGCCGGTGGCGCCGACAGACAATCTGCAGGCGCCGTTCCAGGTCGCCGCCGGCAGCAACATCCGCACCATCCGCGACGAGCTGGGCAAGACCATCGTCGACCGCCTCAAGCCGCACATGCACGACGGCAAGCAGCCGGAAGTGAAGTACTACAACCTGTACATGGACGACTCCGGCAACAACCAGCTGACGGTGTACCCGAAGAATCCGGGCGAAGGCGCGGCGATGCAGAAGACCCTGCGTGAGGAGATCCTGTCCGGCCTGCCGGACACGCAGGCCTTTGTCAGCCGCGGCTCGCTGCTCTCGGTCGACGGCGGCAACGGCCGCAACATATCGCTGGACCTGCAGGGCTCGGACATGCCGGGCCTGCTCGCCGCTGCCAAGGTGGCGCAGCAGGGCATCATCGATGCAATACCCGGCACTTTTCCGCAGCCGACGCCGCCGCTGTCGCTGGCCGAGCCGGAGCTGCAGCTGAAGCCGGAGGAGTGGCGCATCTCGCGCGCCGGGCTGGATCGCTACAGCGTCTCCGCCGCGCTGCGCGCGCTCACCGGCGGCCTCTACATCGGCGAATACTTCGACGGCAACGAGCGCATGGACATGATCCTGCGCGGCCCGCGCTGGCGCTCGCCGGAGGAGCTGTCCGAGTTGCCGCTGGTGACGCCGGCTGCCGGCGTGCAGACCGTCGGCGACCTTGCCGAGCTGAAGCAGACGGTGGGGCCGACCACGCTGCTGCGCCTCAACGGCCGCCGCACCGTGGATATCTCCTTCGAGCCGCCTGAGAACATGACCATCGCCGACGCGCAGAAAGTGCTGCGCGAGAAAGTGGAGCCGCAGGTGCGCGCAGCGCTGCCGGCCGGTGCCACCCTCAGCTACAACGGCACCGCCAGCGATCTGAAGAAGGCGCTGAAGACCATGTCCAGCAACTTCGCCCTGGCCATCGCCATCCTGTTTGCGCTGATGTCGGCGCTGTTCCGCTCGGTGCGCGACAGCTTCATCGTGCTGCTGGTGCTGCCGGTGGCGATGGCCGGCGGCGTCGCCGGCCTGCGCTTCCTCGGCCTGTTCCATTTCCAGGCACTGGATCTGTTGACCATGATCGGCTTCATCATCCTGCTCGGCCTGGTGGTCAACGCCTCGATCCTGCTGGTGGATCAGACCCGCGCACGCGAGCGCGCCGGGGTGCCGCGGCGCGAGGCGGTGGCGCAGGCGCTGGAAACGCGTGCCCGGCCCATCGTGCTGTCCACCCTCACCGCCGTGCTCGGCATGCTACCGCTGATGCTGGCGCCGGGCCTGGGCGCAGAGATCTACCGTGGCCTGGCCACCGTCACCGTGGGCGGCATGGTGCTCGGCACCGCCTTCACCTGGTTCCTGATGCCCAGCCTGCTGCGCCTGGGAGAAGCGCAGCCATCGATCGCACACAACGAGGTGCCGGCATGAAGCGCCTGGGCATGAAGATCGGGCTCACCGCATTCCTGCTGGCCAGTGCCTCGGCCCTGGCGGTGGCGCAGACGCCTTCGGCGCCGGTGCGGGTGATTGCGGCGGAGTTGAAGCAGATGTCGCCCTCGGTCTCGGTGTCGGGCCAGGTGCAGAGCCATAGCACCGCCAGCCTGTCCGCCTCGGTCGAGGGCAACCTGGCCTGGATCGCCGATGTCGGCACAGTGGTGAAGCAGGGCCAGGTGGTGGCGCGGCTGGATACCGCGCAGCTGTCGCTGCAACGGGCCGAGCTGGGCGCGCGCGTCACCCGCGCCGAGATCGCGTTGAAACAGGCGCAACGAGAGTTCGAGCGCCTGTCCGCGGCCGGCGATGCCATCACCCGCGACCAGCTCGATGTGCAGGAGAACACGCGCGATCTGGCGCGCAGCGACCTGGAGATCGCCAAGGCGACTCAGCATGAGTTGGAGGAACGCCTGTCGCGCATGGAATTCCGCGCGCCGTTCAACGGCGTGGTGGTGGAGCGGGTCAAGCGCGCCGGCGAGTACGCCGCGATCGGCGACGTGGTGGCGCGTCTCGGCGGCAACGGCGGCCTGGAGATCCACCTGTTCCTGCCGCTGCGTCATGTCCGCGCCATTCACCCGGGCGGCGAGGTCACGGTGCATGTCGATGGCATCACCGCGAGCGCGCCGGTCAAGGCCATTGTGCCGGTGGGCGATGCGCTGTCGCAGAGTTTCGAGGTGGTGCTGGATGCGCAGCGCATCGAGCCGCTGCCGGCGGTGGGCGCCCTGGTCCACGCCGAGCTGCCGCTGGGCACGCCGCAGCAGTTGCTGGCAGTGCCGCGCGATGCCCTGATCATCCGCGCCGAAGGCATGACCGTGTTCCGCATCCGCAACGAAAAAGCTGAGCGCGTCGCAGTCAAGCCGGGCATCGCCGACGGCGAATGGATCGCGGTGGACGGTCTGCTGACGCCGGGCGATAGCGTGGTAGTGCGCGGCGGCGAGTCGCTGCACGACCAGGACAAGGTGCAGATCGTCGCAGCGCCTTCGGTCTAGGGTTTTATTCCGATTCGAGCAAGGAGTGGCGAATGGCTGGAAAGGGATGGATTGCAGTAGCTGTTGCGGTGTGCCTGAGCGCTTGTGCCGGCGAGCAGACCATGCCGGCGTCGTCGAAAACCGTGCTGGAGACTCGCTTCGCAGCGTTCAACCGGCATGATCTCGATGCGATCGTAGCGCTATACGCGCCGGATGCCGTGCTGATTTCCCCGGGCTTCTGTGCTGATCGCAGCGGCTCCGAGGGCGCCCGCCGGACTTATGGCGAACTGTTTCAGGCCTATCCGGACATCACCGACGAAGTGACTGCCTATGTCGTCGACGACGATCATATCGCGGTGCAGTTTATCGCCCGTGTCGGCAAGCCCGGCGCCGGGTTTTCGGCGCCCATCGCGAATTTTCTGACGCTTGAGCACGGACTGATCAAGCGCGACGTGACCTACTTCGACCCCAAGGGACGTCCCTGCAACTGAGTCATGGGGCGCAATCGTCGCCGGGCCGCCCAAAATCCCACACTTGCTTTGGACCCGATGGATTCGGAGCCTCAGTTCTGTGGACGCGGCGCCGGCCTCATCTGGTTGTGCGGTTGCTGCTGGGAAACCGGTGGAGGCTGCTGCGGATGCGGTAGCGGGTAGTTCGGGCCGATCTGCCGCTGTCCCTGTCCCTTGTTGCCCCCGGACTGCTCGTTGCGGTGGTGGTCGTAGTCATTGCCGAAGCCATTGCCTTGGCGATTACGCCCGTAGTTCTGCTCGAGGATGATGACCTGGGGTGGCAGCAGCGCAGCGGGCTCCGGCTGGATTTCGGCGCTGGTGTCCTGCGCCGGAGGCGGTTGCGGCGCGGCTTGGCCGTAAGCGGGCAGGGTGCCGGTGTTCCAGTTGCGCGCGTAGGCGAATTGCGCGTAACGGTTGCAGGCCGAGGCCTGCAATTCCGGATACTCGCCGTTCTGATTGTTGTTCGCAGCCTCGTAGCAGTTCTTTTGCAGGGCGTAATAGGTCGCCTGATCCCGTGCGAATGCGGCCTGCTCCGCCGCGGCCTCATCCTCGGCCCGCCGTGCGGCCCTGTCCGCATCTTCGGCCGTCGGGCTCATCGCCTGGCGCGCATCGGGCGGTGCTGTCTGGTCCGGCTCCGCAGCTTCAGACGTGGCGGAATCGGCGGACGGCGGCACTGCGGAGGCCGCGGCGGCAAGCTGCGGCGCCGCGGGTTTCGGCCGCACAAGGCGCTGCAGGCCGTAAGTGGCGCCGGTAATCAGCACCACCCCGGACACGGCATAGGCAAAGTAGTCGATAACCCTTTTCAGGCCGGGACTCACCAGCAGCTCCAGGCGGCCTGCCGCCGCCATGCAATTCGGTACACGCCTCCAGGCATGATGCGGGCGCAAGCCATACAGGGCAAGCGCCGCGGCGGCTCATGGCAGGAGGGGAATCTGGTGGCCGCGGCGGAGGAGTTCGGAGGAGATCACCGGGGACGCTGTTCGCATCCCGAACCTCCGCGGCGGCCGAGGTAAAGACCGGTCAATCGGGGAGGGGTTCCGCCGCAGGGAAAAACTTTACCTGCTTGTTTGATAGGGGCTTACTCCCCCGATTCCGCCGATCCGGGCAAAACCTAGACAGGCCAGCGTTGCAGCAGGTTTTCCAGCTCCGAACGGATGTCGTGCAGTTCCTTCTGCTTGCGCGACGTGGTGGCCGGCGCAGCACCCACCACGATATCGTTGCTCGCCGGCACCGGCTGGATCGCCTTGAGCCGTTCGGACTTGGGCTGGTCCTTGAGCCGCTGGCGCGCGCCGCCGATGGTAAAGCCCTGTTCATACAGCAGGCTGCGGATATGCCGCACCATCAGTACGTCGTCGAGCTGGTAATAGCGGCGGTTGCCGCGGCGCTTGATCGGCTTGAGCTGCGGGAATTCCTGCTCCCAGTAGCGCAGCACATGCGGCTTGACCGCGCACAGGTCGCTGACTTCGCCGATGGCGAAGTAACGCTTGCGCGGAATTTCCGGCAGTGGTGCGAGCAGTTCAGCCGCTGTTTTCATCAACGCTCACTCGCAGGCGCAGCTTCTGGCCCGGACGGAAGGTGACGACGCGCCGCGCCGAGATCGGGATTTCCTCGCCGGTCTTGGGATTGCGGCCCGGACGGCGGTTCTTGTCGCGCAGCTCGAAGTTGCCGAAACCGGAGAGCTTGACCGGCTCGCCGCTTTCCAGCCGCCCACGAATCTCCTCAAAGAAGAGATCCACGAATTCTTTGGCTTCGCGTTTGTTCAGCCCCAGTTCGTCGAACAGGGCTTCAGCCAGTTCTGCTTTGGTCAGCGCCACGCTCTCGACCTCAACTATCCTCGGACAGAGGCCCCCAGTTGGGCGGACACGCTTGCGGTTACTTCCCCAACCGCAGCGTCTATTTCCTCAATGTTAAGGGTGCGTGAATAGTCTTGAAAAATCAAGCCTAAAGCCATGCTTTTAAAGCCTTCAGGCAAACCCGGACCGTGATACATGTCAAATATGTGTACGGACTTGAGCAGCGGACCGCCCGCCCCGCGGGTCACCGCGACGAGTTGCTGCGCCGTGATTTCCTCTTTCAGCACCAGCGCCAGGTCGCGCCGCGACGAAGGGAAATCGGATACCGGACCGGGTTGCGGCAGCCGCGCCGCGCAAACCGCATCGGCATCCAGCTCGAACAGCAGTAGCGCATCGCTCACATCCAGCGACTGCGCCAGGCGGGGGTGGAGGGCGCCAAGCCAGCCCACCGGCTGGCCCTCGCGCAGGATGCGCGCGCTGCGCCCCGGGTGCAGCGCGGCGTGTTCGCCGCGCTCGAAGCTGAATTGCTTGGCCGAACTGCCCAGCAGGGCCACCAGGTCGGCTTTGACGTCGTAGAAATCGACCGCGCGCTCCGGTTTGCTGCCCCATTGCTCGGCCAGCGCGCTGCCGGCGACCAGCCCGGCCAGCTTCTGCGTCTCGCGGGTGCCGGCGCCGTCGGGGAAGTAGCTGGCGCCGCACTCGAACAGGCGCGCGCGCTTCTGCTGCCGCTGGCGGTTGTAGAGCCAGGTGGGGATCAGACCGCTCCACAGTGTGGTGCGCATCACCGCCATGGTCTCGGCGATGGGGTTGTCCAGCGCCACGGCGGCAACGCCGGGGTTGAGCTGCGCCTGCAGCTTGGGATCGACGAAGCTGTAGGTGACCACCTCCTGGTAGCCGCGCGCCACCAGGGCGTCCTTCAGGCTGTCTAGGGGGCGCTGCGTCTCCGGGGTGGAGAACGGCGCCAGCGAGGCGGCATAGGCGCGCGCCGGGATGCGCTCGTAACCGAACAGCCGCCCGACTTCCTCGACCAAATCCGCTTCGATGCGCAGGTCGTAGCGATGGGTCGGCACGCGGGCGCGCCATGCGCCGGCGTCCTCGGCCTGGGTCTCGATGCCGAGCCGTCCGAGCAGCACCGGCACTTCGCGCGCCGGCACCGGGCAGCCGAGCAGGCGTTCGACGCGGCTGTGGCGCAGGCGGATGGTGGCGGCGTACTGCGGCGCCCGTCCGACTTCGACGATGGGGCCGGCTTCGCCGCCGCAGATCTGCTGCACCAGCTGGGTGGCGCGCTCCAGCGCGCGCCGCTGCAAGGCGGGATCGACGCCGCGCTCGAAGCGGTAGCGCGAGTCCGACAGCAGCTTGTAACGCCGGCCGCTGGTGGCGATGCTGACCGGATCGAAGCAGGCCGCTTCGAGGAACACCTGGGTGGTGCTTTCGCTGACGCCGGAGGCGATGCCGCCCATCACGCCGGCTAGCACCAGCGGGCCGCTGTCGTCGGTGATCAGCAGGTCGGCTGGGGTCAACTCGATGGTCTGCTCATTGAGCAGGGCCAGCTTCTCGCCGGCACGGGCGCGGCGAATGCGCACCGGACCCACCAGGCTGGCGTAGTCGAAGCCGTGCATCGGCTGACCCAGTTCCAGTAGCACGTAGTTGGTGATGTCCACCACCGGGTGGATGGCGCGGATGCCGGAACGGCGCAGGCGCTCGCGCATCCAATCCGGAGTGCGCGCCTTGGGATTGAGCTTGGTGACGACGCGGCCGACATAGTGCGGACAGCCGACGGCGTCCTCGACGATGACGTCCTTGCTCGGCAACGCGCTGACCACCGCGGGGCGGATGGTCGGCGGCTTCGCCGGCAGGCTGTACAGCGCCGCCACCTCGCGCGCCAGGCCGGCGATGCTGAGGCAGTCGCCGCGATTTGGCGTCAGCTCGAGGTTGAGCAGGTTATCGGTCAGCGCCAGGTGCTTTTCGATCGGTGTGCCGGGGAGCGCGTTCTTGTCGAATTCGAGCAAGCCTTCGGATTTCTCCGCCAGGCCCAGCTCGGAAGCGGAGCAGAGCATGCCGGCGGATTCGATCCCGCGCAGCACCGCGGCTCCGATTTCCTTGCCGCCGGGCAGGCGCGAGCCGGGCAGGGCAGCGGGCACCAGGATGCCGGCGCGCGCGTTGGCGGCGCCGCAGACGATCTTGAGGGTGGTGCCGGTGCCGGCGTCGACGTCGCAGACCCGCAGGCGGTCGGCCTGCGGGTGTGGCTCGGCCTTGAGGATGCGACCTACCACCACGCCCTGCGGCAGATCGGTGCTCAGGGGCTCGGCTTCGCATTCGAGGCCGGCCAGGTTGAGCTTCTCGGCCAGGGCCTTCGCGCTCACCGGCGGATTGACCCATTCGCGCAACCAGTTTTCGGAAATTTTCATGGCTTACGGTAGTCGGTCGGGCTCAACGGAACTGCTCGAGGAAACGCAGATCATTATTGAAGAACAGGCGCAGATCGTCGACGCCGTAGCGCAGCATCGCCAGGCGCTCCACGCCCATGCCGAAGGCATAGCCGGTATAGCGTTCCGGGTCGATGCCGACCGCGCTGAGCACGTTCGGGTGGACTACGCCGCAGCCCAGGAGCTCCAGCCAGCGGTCGCCCCAGCGCATGTGCACATCGGCGCCGGGCTCGACGAAGGGGAAGTAAGAGGGACGGAACAACACTTCCGCATCGCGCTCGAAGAACAGCGAGAGGAAGCGCATCAGGTCATGCTTGAGATCGGCCAGGCCGACATTCTCCGCCACGTACAGCCCTTCCACCTGGTGGAACATGGGGCTGTGGGTGCGATCGAAATCGACGCGGTAGACGCGGCCGGGGCAGATGATGCGGATCGGCGGCTTGCGCTGCTTCATGGTGCGGATCTGCACCGGGCTGGTATGGGTGCGCAGCAGGCGCGCGCCATCCAGCGCATAGAAGGTGTCTTGCATCGCCCGCGCCGGGTGCGATTCGGGAATGTTGAGCGCCTGGAAATTGTGCCAGTCGTCCTCGATCTCCGGGCCCTGCACGCTCTCGAAGCCCATCGAATTGAAGATGCGCTCGATGCGCCGGATGGTGCGGGTCACCGGATGCAGGGCGCCGACGCCCTCGCCGCGGCCGGGCAGGGTGACGTCGATGGTTTCCGAAGCCAGCTTGCGCGCCAGCTCCGCTTCGCCCAGCGCCTGCGCCTTGCGCTCCAGCGCTGCGCCCAGCGTTTCCTTGACGCGGTTGACCTGTTCGCCGAAAGCCTTGCGCTGCTCCGGGGCCATGCCGCCAAGCTGCTTCAGCAGCTCGGTGACGCGGCCTTTCTTGCCGAGCAGATCGACGCGCAGCTGTTCCAGCACACGCGGATCGCTGGCGGCTTCGATTTCGGCGACGGCCTTGCCGCTCAGTTCTTCAAGATCGATGGTCATTGGTCTTTGCACAAAGAAAAAGGGGAGTGGCGCTAGCGCCGCTCCCCTTGCTCAAGGGTACTGCTGGTCCGGACGCGGATCAGGCGGCGAGCTTGGCCTTGGCCTGGGCCACCAGCTGCGCGAACGCGGGCTTGTCATGGATCGCGATATCGGACAACACCTTGCGATCCAGCGCGACGCCGGCAGCTGCCAGCCCGTGCATAAATCGGCTATAGGACAGGCCATTCTCGTTGGCGCCGGCGTTGATGCGGATGATCCACAGGGCGCGGAACTCACGCTTTTTGACGCGGCGATCGCGGAACGCGTACTGGCCCGACTTGATGACCTGCTGCTTGGCGGCGCGGTAGACGCGTGAGCGGCCGCCGTAGTAGCCCTTGGCTTTCTTTAGCAACTTCTTGTGGCGGGCGCGTGCTGTAACGCCTCTCTTGACTCGTGCCATTTCTTGAATACCTCTTGGTTATTAAGTTCGCTGCTGCGAATCTTTTAGGGTTGGAAAAGCTGCAATACGCCTGTGAATGCTTTAGGCGTACGGCAGCAACTGACGGACTTCTTTATTGTCCGATCCATGCACCATCTGAGGCCCACGCAGATCGCGGATGCGCTTTGCGGACTTCTTGGTCAGGATGTGGCGCTTGTGGGAGCTGCTGCGCTTGAACCCACCCTTGCCGGTGCGGGCGAAGCGCTTGGCGGCGCCACGGTTGGTCTTCATCTTCGGCATCTTTGTAACTCCAGGTAAAACTCGTTTTGCAGCGTTATCTTCAGTGCTTGCGCGGTGACATCACCATGATCGCCTGCCGCCCTTCCATCTTCGGCGACTGCTCGATCAGGGCCACTTCTTCCAGATCGCCCTTGATGCGGTCGATCAGCTGGAAACCCAACTCCTGGTGCGCCATCTCGCGGCCCTTGTAGCGCAGCGTGATCTTGACCTTGTCGCCTTCTTCCAGGAAGCGCAGCAGAGCGCGCAACTTGGTCTGGTAATCGGCTTCTTCCGTCGTCGGGCGGAATTTCACTTCCTTGACCTGAATCTGTTTCTGCTTCTTGCGCGCCGCCTGCTGGGACTTGTCCTTCTGGTAGATGTACTTACCGTAGTCCATGATCTTGCAGACCGGCGGGTCGGCGTTCGGCGATACTTCAACCAGATCGAGACCTTCGCCTTCGGCCTTGGTGATCGCATCCCGCGTCAACATGACGCCAACCTGCGAGCCATCTGACCCGATCACTCGTACACGTGGTACGTTGATCTCCTCATTACGGCGATCCTGACGTTCTGCGCTGATACGCAAACCCTCCGACGGACAATAGAAACGCCGGCGCCTATCGCAAGGCCCCGACAGAAAAGACGACCATTATAGCGGTGCGCTCCAGCAGGGCACAAGCCGCAACCACCCTGCCATTACAGGGACTTGCGCACGATTTTCGCCACAGCCGCCCGATGGTCGGGGCAGTTGCGGCGGGAACTGGGCCCGAGGCGCATTCCCCATGGCTGAAAAACATCCATTTATTGTTTATTTTCAACGTCTTTTGTGATCAAGGCAATACTTCGCCGGTACCTTGGTCCGATTGCGGATGGCCGCCTTATTTCAGGGTGAACTCCACCCTGGTGGATGGTCCTTTGTCCTGAATGCCGCTGGCATCCATCTTCGGTGCGACCGTGTAGATGCGTCCGGCGTCGATCTTGCCCGTGCCTGCAAACCACTGCTGCACCACGCTGGCCCGGTGCTGCGCAAGTGCCGTGAGGTCGGCGTCGCTCACGGCGGTGTTGTCCAGCAACAGTTTCTTCATCTCGTCGGCGGGTATGGTTTTGGCGATGCCGACGAAATTGCGCGGCTTCTTGATGTCGGCGGCGCTGTAGGCCTTGGCCAGGTACTTGTCGTATTCACCCGGCGCCAGGGTGACGCTGTCGAT
>FTIF01003315.1_pt2 | contig 37548 bp, 34 predicted proteins | sample 1658001 | NCBI WGS metagenome assembly FTIF01 (sample SAMEA3914789, study PRJEB12502) | metagenome | biome: forest; material: soil | place: Canada | collected 2011-07-03 | depth 0.3 m | reverse complement strand
AAGCCCTGCTTCTCGCCGGCCATGGCGCGCACGCCCACGCCCTGCTCGGTGTGGTGGCTGCCCTGCTTGACGATACCGTCCTCGAAAAACCAGCTCTCGGTCACCGCATGCTGGAAATAGAGGTCGGCGGCATCGACGCCGGGCTTCATCAGGCCGCTCAGCACACGCTGGATGCGCGACTCGTCGAGTTCGGCAGGGGCCAGCAGGGTGCGGCGGGCGAGGTCTAGGGATTGGCTCATGGGGGAATTATGGGGGAAAAGCGGGTGCTTCCAAGATTATGGGCTTTATTGGCCCCGGCAGGATGTGCCGAGAGCAGGTCGGCTCAAGCGCAGCGGAGCCGACTTCGGCGCCAGACCCTGTCGGTTCCGGGCGCAGGCGCCGCCGAACCAAGCTACGAAAATCAGACCCCCATGCGGCGGTGAGTCAGGGCCGGAAAGCTGCTGCGCACCTGCTCCAGCCGCTGGCGCGGCAGCGGCGCCGCCGCCACCCCATCGCCGTCCGCCTGCTGCGCCAGGATTTCGCCCCAGGGGTCGAGAATCAGGCTGTGGCCGTAGGTGCTGCGGCCACCGGCGTGGGTGCCGTGCTGCCCCGGTGCAATCAGGAAGCACTGGTTCTCGATGGCGCGGGCGCGCAGCAGGGATTCCCAGTGGGCCTGGCCAGTGCGCGCAGTGAAGGCCGCCGGCACGCACAGCGCTTCCGCGCCCTGCGCCGCCAGCGCCCGGTACAGCTCGGGGAAGCGCAGGTCGTAGCAGACGCTGAGGCCGAGCTTGCCGATCGGCGTCTGCACCACCACCGGCTTGATCTCGCCGAGGGCAATGGTGGCGGACTCGCGGTAGCGATCCCCACCCGGCACTTCGACGTCGAACAGATGGATCTTGTCGTAGCGCGCGGCGCGGCGGCCCAATGAGCAATAGACCAGGCAGGCGGCGTATACCTTGTCGGCGTCGCCGGGCACCGCCAGCGGCACCGTGCCGGCGACGATCCACAGCTTCAGCTCACACGCCATGCGGGACAGGAAATCCTGGATCGGGCCTTGCCCGTCGGCTTCCGCGATGGCCAGCTTGTCGCGCTCCTTGGCCCCCATGAAGGCGAAGTTCTCCGGCAGCACCGCCAGCTCGACGCCTGCAGCAGCAGCCTGGCGCAGCAGCTTCTCCGCACTGGCCAGATTGGCGTCGCGGTCGGCGACGGAGTTGAGCTGGATGGCCGCGGCGATCGGCGCGGCGGATTCGGAAGTGTTCATGAGTGAATCTTAGAGCTTATCGGCGGATAAATCGTTCCGGACTGCGCCGCGGCGGCGCCTACCCGCCATTCTGCTCCGCAGGCGGCGGCGCGGCGTCCGGTGCGGGCGTCGGCGCAGGTTCTGGGGCAGGTGGCGGTGGCGCCGCAGTTTTCGGCGCTTCCTTGACCTCGCCCACCTTGACCTGCGGATTGTCCCAGCTGCCGGTGACGCGGTAACTGAACTGGCTCAGCGCATTGAACGGCTTGTTGAACACCTCCTGCGCCAGCAGGGCGATACCACCGGCGATGGGGCCGCCGAGCAGGGTGGCGCCGACGGTGACGCCGGTGGTGACATTGGGATAGATGGTGATCTTCTGGTCGTAGTCGCGCGCCGCCAGGCCGATGCGGCCGCTCATCTGCATCTTCATCGACGAGGCATCGACCTTGAGATTGCTGGTCTGTGCCTGGCCGTCGGCCAGGGCGAAGTCACCGCCGAGGGTATCGAACACCAGGCCGGTGGAGACCACGTCGTGGAAGTCTAGGGTCAGCAGACGCTTCGGCAAGGCGTACAGGTTGACCAGGCCGAGCACGCGGCCGGCGCCCGGCTTGACCGCTTGCAGCACGCCTTTTTCCACCGCCAGCGAAACCTTGCCGCGGGCCTGCGCCAGCTCCAGGCCATCCGGGTTCTGCGGCCAGGTGAGGGTGCCGGAAAATCTGGCCTTCTTGCCGTCCATGGTCTTGGCGTAACCGAAGGCCTCCAGCACGCCGCCGAGATCGCGGGCATCGAACTCGAACGACAGGTCGGCATAGGAGCTGCCGTTGCGGCGCAGCCAGGTGCCGCGCGTGTTGGTCTGCAACTGGCCGCCTTCGAGCTTCAGCGGGTCCAGCGTCTGGCCGCCCGCGATGCGCGCGGTGAGCAGGGTGAGGCGTCCGAGATCGGCCGCGCCGACCTTGAGCGAATCGCAGGCCAGGTCCAGCAGCGGCGCCTGGGTGGGATCGAACGGCCGTGCTTTCTCGACGTTCGCCGCATTCGCCGCATCCTCCCCCGGCGCCGACATATCCGCCAGCGGCTGCAGGTACAGCCGCTGCAAGCGCGCCTGCAGATGACCGCCGCCGCTGCGGTTGAAGGCAATCAGCCCCTGCGCATTGGCGCCATCCACATGCACGCTCCAGCCATCGGCATCGGGCGTGCCCAGAAGGTGCGCCTGCTGCAGCGTGGCGCCGCGATACACCAGCTGTTGCGGCGTCAGGTCGAAGCCGCGCAGGGCCAGACTGGTGGCGGCACTGCCGGCGCTAGCCGGCGGCGATGGCTTCGCCGGGGCCTGATCGCCGCTGCCATCGATCTCATCGAGCAGATCCATCCACGGCGTCACCTCCAGCACGGCAGGCGTGCCGGAGACGAACACGCCGTCGGCATCGGCGCGCGGCATGCTGCCGGGACCCAGCCGCACTTCGACGCTGCGGGTCGACAGCGCATCGGCCGGCCCCTTCGCCGCCTTGCCGAAGCGCAGGGCCACGCCGAGGCGGTCGGCGACATCGATGCGCACCCGCAGGGCATCGGCATCGGTGCTTTTGGCGGCGTTGCCATCGCCCACCGTCACCGTCAGCGGCATGCTGTCGGCAGCGTTTTTGGTCACCAGCTGCGGCAGGCGTGCGGCGACGCCGCGCAGATCGCTGCTCAGGCTGAGCTGGCCGCTGTGCGGCCCGGCGAAAGGCAGGCGCGCGGCGATGTGCGCGGTGCCGCCGAGGCGCTGCCGCAACCAGTCCGGCGTGTAGGCGGCAAACAGGCCGTCCGCTGCCTGCACCGGCGCATCGGTCTGCACCAGCAGCACGCCGTCCGGGCTCTCCGCTTCGGCGCGGATGGTGGCGTTGAGGGTGGAACCGTAAAGCTGGCCACTGAGGCCGTCGCTGCTGACGCCGTTATCGTCGAAAGCCAGACGGCCGCGCAGATTGGTCACCGGCGGATCGATGCCGCGCACCTTGATCGTGCCGCCGTCGAAACGCGCCGTGCCCGTGACGTGCACTGGCGGATCGTCCACGTTCAACGGGATCTGCAGATGCACGTCCACCGCGGCGGGGCCGGCGGCATCGGTTGCGGCCAGCAGGCTTGCCAGCTTCTTGCTCAGGGGACTGTTGCGCAGCAGGGCGTAGTAGCGCGCGGCGTCGCTGTGGGTGCTGCCGTCCACGGTCAGCTGCGCCTGGCGGAAGTCCGGAATCTGCGACTCGATGTGATCGACCGTGTTGCCGGCGATCTGCGCGCCGCTGGAACTGATCTGCAGGCCGTGGCCGCGGAAGCGCAGCTGTGCCTGCAGCTTCTCCGCCGGCGGCCAGCCCGGCGCGTAGGCCAGTGTGCCGTCGGCCACGGTCAGGTCGAGCAGCCAGTGGCCACTGGGTTTTTCCACGTAGGGATAATCGGCCAGCGGGCCGTCGAGCTGCAGGTGCGCCTGCGGCACCCGGGCGTGCTGCAGGGCGCGGGTCAGCCAGTCGCGGGTGCCGGCCCCCCAGTCCTTGGGAATCCAGGGCTTCAGCACGGTCACATCCTCGGCCGCGAAGTCGGCGCTGAACTGCAGGTTCGGCGAGGTCTCGGGCTGCGCCGGCAGCAGCAGGCTGAACTGGCCATGACCGCTGGTGCCGAGCAATTTCCAGTCGAATTGCGGCGCGCCGATGCGCCAGCCGGGCGCAGCGGCATCGCCGCGCTTCCAGCCGAAATCGCCGCTGAGCGATGCCACCGGCAACGGCCGCTCGAACGCATCCGGCAATTGCACCTGCAGCGCGGCCTGCTGCAATTTCAGATGGCCGCCGTCCTGGTCCGCCTCGACCACGCCGTCGAGACCGGAGAAGCCGGGCTGCGTGGCATCCGCCGCCAGGCCGGCACCGGCCAGCCGCGCATGCACGCTGTAGCGGTCCCCGATCGCCGTGCTCGCTGCGCTCGCCGCATCGGCGGCAGCCGTCTGCTCGTAGTGCAAGGCCAGATCGTGCACATCGCCGCGCACATCGCGCAGCCGCGCTGCACTGGCAGGCAGGTCCTTCCACAGCGCCAGCCAGGGCGCCAGGTCGTCGAGACGCAGGCCGTCGGCGCCGGCGTCGAGACTGCTGCCCTGTTCCGTCACGGCGTAACGGAAATGCCCCTGCGCCGTAGTCGGGCCGCGTGCGCCGTTCAGCGACAGCTTGCGTACCTCGGTGCGCCAGGCCTGCGGTTCCGGCCAGGCGGCGACATCCAGTTGCAGCTGCGTCACCCGCGCCAGCGTGTCCTTGCCGCGGATGGCGGCAATAGCGCTGGCACCGGCCTGCGCATCGAGCTCGGTGAGGTGGCCAGCTTCGACACGGCCTGACAGATGCAGCTGCGCCTGCTGCAGCGTCAGCCTCACGCCCGGCCCCAGGGTCCCGGCCAGCCAGGGCCAGCCCTGGATGTCGTTGAGCTGCAGGACGCCGCTGCCCTGCCAGGTTTCCGGCCGCGCCAGATCGCCGCGCAAGGTGGCGGAGGCGCTCGCCGCCGTGGCCAGTTCGGAGGGCGGCTGCAGGCTGGCGCTCATGGTGTAGCGCTGTCCGTCCCGGCGCACCTCGGCAGCGCCGACGCCGATCGACAGCGCCTGCCGGCTGAACTGGGGATCGTGCACCAGCAGGCGGCTGTCGCGCAGGCGCACGCGGTCCAGCTGGGCGATGCGCTCGATCTCCTCATCGCTCAGCTTGTTGCCGCTGCCGCCGCTGAAGCCGCGCATCGACCAGTGGCCGAGATCATCGACATCCGCCTCCAGCTGCAGGCCGTAGACCTCGATGGTGCCGGGAATCCAGTTGGCGGTGAGCAGCCGTCCCAGGCTGAAACCCAGGCGCAGCCGCGATACCTGCAGCAGGGGCTTGCCTTGCGGGTCGAGCAGGGCCACGTCGCGCAGATCGAGGCTCGGCTGCAACTCCTGCCAAGTCAGCGCCATCGAGCCGATGCGGGTGGGATGTCCGGCAGCCTGCGCCACCAGGCTCTGCAGCTTGTCGCGATAGTCCGGCACCGCATCGACCACCAGACGGAACACCAGGCTCAGGGTGGCGGCCAGCACCACCAGCGCCGCAACCGTGCTCAGACCCCAGGTCCACCAGCGTCGACGCTTACGCTCCACGCATGGCCCTCCGGGCCAAGTGGTTAGTGATTAGCGTCCAGTGGCCAGTAAAAGCCTCGCATGCTTTTAACTGGCCACTAATCACTAGCCACCGATCACTGCGCCGCAGGCGCCTCACACCGGAACCACGTCGAACACTTCCTGCTGGTAGTGCGCCTCGGGCTGGAGTTTGATCGGCCGCTTCAGGCTGGCCTCGAGTTCGGCCAGGCCGCCCGACTGCTCTTCCTGCAGCCGCGCGATCACGCCCGGCGCTGCCAGGACCAGGAAAGACTTGGGGTCGTACATGCGGGCGGCGCGCTGCACTTCGCGGGCAATCTCGTGGCACACCGTTTCCACCGTCTTGACGCAGCCCTTGCCGCCGCAGGCCGGGCACGGCTCGCACAGGATGTGACCGAGGCTTTCGCGAGTGCGCTTGCGTGTCATCTGCACCAGGCCCAGCTCGGAGAACGGGTAGATGCGGGTGCGCGCCGAATCGCGCGCGACATCCTTTTCCAGGGTGCGCAGCACCTGGGCGCGATGTTCCTCGCTGCGCATGTCGATGAAATCGAGAATGATGATGCCGCCCAGGTTGCGCAGGCGCAGCTGCCGCGCGATGGCCGAGGCCGCCTCCAGGTTGGTCTTGACGATGGTTTCTTCAAGATTGCGATGGCCGGTGAAGGCGCCGGTATTGACGTCGATGGTGGTCATGGCTTCGGTCTGGTCGATCACCAGATGCCCACCCGACTTGAGTTCGACCTTGCGCTCCAGCGCGCGGTTCAACTCGTCTTCAACGCCGTACAGATCGAAGATCGGCGCCTGTCCGCAATAGGCCTCGATCTTCGCCGCCGCCTGCGGCACGAACACCTTGGCGAACTGCTGCACCCGGCGCGCTTCCTCGGCGCTGTCGATGCGCACCCGCTCCACCGCAGTGCCGAGCAGGTCGCGCAGGATGCGCATCGACAGGGGCAGGTCGCCATGTACCAGGGTCCCCGGCTGCGCCTGCCGCACCAGCTGGCTGACCGAGCCCCACAGCCGGGTCAGGAACAGCAAGTCCTGCTTCAAGGCCTCGGCATCGGCGCCCTCGGCCGCGGTGCGCGCGATCACGCCCCACTCCGCCGCCAGTTCCGGCACCAGCGCTTCGAGGATGCCCTTGAGCCTTGTCCGCTCGGCCTCGTCCTCGATCTTGGCGGAGACGCCGACGTGCTTCTCGAACGGCATCAGCACCAGGTAGCGCGACGGGATCGACAGCAGCGTGGTCAGGCGCGCGCCCTTGCTGCCGAGCGGGTCCTTGAGGATCTGCACCAGCACTTCCTGGCCCTCATGCAACAGGCGCTCCACCGCCGGCAGCGGCGCTGCATGGGTCTCGGTGTTGAGCATGTCGGCCACATGCAGGAAGGCGGTGCGCTCCAGGCCGATGTCGATGAAGGCCGCCTGCATCCCCGGCAGCACGCGCTTGACCACGCCCTTGTAGATATTGCCGACCAGGCCATGGCGGGCGGCGCGCTGCACGTAGATTTCCTGCGCCGCGCCGCCTTCCACCAGGGCGACGCGGGTTTCCTGCGTGCCGATGTTGACCAGGATCTCGGTACTCATGCGGCGACACCGTCGCCGCAGCTCACACCGAAGCGCTGCAGCAGTTCGCAGGTTTCGTACAGCGGCAGCCCGACCACGCCGCTGTAGCTGCCCTCGATGCTCTTGACCCAGCGCGCGGCATGACCCTGGATGGCGTAGGCGCCGGCTTTGTCGGCGGGCTCGCCGGAGGCCCAGTAGGCCGCCGCCTGCGCCGCATCGATGGCGCCGAAGCTGACGCGGGTGCGCGTCACCGCGCTTTCGACCCGCGCGCCGGCGATCACCACCACCGCACTGCACACTTCGTGCGTGCGCCCGGACAGGCGTGCCAGCATGGCCAGGGCATCGGCGCGGTCGCGCGGTTTGCCGAGGATTTCGCCGTCGATGGAGACATCGGTGTCCGCTCCCAGCACCGGCAGGGCCAGCGGCGCCAGCGCGGCGGCGGCGCGGGCCTTGGCCAGGGCCGTGGCCAGCGCATAGTCGGCGGGGAGCTGTCCAGGCGCCGGCTGCTCCGGTACATCGGCAGGCAGCGTTTCGAAGCGCAAGCCCAACTGGCGCAGGAACTGGGCGCGGCGCGGCGAGCGCGAGGCGAGATAGAGTTGGGCGGACATGCGGCTGATTGTCCGCGATTCGCGGGTGCTCTGGAACCCGCGGCAGGACAAGGCCCCTCGACCGCCCTCAGGCCCCGCTCAAACCAGTCCCGCTCAGGGCCTGGGCGCTTGCTGGGGGTTCGGCGCTGCGGCCGGAGGCGGGGCCTGCGGCGTCGGCGGCGGTGGCGGAGTGGGCAGGGCCACGCCGCGCATGTCCTGGTAGCGCAGGATGTCGCGCTCGTACTGGGCGGCGGTGGAATCGCGATCCTGCCTGATCTGGGCCAGCGCGCGGATGTTGTCTGCCTGCGCACCCTCGAAGGCCGTGATCTGGCTGCTCAGTTCGGGACTGACGTCCTTGCCGGCACTGCGCTCGGCGTCGGCACGGTCCTGCAGGTCCTTTACCGAAGCAGCGCCTTCGCGGACCGCCTTTTCCGCCAGATCGATGCGCGTATCGAGGATCTGCAGGCGGCTGTCGCGCACTGCCTTGAGCTCATCGACATTGCGATAGGTCTGCAGCATGAACGCGTCGTTCTGCTGCAGCCGCTGCTGCTGCTGCTGTGCGTGCAGCGCCTCGCGCTGCCTGCGCTCGTCCTCGGCATGCTGCTCCGGGGTTTCCTCGGCCTGCAGGGTCTGCACCAGCACGCCGCGCTTGTCGTAGATCTCGCGCTGCTTGCGGGAATATTGGGGCGGCACATGATCGCCGCAGGCGCGCTGACCGTGATCGTCGGTCCAGCAGACAATGCCGAGCTTGCCGGAATCGTCAGCCCTGATGGGCAGGGTGGCGGCCGCACCCGCGAGCACGGCCGCCACCCCGATCAACGCCCTTGTATGCGTCCTCAAACGACGCGACCCTCCCCCCAAAAATCATGCCGATGCCGGGACGCCGTAGCGCGCCTGATAGGCCTGGATTGCAGCGATCGTGGCGTGATCGCCATCGCTGCTCTGCAGGTACTGGAGCAAGTCCTGTACCGTGACCAGGGAGATGACAGAAATATTAATATTTTCAGATAGTTCTGCTACAGCGGCACGTCCATTCGGGCCGACTTCCTGACGATCCAGGGCAGTTATTGCCGCAATCGGCAATGCGCCGGCGCGGCTCAGCAGGCCGTGGGACTCGCGCAGGGCGGTGCCGGCAGTGAGCACGTCGTCGACGATCAGGACGCGCTTGCCGGCGACATCTGCCCCGACCAGCACCCCACCCTCGCCGTGATCCTTGGCTTCCTTGCGGTTGTAGGCGAAGGGCAGGTCGCGGCCCCGCTCGGCCAGGGCGCAGGCGACCGCCGCCGCCAAGGGGATGCCCTTGTAGGCCGGCCCGAACAGCAGGTCGAACTCCAGCCCTGAGGCCAGGATGGCGTCGGCGTAGGCATGGGCCAGCTCGCGCATGGCGCCGCCACTGGCGATGCGGCCGAGATTGAAGAAGTAGGGGCTGACGCGTCCGGACTTGAGAGTGAAGGAGCCGAAGCGCAGCACTTCGTGCTTGAGGGCGAGCTTGAAGAAGGTGGTCTTGTAGTTTTGCATGGGACTAGGCATCGGACAGTGGCTTATTGTGCAAGACTAATCGGCATCCGACAGCTTTTTTCCAGAGGTCAGCGTGCGCATCATCTCACTCAACGCCAACGGCATCCGCTCCGCCGCCAAAAAAGGCCTGTTCGACTGGCTGCCGGAGCAGAAAGCCGACTACCTGTGCCTGCAGGAGATCAAGGCGCAGCTCAGCGACCTGGAGGGCGACGCCACCTTTTCGCCGAAAGGCTGGCATGCGCATTTCAACCATGCGCAGAAGAAGGGTTATGCCGGCGTCGGCGTGTTCTCGCGCAAGCAGCCGGACGAGGTGCTGGACAAGCTGGGTGAGAAGGAATTCGACGACGAGGGGCGCTACCTGGAGTTGCGCCACGGCAATCTTTCGGTGGTCTCGCTGTACCTGCCCTCGGGCTCGTCCGGCCCGGAACGGCAGGCGTCCAAGGACCGCTTCCTGGAATTCTTCCTGCCCAAGCTGCGCGAATGGAAAGCCAATGGCCGCGAGTACGTGATCTGCGGCGACTGGAATATCGCGCACAAGAATATCGACCTGAAGAACTGGCGCAGCAACCAGAAGAACTCCGGCTTCCTGCCGCACGAGCGCGCCTGGCTCGACACCCTGTTCAACGAGGTCGGCTGGGTCGACGGCTACCGCGCGCTGCACCCGGAACTGGAAGGCGAGGCCTATACCTGGTGGAGCAATCGCGGCAATGCCTACGCCAACAACGTCGGTTGGCGCATCGACTACCACATCGTCACTCCCGGCCTGCGCAGCAAGATCAAGGCAGCGGCGGTGTACAAGGAACAGAAGTTTTCCGACCATGCGCCACTGACGCTGGACTACAAGCTTTGACCGGGGCCGTAAAGGGCTGGCGCGAGTCGCTGGCCATCTATGCCAATCCACGCGTCTGCACCATGCTGTTGCTGGGCTTCTCATCCGGCCTGCCCCTCCCGCTGGTGCTGACCACGCTGTCGACCTGGCTGCGCCTGTCCGGCATCGAGCGCACCACCATCGGCTACTTCAGCTGGGTCGGACTGGCCTATTCGTTGAAATATTTCTGGGCGCCATTCGTCGACCGCCTGGAGTTGCCGCTGCTGCACCACCTGGGACGGCGGCGCAGCTGGATGCTGCTGGCGCAGTTCTGCGCCGCCATCGGCCTGCTCTGCATGGGCATGCGCGAACCGATCAGTCCGGCCAGCGCTGCAAGCTTCGCCCTGCTGGCCGTGCTCACCGCATTCGCCTCTGCCACCCAGGACATCGCCGTGGACGCCTACCGGATCGAGGCGGTCGGTACCGATCTGCAGGGAGCGATGTCCGCGTCCTACTCGGTCGGTTATCAGCTGGCCCTGCTCACGGCAGGCGCCGGCGCCTTGTTCACCGCCGCCGGCTTTGGCTGGACCACAGCCTACTGCCTGATCGCTGCCTGCCTCGCCGTCGGCATGTTGACCACCGTCCTGATCTCGGAGCCTGAGGCGAAAATCGATCGCGCTACCCTGGCGCAGGAAGCGCGGGTGATCTCTTTCCTGGAACGGTCCGCACACTGGCCCCCTGCGCTGCGTCAGGGCATGGCCTGGCTGATCGGCGCAGTGGTCTGCCCGTTCGTGGATTTCTTCGCACGCAACGGCCTGCGCGCCGGCCTGCCGATCCTGGCCCTGATCGTGACCTATCGCCTCAACTACACGACCATGGGCGTTGCGGCGAATTCGTTCTATGTCGATCTCGGCTTCACCCTCAAGCAGATCGGCGCCATCTCCAAGATCTACGGCGTCATCATGACCATCGTCGGCGGACTGGTCGGCGGGCTACTGGTAGCACGCTACGGCGTCTACAAGACCCTGCTCACCGGGCTGCTGCTGCTCAGCGGAGCCAACCTGTTCTACGCCTACGTCGCCGGCATTCATGCGCCAGGAATCAACTGGCTGGCTGGCGCGGTCAGCCTCGACAACGTCGGCAACGGCATCGCCGGAACCGCCTTCATCGCCTATATGTCGTCGCTCACCAATACCGCCTATACGGCCACGCAATACGCCCTGTTCGGTACCTTGTGGAGCCTGCCGGCCAAGAGCATCGCCGGCTTCTGGGGAAAGATCGTCGACGCCTTCGGCTATCAGCCGTTTTTCGTCTATACCGCTGCGATGGGATTGCCGGCGCTGCTGCTGATCGTCTGGCTCATCCGGCAACCGCCGGCGCTCGCTCCAGCCCGCACATGATTGCGTAAAAACGCCTGGCAGCCGGGGTGTCGCGCGGCACCCGCGAGGATTTGCCATAAACTGGCATTTCCAGCCGCACCACGTGCCGTTCGGTGGGGCCGCGTTTCGCGCCGAGGTCGCGCAGGTGGTGCAGGAAGCGCGGGTTGTCCTCGCTGACGTCGTAGAAGAAGCGGCGCACCCGGTTGCTCGCGGCGCAGCGATGCAGGCAGGCATGCAGCAGGATGCCGACGCCGCGGCTCTGCCAGGGATCGAGCACGGTGATCGCCACTTCGGCGGCATCCGATTTCGGCTCGACCCGTACATAGCGGGCGATGCCCATGAACACGCCGTCCGGGGCCTTGGCGTCGAGCGCGCCCCAGCCGACATGGTCTTTCGGGTCCAGCTGATCGAGGAAGCCCAGTTGCGGCTCGCTAGCCTGGTCGAAGAAGCGCAGGCGCCGCGATTCCTCCGACAGCAGGATGTAGCCGGTGCGCAGGCGTTCGGCATCGTCCGGGCGCAGGCGGCGCAGCAGCGCACGGTTGCCGTCCGCCAGTCCGAACTCGCAGGCGGCGGGCACTACGGCCGACCGGAATAACCCGAACATGGAATTGAGTCTAGCACTGGCCGGCGGCGGGCTGGCACACTGCGCCCCGGACCACAGGATGTCGCCGCCATGCCCGGAGCACCGGTCACTTGAACCTCGCCGCGCTCACCCCCGAGCTGTGGGCCTCGCTGTGGCTGACGGTGCGCCTGGCCGGCATCTCGACCCTGTTCCTGCTCGCCTTCGGCTTGCCGCTGGCCGGCTGGCTCAACCGCTCGCGCTCGCATGCGGCGCCGCTGGTGGAAGCGCTGGTGACACTGCCGATCGTGCTGCCGCCGACCGTGATCGGCTTCTACGTGCTGCTCGCGCTCGGCAGCCACAGCCCCATCGGGCGCGCCTGGCTGGCGCTGTTCGGCAGCTCGCTGGCCTTCAGCTTTCCCGGCCTGGTGGTCGGCTCGGTGCTGTACAGCCTGCCTTACGCGGTGCAGCCGATGCAGTCCTCGCTGCGCGACGTCGATGCCGGCCTGATCGAGGCCGCCTCGGCGCTCGGCGCGCGCGCGCGGCAGGTGTTCTGGAAGATCATGGTGCCGGTGGCGCGCAACGGCATCATCACCGGCGCAGCCTTGTCCTTCGCACACACCATGGGCGAGTTCGGCGTGGTGCTGATGCTCGGCGGCAACATCCCCGGCGTGACCCGCGTCGCCTCCATCGCGCTTTACGACGAGACGCAGAAGCTCAACTACAGCGTGGCGCATACTTACGCCCTGGTGCTGCTGTTCTCGTCCCTGGTGATGCTGCTGTTCATCGCCTGGCTGCGCCAGCGCACCCCGACGGCGCCACGGCCGCAACCGCGGTGAAGCAGTGGTTAGTGGTTAGTGGTTAGTGGTTAGTGGTTAAGCGGTAGACTTCCACCGCGCCTTTACTAATCACCAATCACTGGCCACTAACCACTGAAGCGGAGCGCCCGATGCCTCTCAAGATCCATCACCTCAACTGCGACAGCATGTGCCCGCTCGGCAAGCGCCTGATCAATGGTCACGGCAGCCTGCTGGCGCCTGCGGAGATGTGCTGCCACTGCCTGCTGATCGAGGGCGCCGATGGCCTGGTGCTGGTGGAGACCGGCCTCGGCACCGCCGACGTGCGCAATCCTGCGCAACTCGGCCACGCCTTCACCGCCGTGGTGCGGCCGCGCCTGCTGCTGGAGGAAACCGCCCTGCACCAGGTGCTAGCCTTGGGCTTCCAGGCCGCCGACGATGCGCCACATCGTGGTCACCCACCTCGACCTCGACCACGCCGGCGGCCTGTCCGATTTCCCCGATGCGCAGGTGCATATCTTCAAACCCGAGCACCACGCCGCGATGGAGCGGCCGAGCCTCGGCGAGAAAGGACGCTACCGCCCCGCCCACTTCGCCCATCGGCCGAAGTGGGTCATGCACGAAGTCCAGGGCGAACGCTGGAACGGCTTCGACAGCATCCGCGCCCTGCCGGGCAGCCGCGACGAGATCCTGCTGGTGCCATTGATCGGCCATACGCGCGGGCATTGCGGCGTGGCGGTGAACGGCGGCGGCAAGGGCGGCGCCGGCTGGCTGCTGCATTGCGGCGATGCCTATTTCTATCGCGACGAGGTCAATCCGGAGCATCCCTACTGCACGCCCGGGCTGCGCTTGTTCCAGAATCTGGTGCAGATCGACGGCAAGCAGCGCAAGGCCAATCAGGCGCGCTTGCTGGAGCTGGCACGCAGCAAGGGGGAGGAAGTGGAGTTGATTTGCGCGCACGATCCGGTGGAGTTGGCGCGCTACGCTGCGTAGTTTCCCTCGCGCTCAGAATCCATGTAGGTCGGTTCAAAGGCGTGCAGCGCCTGGAACCGACGCGCTCACCAAAGGCTGTCGGCTCCGCTGCGCTTGAGCCGACCTGCGGCAGGCCTCAGGGACAGGGAATCGTATAGCGTTTGTGAATCGCCTCGATCCCCTGCAACACCTCGTCCGACAGCTTGATCTCGCTCGAAGCGATGTTCGAGCGCAGTTGCTCCATCGTCGTCGCGCCGATGATGGTGGACACGGTGAACGGCCGCGAGGTAACGAAGGCCAGGGCCATCTGCGCCGGATCCAGCCCATGCTGCTGCGCCAGCGCCAGGTACTCGCCGACGGCAGCATTGGCATGCTCGCCGTTGTAGCGGCCGAAGCGCGGAAACAGGGTGATGCGCCCCTGCGGCGGCCGTGCACCGTTGCGGTATTTGCCGGCCAGCACACCGAAGGCCAGCGGCGAATACGCCAGCAGCCCCAGCTTGTCGCGATGCGCGAACTCCGACAGACCCACCTCGAAACTGCGGTTGAGCAGGCTGTAGGGATTCTGGATCGAGACCGGCCGCGGCAGGCTCTTCTCGCGTGACAGGCGGAAGTATTCACTGACGCCCCACGGTGTCTCGTTGGAGATGCCGATATGCCGTACCTTGCCTTGCTGCACCAGCGCGGCCAGCGCATCGAAGGTCTCCTCGATCGGCGTGGCGGCACGATCGTTGGTGGCGCGGTAATTGAGCTGGCCGAAGTAGTTGGTGCTGCGCGCCGGCCAGTGCACCTGGTACAGATCGATGTAGTCGGTCTGTAGCCGCTGCAGGCTGGTGTCGCAGGCGGCAAGCACGCTGGCGCGATCGAGCCGCGGGCCACCGCGGATCCACGGGAATTCGCCCGGACCGATGACCTTGCTGGCGATGATCAATTGGTCGCGATTGCCGCGAGCCTTGAGCCAGCTGCCGAGGTATTGCTCGGTGCGGCCCTGCGTTTCCGCCTTGGGCGGCACCGGATACATCTCGGCGGCGTCGATGAAGTTGATGCCATGCGCCACGGCATAGTCGAGCTGCTCGCGCGCTTCGGCTTCGCTGTTCTGCTCGCCCCAGGTCATGGTGCCGAGACAGATGCGGCTGACCTCGAGGTCGGTCGGGCCAAGCTTGCGGGTGCGCATGCGGATCAATCCTGGTATCGAATGATGGCGGGAGGAGCGGCCGGCCGATCCTAGTCTTTTTCTTTTTCCTTGAGCGCCTTGCGCCGCGTCGCGGCGAGGCGCTTCACTGCCGGCCGCAGGGTCGCCTCCATCGCCACCTCCATGTCGGTGCCCGGCACCACCACGGTGGTGGAGCGCGACAGAAAAGCGTTGGGAATGCCGTCGACCAGCTTGCCGATGTCGGCCTCGACCCGCGAGTTGAGGCGGAAGCTGATCACCACTAGGCTTTCCTCGGCGGTGGGAATATCGCGCTCGACGAAGGGGTTGCTGGTATCCACCAGCGGCACGCGCTGGAAGTTGACGTCGGTGCGCGAGAACTGCGGCGTGATGTAGGTGACGTAGTCCGGCAGCCGGCGCAGGATGGTGCCGGTGACATCGTCGACGGTCTGGCCGCGCTCGTCGCGGTCGCGCTTGATCTTCTGGATCCACTCCAGGTTGACGATGGGGGTCACCCCGATCAGCAGGTCGACATGGCGCGCCACGTTGACCTCGGAGGTGACGACGCCGCCGTGCAGTCCTTCGTAAAACAGCACATCGGTATCCGGCGCCAGCTTGGCCCACGGCGTGAAGGTGCCCACCGGCTGATCCACCGCCTGCGCCTCGGCCTCGGTGTGCAGGTAGCTGCGCACCATGCCGCTGCCGCGCGCGCCGTAGTCGCGGAACAGGCGCTCCAGCTTGTCCAGCAGATTGGCGCCGGGGCCGAAGTGGCTGAAGTTCTCGCCGCGGATACGCGCCTTTTCCACCAGCGCGCGCATCTGCTCGCGGTCGTAGGCGTGGAAGCTGTCGCCCTGGATGTAGGCCGCTTCGAGTTTGAGGCTGTCGAAAATGCGCTTGAACACCAGACGCGCGGTGCTGGTACCGGCGCCGGAGGAGCCGGTGACCGCGATGATGGGATGTTCGATGGACATGGCTAAGTCGGCCGCCGCACGAATTCGAAGTCGGCGACTTCATGGCCGAGACGCAGGCCGCGCGACTCGAAGCGGGTCAGCGGCCGATCGGCCGGGCGCGCAATGGCGCCGCCGGATTCGGAGACGTTGACGAACTGCGGCGCCGCGCTCATCACTTCCAGCATATGGCGGGCGTAGTCGGCCCAGTCGGTAGCCAGTCGCAGCCGGCCGCCGGGGCGCAAGGCCCGCGCCAGCACTTCGATGAAGGCCGGCTGCACCAGGCGCCGCTTCTGATGGCGCTTCTTCGGCCAGGGATCGGGGAAGAAGATCACTACCTCGTCGATGCTCGCCGCAGGCAGGCATTGGCGCAGCACTTCCACAGCGTCGGCGCAGAGCACGCGCAAGTTGGAGAGGCCGAGCTTGTCCGCCTGTTGCAGCACACGACCGGCACCTGGGCGGTGGACCTCGATGCCTAGGAAGTCGCTGTCCGGCCTTCCTTTCGCACTGGCCAGCAGGTGGTCACCGCTGCCGAAACCGATCTCCACCACCAGCGGCGCCTGCCGCCCGAAGATCGCCGGCAGATCGAGCAGCACCCCCGCCGGATCGATGCCGTAGCGCGGCCACAGTTGTTCCAGTGCCTCTTCCTGGGCCGAGGTGATGCGGCCCTCGCGGCGCACATAGCTGCGGATGTGGTGCGCCTGCGCACCCTCGGCAGGCGCGCCGGTTTCGGCAGGATCGTGGCGGGCGGCGTCGGTCACGTTTTGGCTCAGACCACCGTGCCGTCGAGCGGCGAGGACGCCGAGGCATAGCGCCGCCGCGGCATGCGCCCGGCGCGGAACGCTTCGCGGCCGCCGATGATGGCGTGCTTCATGGCGCTGGCCATCAGCACCGGGTCCTTGGCTTCGGCGATGGCGGTGTTCATCAGCACGCCGTCGCAGCCCAGCTCCATGGCGATGGCCGCGTCCGAAGCGGTGCCGACGCCGGCATCGACGATGATCGGCACCCGGGCGTTCTCGATGATGCTGAGGATGTTGTAGCGGTTCTGCACCCCCAGGCCGGAGCCGATCGGCGCCGCCAGCGGCATCACCGCGACACAGCCCAGGTCTTCCAGGCGCTTGGCGATGATCGGATCGTCGCTGGTGTAGACCATGACTTCAAAGCCCTCCTTCACTAGCTGCTCGGCGGCGGCCAGGGTGGCGGTCACGTCCGGAAACAGGGTCTTGGCGTCGCCCAGCACTTCCAGCTTGACCAGCCGGTGATCATCCAGCAGTTCGCGTGCCAGGCGGCAAGTGCGCAGCGCATCCTCGGCGGTGTAGCAGCCGGCCGTATTGGGCAGGATGGTGTAGCGATCCGGCGGCAGCACGTCGAGCAGGTTCGGCTCGCCCGGCTTCTGGCCCAGGTTGGTGCGGCGGACAGCGACGGTGACAATCTCGGCCCCGCTGGCCTCGACCGCGCGGCGGGTCTGCTCCAGATCCTTGTACTTGCCGGTGCCGACCAACAGGCGCGAGGCGTACGAACGGCCGGCGATCCTGAGGGCATCCTGCAGCGGCTGAGTCGATTCTGCTTTGGTCATGACGATGGTCCTGGTTGCGGGCATTCCCGGGCCGGCTGCGCCCGGGATGCATTGCTCCGGCGGCGGCCGGGGCTGTATTTGCGGCAAAAATGCGGAAGCCGGACCCGGGTTTCAGCCTCCGCCGATGGCCCGCACGATCTCGGCGCGGTCGCCGCCGTTCAGTCGCACTTCCGGCCAGCGGCTGCGCGGCACGATGTCGCCGTTCAATTCGATGGCCAGCCTTTGCCCGGCCAGCTGCAGGCGCCCGACCAGCTCGGTCAGGGTGATTCCCTCGGAGACAGCGGTATTTTCGCCGTTGACGACGATCTGCATCACGATAACTGGCAGTGTAAGGGTTCGGAGTTGCCGCGGACCTCCATTTTACTCCACCCCCGCCTCCAGGGCAGTGAAAGCCGGAATGGGCCGGCATCGACACTGCTGCCCTGGCCGGCAAGGTCACACGGCCGAAATCCTCAGTTCAGCGCTTTCTTTCGGGATGGATCGGCGGGAGGCGCCGCCGCAAAGGCGAGAAATGGCAGGCACCCCACAGTCAGCGGCAGATAAACCATCAGAATATTGACCCAGTTATTCCGGGGCATGTCCCAGTACCCGTAGAAAATATTATCGAACATGCGGGCGCGGTCGATAAGTTCATCCCCGGTCAGCGGGTGCATCCAGAACCAGAATCGGACTGTCTCGATAAGCAAGGCCACGACGAAGAAAATGAAATACTTGCTCTTCCGCAGCGCCGCGATTCTTGCGCGCTCCTGGTACAACGCGACCATCGAGAACGGCACGAAATAAAACAGCAGGATATAGGCAGTCCGGATCTCCCACAGGCTGCTGAACGCCGTGCAGATACCCATGGTCAGCAGCACCCCCCACGGAAACGATGTGGTGAGTGTCCGCACGAACGAATCGGCCCGCGCCGTTTCGAGCCTGCGCAGGCTGGCGCAACCCAGGGCGCCAAGTATCCAGAGCGGCCCGAACGTGAGCAATACATAACTCATCGTCTCGACGGGAACCTTGAGGTTGAGTTCTATGCCTGCGGACAGCGGGTTGTATGGGCCAGGCCACAATATTCTGTACATCACCAACGTCGCTACCGGGAGCAGAACCGCGAGCAGCTTTTTGCGCAGGGGCAATGGATCGAAAAACAGGAAAATGAACGGGATCAACAAGGTGGTCTCGCGGCAGAACACGGCGATAGTGCTGATTGCGCCAAACCAGAAGATGCGGCGGAGCGACATGCATAACAATGCCGCCAGCATCAACGAATATCCGAGCATGTCATTTGGAGCGCCGCGAACCGGGTATTTGACAAAAAACAGGATCGGCGGGCTCAGCACGAACAGCGCCCATGTCACGCCCACAAGAAGCGAGCGTGTCCTGCCTGCCTGATCAGGGTAGATGCGCTCCAGCAGGGTTCGCGTCAGCAAAGCGAGCAGGAACAGCGTGGTTGCCGTGAATAGAAGCAAAAAAGTCACAAATGAATAGTAAGCGGCGTGATCCTTGTCGGCGCCGAAAAACATATCGACTTCATATAGCGCCCATATTGGCAGGCGTCCCAAAATCCGATACTTGTCAAGGAGTCCGCTGGTCCCACATCCAGTCGTCGATGCAAGTCGCTGCGTTGTTCTCTCGACAGACAAGCTCGTAACGCAGTTCGGCGATGTTTTCGATGCAACTGGGCTTGACCGCATACTTCTGGAACACCACGAGCATGGAGGCGACGGCAAAAGCCGCGGCAGCGAGCAGAAAAAGACCTCTGCGCTGCGCGGAAGCCGGAATGGTCATTCCCAAATTTTATCGCCTCGGATTGTCGTGATCTGATCGGGCAGGCGGGCCGCAGCATCAGTATTGGACGCTGACGATCGCATTTGCTGTTGTACACCGGATTTTAGCTGTCGCCGGTAACATCCGGAATTATTCGGGCTGGGCCGGCTGGCAGCTGCCGCGACCGGGCGTGACTCCACGTCAAGACCATGCTGTGCTTTGTAGCTTTGTAGCTTTGTAGCTTCGTAGCTTCGTAGCCTCATGCTCAGCGGTACCCGACGCCAGAATGATTCTCCCCAAAGGGCCATGTTCTCCTTCTCCGCCTGGCCACACAGAGGCCTGAAATACCATTTCATCTTCTTCGCAGCCGACTAAAAAGCAATCAAAATCGCGAGAATCGCCCTGACCTTCATCCCAATATTGCAACGACCGCTTGCTCATCGTTTAAACTCCCAGGGCGGAAGTGCGGGTGTAGTTCAATGGTAGAACTGCAGCTTCCCAAGCTGCTAGCGTGGGTTCGATTCCCATCACCCGCTCCATTCCTTCATTGCCCCAGGATGGCGGTCCGGGCCGTTATCGCGGTTCGGCATGAGCTTGCGCCCCTTGTTTCCGGGGCTGCGGGGGAGGGGCCGAACCTGCCGGCCTTCGCCGAACTCCCCATCGGGCAGCCTGAACCGACCGTCATGACCCGGGCTTATACCCTGCCGGCCGATCAATGGCGCGAAACATGCTTTCTCCTTTGCCAACAATATCAGTTACACTCGGTGGGGATTAGTTACGTTCACGATCAAAAAAGTCGCTTGATAGATGCGGTTGCCGCAGTAACATGAAGTAGTGCGGCATCGTGGATGGTGAGCTGTACTCAGGGCCAGGCTCCTCGAGTTCATCTCGGGCGCTTGGGGATATTGGGACTCATAATAAGTAGGGAAGCCGTGCCAATGCGCATACGTCTAGTTCCTATCGCAGCTGCCGTGCTCGCGATGTCATCCGCCACCGCTTTTGCCCAGGACGCCCCGAGTGTCCGCGTGCAGGAGGGGCTGATTTCCGGCGATTACATCGCCATTCTGCCGGGCTACGCCATTCCCGACAGCGGCCGCGGCACGCAGCGGAACGGCTTCACCACCTCGTTCATTTACGGCAACCAGTTCAGCGAACATTTCTCGATCGAAGGCCAGATTCAGGGCTCGATCTTCGAAACCGGCCGCAATCACGGTACGGACTTCTACCAGTGGGGTGGTACCGTCGACCTGGCGTACAGCCTCTGGGATCGGCGCAAAGCGGCGATCACACCGTTCGTCATCGCCGGCATCGGCGCCGTTTATGACGACGTCTTCCCGCAAAACAACAATGGCGCGGGCTTCCTCGCCGAAGGCGGCCTCGGCTTTGTCACCAAGTCGCTCTACGACGGCATCAAGCTGCGCGGCGAGGGCCGTTACAACCACGATTTCATCCACGACGGCTATAACGACTACCGTGTGACCATCGGCATCGAAATCCCGCTGGGCCGCGTCATCGAGCGCGTGGTCGAAGTGCCGGCGCCGCTGCCTCCGGTGATGGAGCCGCTGATCAAGGAACGCCCCTGGATCGACAGCGACGGCGACGGCGTGGACGACGAGCACGACCTGTGCCCCAACACCCCGCACGGCCTCAAGGTCGACGCGCACGGTTGCGTCATCCCCGGCCAGGTGATCGAGCTCAACGGCGTCACCTTCGAGTTCAACAAGGCCCGCCTCAGCGCCAACGCCCAGACCATTCTCGACACCATCGCCCCGGCCTTCCTCGGCCAGGCCACGCTGAATGTCGAAATCGCCGGCCACACCGACAGCATCGGCAGCGCCGCTGCCAACCTCAAGCTGTCGCAACAGCGCGCCGAAGCGGTGCGGGCATATCTGATCAGCCGCGGCGCCAAGCCGGCGCAGCTGCAGGCCAAGGGCTACGGCAAGACCCAGCCGCTGATCAATCCGGAAAAAACTGCGGACGATCGCGAGCGCAACCGCCGCGTCGAATTCCGCGTGCTGGACAAATAAGTTAGAGCACAGGCTCTCAGGGAATCGTCATCATGAATAGCAAGATCGAGTTGGGCAGGTTGTCGCGCGGCGCCGCCGCGCTGCTGGTCACCGCGGGACTGACGCTGGCCGGCTGTTCGGCTAACGGCGGGCCCGGCGGCTTCACCAGCAGCAGTGGCGCTTCCTCGGGAGCCTCAAGCGGTGCCAGCAGCGGCGCTTCTTCCGGAGCCTCGTCGGGTGCCAGCAGCGGCGCATCGTCCGGTGCCTCCAGCGGCGCCAGCAGCGGAGCCTCATCGGGCGCCAGCAGCGGTGCATCGTCTGGTGCCTCCAGCGGCGCCAGCAGTGGCGCTTCTTCCGGAGCCTCGTCGGGTGCCAGCAGTGGCGCATCGTCCGGCGCCTCCAGCGGCGCTTCCTCGTCGAGTGGCGCCAGTAGCAGCAGCGGCGCTTCCTCCAGCAGCGGCGGCGGCCCCACCGGCGTATCGATCAAGCTGGTCCCCAACCAGGTAGTGCCCGGCGGCGGATTCAACCTGGTCTACACCGGGCCGGCCGTACCGGCCAGCGACACGGTCTGCACCGCCTCCAATACGGCAAATGACACGAAATGGGGCGGCACCACCGGCGCCACTGTCCCCAACACCGGCGGCACCGTGGCGCTGATCGCCCCGCCGAAGGCCAACATCTATACCTACGCCATCAGCTGCACCACCGGCACCGGCAGCAGCGCCATTACCGAGTCCGCCTCGGCGTTCCTGTTCGACGGCGTGCCGATTCCGGTGCCCACCGACTGCGGCGTCACCGACAACTTCGGCCAGGCGATTCCGACCAAGGATCTGCTCGCTCCGGACGCTGTGGTGACTACGGCCACCGCCGGCCTGTGCATCGCCTGCTCTACTTCCCAGCCCAACAACGTCATCGACCAGGATCCGACCGACTACGCCACCCTGAACAAGCCGGTGGGCGTGGCCGGCAGCGAAGCGCTGACCGTGACCGATACGGTCAATTCCTACACAGCCGGACATATTGCGGGCTTCGTCGTATCCAACCCGGCCCAGTTGCTGACGCTTGAATTGCTGCAGGGCTTCACCGTCAACACCTACCTGAAGGGCGCCCTGCAGGATTCGGCCGGCGTGAGCAACAACCCGCTGCGCCTGGATCTGTTGACGCTGCTGGCCAGCCCGAAGTCGAAATTCATTGGCTTCACCACCGCCAAGGACTTCGATGCGGTGCAGATCGTCAGCAGCGGCCTGGTGTCGGCAATCGGCCAGGCCAATGTCTATCAGGCCTGCATCAGCACCCAGCTCGCTTCCTCGAGCAGCTCTTCTTCGGGCGGTAGCAGCTCCTCGTCGAGCAGCAGCGGTGGCTCGTCCTCGAGCAGCAGTTCGTCCAGCGGCGGTTCCTCCTCCGGTAGCAGCAGCGGCACCACCCCTCCGGCCGGTCCGGTCTCGGTCAGCGTTACGCCGAACCCGGTCGTCCCCGGCGGCACCTTCACCCTGAGCTACACCGGCCCGGGCACCACCGGCGGCAACTCCTGCGTCGCCACCAATTCGGCAAGCGATCCGAACTGGGCCACGGCGGTAGCGACCACCAGCGGCAGCGTGCCGCTGATCGCGCCGACCAACCCCAATATCTATACCTACAGCCTCAGCTGCAGCGTGCCCTTGGGCGGCACCAGCTCCTCAACGGCCACCTTGTATGTCGGCTTGCCCGCCCCCACCGCGGTCGATTGCGGGGCGGTCCAGTCCGACGGCGTCACGGCCTTCCCGACCCTGAGCTGGACCGATGCCGACGCCAGCGTGGCTACCGGCAGCAGCGGCATCTGCGTGGCCTGCTCGGTGGAGCAGCCGCAGAACGTGCTCAACCAGGACCCCACCAACTACGCCATCGTCAACTCGCCGGTGGGCCTGCTCTCCACCGAGACGCTGGTCGCAACCAACAAGAAGACTTTCACGGGCGGCCACACCGCCGGGTTCATCGCCTCCAGTCCGGGTGAGTTGCTGACACTGAAGCTCCTGGGCAGCTTCACCATCAGCACGCTGAAGGACGGCGTGGTGCAGGAAAGCGCGACCGGGCAGGGCCTCGGGTTGCACCTTGATCTGCTGACCCTGCTGGCCAACCCGAACGCCTCCTTCGTCAACTTCAAGACGACCAAGGACTTCAACGGGCTGGCATTCACCGACGGTAACCTGCTCTCGGTGCTCGGTCAGGCCAATCTGTACCAGGCCTGCGTCAGCACACCCTAAAGGCTCTACACTCCTTACGGCCCGGTCCGTCGCAAGACGCACCGGGCTTTTTTTTGCCTGAAGCCCTGGCCGGCCGATAGGCGGCCGGCCAGGGCAAACGGCTCAGGCGGCGATGGCCTTCAACGTAACTTCGATATTGCCGCGGGTGGCATTGGAATACGGGCACACCTGGTGCGCCTTCTCCACCAGCTTTTCCGCTTCCGCCTGGCCGATGCCCTTGACGGTGACGATGAGGTCGACCTTGAGACCAAAGCCGCCCTCGGACAGGGTGCCGATGCCGACGGCCGCCTCCACCTTGATTTCGCCCACCGGCAGCTTCTGCTGCTTGGCGACGAAATCGGTGGCGCCGCCGAAGCAGGCGGCATAGCCGGCGCCGAACAGGTCTTCCGGCGTGGTAGTGCCGGGCTTGCCCGGGCCGCCCATCGCCTTGGGCACCGACAGGTCGACCGAGACGATGCCGTCCGACGACGCGGTATGGCCATTGCGGCCGCCGACGGCCGTGGCGTGGGCGGTATACAGGACTTTCAGGGACATGGTGCTCCTCCAGGTTTGAATGGTGAGGAGGAGACTGCGCCCGCGCCGGGCGGTTGCGCAAGGTATGAGTAGCCCGGCAAGCGCGAAGCGCTAGCCGGGAGCACATTTCGCAGCGGTCATCCCGGACAGCGCTACGCGTTCCCCCGGGGCTACGGCTCTTCCGCCTCTTCGCCTTCTTCGTCCGCATCGGGCAGCGCCTGGTTGCGCAGCGCATCCGGCAGCTGCTTGGTGGCCTTTGCCCCCATTTTCTTGAGAAGCTCGATCTTGCGCACCACGTTGCCAGGGCCTTCCAGCAGCTTGCCGCGCGCTTCGGCGTAGGCCTTGCTGGCGCTGTTGAGGGCGCTGCCCAGCTTGCTCAGGTCCTGCTCGAAGCCGACGAACTTGTCGTAGAGGCGACCTGCTTCCTCGGCGATCTGCTGCGCATTGCGGCCCTGGCGCTCCACCTTCCACAGATTGTTGACGGTGCGCAGGGTCGGCAGCAGGGTCGAGGGACAGACCAGGCCGATGTTCTGCGTCAGCGCCTCTTCGTACAGACCCGGCGCGGCGCGCACCGCATCGATATAGGCGGCTTCGTTGGGCACGAACATCAGCACGAAATCGAGCGAGCCGATGCCTTCCAGCGACTGATAGTTCTTGCCGCCAAGCTCGCGGATGTGCCCGCGCAGCGAGGCCACATGCGCCGCCAGCGCGATCTCACGGGCGGCATCGTCGACCGCTTCACCAAAGCGCACGTAGGCGCTGAGCGAGGCCTTGGCATCGATGATGATGTCGCGCCCACCCGGCAGGTGCACCACCACGTCGGGCCGGTAGCGCTGGCCGGCCTCGTCGCGGGTGGCGAACTGCGTTTCGTACTCGCGGCCCTTCTCCAGGCCGGACAATTCCAGTATTCGCTCCAGGATCAGCTCGCCCCAGGCGCCCTGGGTGCGGGCCTGCCCGCGCAGCGCGCCGGCCAGGTTGTTGGCCTCGGCCGAAACCTGCTGGTTGAGCCGCGCCAACTGCGCGATCTGCTCCTTCAGCGCCACGCGGTCGCGCGTTTCCAGCTCGTAGGACTGCTTCACCTGCTGCTCGAAGCCCGCAATCTTCTCGCGCAGCGGCTTGAGGATCTGCTCGATATTGAGCTGGTTCTGCTCGGTGAAGCGGCGCGACTTGTCTTCGAGGATTTCCTGCGACAGCTGCTTGAAGCGCAGCGTCATCTCCTCGCCGGTCTGCTGCAGCAGCTTGAGCTTGTCGCCCGCCGCCTCGCGCTCCTTGTCGAGCGTGATGCGCAGCACCGCGCCTTCCGACTGCGCCGCCGCCAGTTGTGCCCGCAGCTGTTCGCCGACGGCGCGGGCGCCGCTCAACTCCTGCTCGCGCGCAACCGCAGCCTGCGCCTGTGCCGCCGCGCTCGCCTCGGCGGCGGCGGCATTGGCGCGTTGGCGCTCGGTGGCGGCGCGCCCGGCCAGCCAGGCGAGCAGTGCGCCCAGAACGGCAGCCAGTACAACGACCAGGATGATGGAAGGGGTCATGCGCCGATTTTAGGCGCTATGCAGCAAACCGGCACGGTGCTTCAACCGATGGTGAGCAGTTCCTCGTAGAAGCCGCCGATGCCGCGCGCCCGGTCGATGAAATGGATTTCGAGAATCCAGTGGCGTTCGCGACCCAGCGGATCGAGCCCGCGCATCGGCGTGTGGTTGCCGGCATCCGCCCAGGCCACAGCCTTGTCCACCGGCAGCGATTTATGCGGAAACTCCCCGATCATGTGGGCGGCCAGCTTGCCGCCGAATTCCCAGCCGGCCTGCTCCGCCAGCCGGCGGGCATAGGCGTAGAACTCGCTGCCGGTGATCTGCGGATGATCCTGGAAATATTGCTTGCCCGCGGCAAAGGCGGCGGCCACATCGTCGCGCAGGCGCAGCTTGTGCGGATCGGTGCCGATCACATAGGTGCGGCCGAAGTCCGCCTCCCATTCCTCGAACACCGGCCCCAGGTCGACGAACAGGATGTCGTCCTCGCCCAGGGTCAGATCCGGCGGGTTTTCATCGTAAGGCGCCAGCGTGTTGAGGCCGGCGCGGACGATGCGCTTGTGCCAGTTCTGCTCGATGCCGAACTCGCTGCGCCCCAACTCGGCGATATCGCGCGTCAGCTGGCTCTCGCTGATGCCGGGGCGGATCAGGCTCCGCTCGATGCGGTCGAAAAATGCGGCGGCTTTCTGCTGTGCTGCGGCGAGCGCGGCGACGCGCTGGGCTTCATTGTGCATGGGAGGGGCCGGGCCCGTGATTCGAGGGCTAAATGGTAGCTCAAACGGGTGCGGCAACAAGCGGCCCCAGACAGCCATGAGCCGGCCATGAACCAGCCCTTGCCTACAACTTCAGCGGCGCTGCCTCGTAAACCATCAGTTCCGGCGCCGCTGCCGCCAGCAGCCGCAGGGCCTGTACGAATGCTCTGGATTCCGGCACCGCAAAATGCGCCTGCAGCGCCGCGGCGTCGGACCATTGCTCGACGAAGCTCAGCCGCAGCGGGTTCTCGCAATCCAGATGGACATGGTGCGACAGACACCCCGGCTCCAGCCGCGAGCGGCGCACATGCTCCAGGCTCAGGCGACGCAGCTCTTCCAGGGTTTCAGGCCTGGCGAGGATGGCGCCGGTGACGAGAATCATGGGAGCGGAAACAGTCCGCCGATCAGGGGCGGAGCGCCCCTCAGGCCGCTTTCTTGCGGGCGAAGCTGAGCAGGAATTCCATCTGGTCCGCCATGATGCGGCGATTGCTCAGGATCAGGTATTCGGCCAGGTTGGGCGTATACGGCACCGCCAGCAGCTTCATGCCGGCTTCTTCCGGGGTGCGGTCGTCCTTGCGCTGGTTGCAGTGGCGGCAGGCGGTGACACAGTTCTCCCAGGCGCTGGAACCGCCGCGCGAGGCCGGAACGACGTGATCGCGGGTCAGCAGGTTGGGCGAGAACTGGCGGCCGCAGTACAGGCACAGATTGCGGTCACGCTGGAACAGGGTGCGGTTGGTCAGCAGCGGGGCGCTGCCCTCGAAGCGCCGCGAGCGGTCGGCGACGGCGATGATCGAGCCGATGCGCAGCTCGGAAACACGGCCGGTGCGCGCGCAGGTGCCGCCGCGAACGACAAAACGCTCCTCACCCGCTTCCCAGCACACACGCTTGCGGGCGTAGAGAGTGGCGGCCGTCTGCCAGCGAATCCAAGCGACTGGCATACCGCCCTTATCAAGCTTGAGGATCGATGGAATCATCGTAGCCTAACTCTAGCGTAAAACCTGCCTTTTGTGTTTCAAATGTGATAGTTGCATCAAAATGCGCAAATTTCGTGACAAACCGGCTCTAAACCCCCTGAATATCCCCCGGAAATCCCCTGGGATGGCATAAGCCCGGCACTGCTCTAAACTGCGGCGCCAAACGGTCACGGAACCACACCGGCATCGCGCCGGTCTCTGCCCGGTTCAGTATCACCACACAGGAAACCCCATGCGCATCCTCCACACCATGCTGCGGGTCGGCGATCTCGACCGCTCCCTCGACTTCTACACCAAGGTCCTCGGCATGAAGCTGCTGTCGCGGAAGGACTATCCGGACGGCAAGTTCACCCTGGCCTTCGTCGGCTTCGACGAACGTGTCGACGGCACTCAGGTCGGCGATGCCGAGATCGAATTGACCCATAACTGGGGCGTGGACCAGTACGAGCTGGGCAGCGCCTACGGCCATATCGCGCTGCAGGTGGACGACGCCTATCTGGCCTGTGAGCTGGTCAAGCAGCGCGGCGGCAAGGTCAGCCGCGAAGCCGGGCCGATGAAGCACGGCACCACCGTGATCGCCTTCGTCGAGGACCCGGACGGCTACAAGATCGAGTTCATCCAGAAAAAAGTGATTAGTGATTAGTGGCTAGTGATTAGTAAAAGCCCGGAAGCTCAGGCTGTTACTAACCACTAATCACTGGCCACTGGTCACTAGCCGCTCCATCGCAGAAAAGTCCTGCTCCACCCCCTCGCCGCAGCCCCCCAGAATCTGCCAAGATCGGATCATGGGGGCTCAGACCGCGACAATCTCGCCGGACGCATACACCGCACCCCGCTGGACCCTGCGCAAGGAGTCCGGCGTGGTGGAGTTGGCGCTGGCCGGCGAGTGGACGCTGTACAGCGGCCTCAGCGGCATTCCCGAAGCAGCGGCGGCGCAGATCGACCTGGCGACGGGACAAAGCCTGCGCATCGACACCAGCGGCATCACGCACTGGGACAGCACCCTGCCCGCCTTCCTGCTGGCGCTGGCGGAATACTGTCGCGGCCAGGGCTGGACCATGGATGCGGGGCGCCTGCCCAGCGGCCTGCGCACCGTGCTGAAGATGGCCGACGAACTGTCGCCGCCGGCCTCGTCGCGCGCGCCACGGCCGGCGCCGCTGTTCCGGCGCGTCGGCCAACGCACCCTGCAATATTCCGCCAAGGCCGGCGAGACGGTGACGCTGCTGGGCGAGGTGGTCATCGCCGTCGGCCAGCTGCTGCGCGGCAAGGCCACTTTCTACCGCGCCGATGCCTGGGCCGTGCTGCAAGCCTGCGGCGCCGACGCGCTGCCCATTGTCGGCCTGGTCAACCTGCTGGTGGGAGCGATCATCGCCTTCGTCGGCTCGGTGCAGCTGCAACAGTTCGGCGCCGGCGAACTGCTCGCCGACGGCGTGGCCCTCGCTACCGTGCGCGAAATGGCGGCGGTGATCACGGCGGTGGTGCTATCGGGCCGCACCGGCGCCGCCTTCGCCGCGCAGATCGCCACCATGCAGGGCAACGAGGAGATCGACGCGCTACGCGTGATGGGCGTGCCGGTGGTGGAGTTCCTGGTGCTGCCGCGGGTGCTGGCGCTGGCGCTGATGACGCCGCTGCTCTATCTCTACGCCTGCGCGGTCGGCATCCTCGGCGGCTTCCTGGTCGGCACCGGCATGCTCGACCTGTCGCTGACCACCTATGCGGAACGCACCGTCAACGCCCTCAACTGGCACCAGTTCGCCATCGGCATTACCAAGAGTTTCGTATTCGGCGCGCTGGTGGCGATGGCCGGCTGCTACTACGGCCTGCGCGCCGGACGCAATGCGGCGGCGGTGGGTGAAGCCACCACTTCGGCAGTGGTCACCGGCATCGTCGGCGTGATCGTGGTCGACGCCATCTTCGCGGTGTGTGCCAATGCCCTCGGGATCTAAGCCTGCCGCGGAGGTGATGTGCCAGGTCGAGGGCCTGCGCATGTCGTTCGACCGCCGCCTGATCCAGGCCAATATCTCGTTCGAGGTCCGCCGTGGCGAGATCTTCACCATCATGGGCGGCAGCGGCTGCGGCAAGAGCACCCTGCTGCGCCACATGATCGGCCTGCTCAAGCCTTCGGCCGGGCGCATCCATTTCGGCGGCAAGGATTACTGGGACTGCGCACCGCAACAGCAGGACAGCATCCGGCGGCGCTTCGGCGTGCTGTTCCAGGGCAGCGCCCTGTTCAGCGCCATGACCCTGTTCGAGAACGTAGCCCTGCCGCTGCAGCTCTACACCGAAGCCAACGCGGTGGAGACGCGCGCCCTGGTGCGCTACAAGCTGGGCCTGGTGGGGCTGCGCGGCTACGAGGAGTTCTATCCTTCCGAGATCAGCGGCGGCATGCGCAAGCGCGCCGGCCTGGCGCGCGCGCTGGCGCTGGACCCGGAGATGCTGTTCCTCGACGAGCCTTCCGCCGGCCTCGACCCGATCAGCTCGCGCCGCCTCGACGACCTGATCCTGCAGCTGCGCGACGGCACCGGCGCCAGCATCGTGGTGGTCAGCCACGAGCTGGCCAGCCTGTTCGCCATCGGCGACAACGGCATCTTCCTCGACGCCGACAGCAAGCGCCCGATCGCGCACGGCTCGCCGAAAGAGATGCTGGCGCATTGTGAGCATCCGACGGTGCAGGCCTTCCTGCGCCGCGAGCCGGTGAAGGATGCCGGCACACACGATACGGTGGTGAGGGAAGAGTCATGAGGGCACGCATATGAAAAAGGCCAATCCGGCGCTGATCGGCGGTTTCGTCGTCGGCGCCCTGCTGCTCGGTGCGATCGCGGTGCTGGCCGTCGGCGGCGGCCAGCTGTTCCAGCGCAAGCAGCACGCAGTGATCTACTTCAGCGGCTCGGTCACCGGGCTGTCGGTCGGCGCGCCGGTGAATTTCCGCGGCGTGCGCGTCGGCCAGGTCACCGACATCCGGCTGCAGTTCGATGCCAACAACCTGTCGGCGCGCATCCCGGTCTTCATCACCCTCAATCCGCGCAAGGTGCGCATGCTCGGCGGCAAGAAGCTGAGCGTGGCCGATGTGCCGTTCGAGAAATTCATCGAGAAGGGCATGCGCGCCCAGCTGGCGATCCAGAGCCTGGTCACCGGCCAGCTCGACGTCGAGCTCGACTTCCAGCCGGATACGCCGGCGGTGTTCGTCAGCGAGGATCCCGAAGCAAACGAAATCCCGGCGATGCGCTCGGACTTCGACACCTTCCGTGACCAGCTGTCGCAGCTGCCCCTGCGCCAGATCACCGACGAGCTGCGTGAAACCATGCAGGCGGTGCGCCAGCTCGCCCTCACCGCCAACACCGAACTCGCTGCCACTGCCGGCTCGGCGCGCCAGACCACCGACTCCCTGACCAAGGCCATCAGCCAGCTGCAGGGCGATACCGCGCGCACCCTGGCCTCGGTGCAGAAGCTGAGCGACCACGTCGATACCGCCGTCACCACGCTGTCGCCGCAGCTGAGCCAGACCCTGGTGACGGCGCAGAGCGCGCTGAAGGATGCCGATGCCACCCTGGCACATACCTCGGAACTGACCGCCCCCGGCGCACCGATGCGCGCCGATCTGGAACAGGCCTTGCGCAACCTGGCCATCGCCTCGGAAGCGCTGCGCAGCTTCTCCGAAACCATCGATCGCAATCCGCAATCCCTGATCACTGGAGTCCAACGGTAATGATTTCAGAAAAAGATCCGGTCGCCACCGCACTGCGGCAACTCCTGCGCAGCGGAACCAGCCTCGCCCTGCTGGCACTGCTCGCGGCCTGTGCCACCGCGCCGCCGCGCCTGATGCTGCTCAGCAACGACATCGCAGTGCCGCCCGCAGCGGCTGCGATGCAACGCCCGATGCTGGTGGTGCGAACGGTCACAATGCCGGAATACCTCGACCGCCGCAGCATCATCTACCGCAGCTCCGATTCCGAGCTGAAGCGCTTCCCCGAACAGGTCTGGGCCGAGCGCCTGGGCGAGAGCGTGACGCGCTGGATGGCGTTGCAACTCGCCGCCGACCTGCCGGGCTACGAAGTGCAGGCCTTCGGCGCCGCCAGCGAGAAGGCACCGACGCTGGCCCTGAACATGGAATTGCAGAGCTTCGAGCCGGACGGCACCGCCGGCGGAGCGGCCACGCTGCATTTGCGCGGCAGCTGGCATCTCGCCGGCGCCAACGTCACCGACGGCCGCATCGCCGCCGACGTGCCGATGAGCACACTCGACGCCGCTGCCACGGTGGCGGCGATGCGCACGGCACTGCTGCAGGCCAGCGACGGCATTGCTGCGCAGATCAGGCAGATGCCGCTGCCGGTCGGCAAGTAGTGATGCGATTTCATCGCGCACTACTCGCCCCCGGCTGTGCGCAGCTCAGTGGAAATTGATGAAGAAACTGCCTGAATAGAAGCGTCCGCGATCGCCGCGAATCGCGGCGAAATTGCCTGGTGCCAGCGGCTGGTCGATGACCTGGTCGCTGTAGGTTTGGTGGGTCAGGTTCTGGACGCCCAGGTTGAGGCCCCAGCTGCCGTTGGCCTCGTCGGCGAAGACCAGGCGCGGATTGATCACCAGGGTCGCCCGCTGCAGCTGGCGCGAATCGTCCTCCGGATTGAGGTAGCGCTCCCCCTGGAACAGCACGTCGGTGGCGATGCTGGCGCTGACGCCGTAAGGCAGGTGCAGGAAGGTGTAGGCCGGTGTCATTGCCGCAGTCCACTGCGGCGCGAACGGCAGAGGGAAGCCGGTCAGGTCGCAGGTGTTCGGCTTCTTGCCCGGCGGGCCCGGACATTTGCCGTCGCCGGCCTGCACGCCGTCGTAGTAGGCGGTGTACTTGGCGTCGGCAAAACCGAAGGAGCTGTACAGCGACAGGCCGCGGATCGGCAGCAGCCACATCAGATCCGCCTCGAAGCCCTGCGAGCGTGCCTCGGCGGCATTGACGATGACGACGTTGGTGCCCTGGAAGGTAGACACCTGCAGGTTGCCGAAGTGGGTGTGATAGAGAGAGATGGAGCCGCGGATGGGGCCGTTCAGCAGGCGGTCCTTGATCTTGAAGCCGGTCTCCAGGCTGGTAGCCTTTTCCGGCTCGTACTCGATGGCGCTGGGATTCAGTGGAATGCCGTTGAAGCCGCCGCTCTTGTAGCCCTGGGCCCAGGTCAGATAACCCTCGATGTGCTTGCTCGGCTGGTACTTGAACCCGACCTTGGGCGAAAAATCGGTTTCGGTCCGGTACTGGGCGTTGGCACCGGTATCGTTGAAATCTTTCTGGCTGGCGATGGCCTTGATGATGGCGCTGCCGGAAAAGCTGTGCGGCTGACCCTTGCGGTTCTCCTTGGCGTAGCGCAGGCCGCCGATCAGCGACCAGTGTTCGAGGAAATACCATTCACCCTGGCCGAAGGCGGCGTAATCCTTGGTGCGCTGATCCAGGCCGGACTGCGCCGACTGCTCGCCGAGCAGGGGCTTGCCGGTGAGGTCCATGACGGTATTGAGCAGGCCGTCGAGGAGGGTGCCGGTGGCGCCGGCCAGGGGTGTGCACAGGGCCACGGCGATATCGTGCTGGTCGCAGTCGGCGGCGATGATGTACTTCAGCGTCGCGCCCAGGTCCTTGATGAGGAAGTTGTCCGAGGTCTTGAGGGTGTAGTTGTCGTAGTACAGACCGGCGACGAAGTTGGCCTCGTGGCCCAGCCCGAACAGGTCGCGGCCGATGCCGCTGACGCGGAGTTCCTGCGTGACCTGCCGTTCCGGCTCCGGCGCCACCAGTGAGTCCTTGATGAAGGGCACCGGACTGAAGTCAGCGTCGATATCGCGCGCGCCGATGATGTTTTCGGCGACGCTGCTGATGGAGGTGATCTTCAGGGACTTCATGCCGCCGGGATGACCCAGATCGCCCTCGAAGGTAACGGAGCCGCCGCGGCTGGTGGCGTTCTCGTTTGCGCTCACGTCCTCGGAGACGTAATCGTCGATGGCGGTGCTGAAGCGCGGGTCGTAGTGCCGGTCCAGCGCCTGCATGTTGGGGCCGGCAATGAACAGCTGCTGCTTGTTGAAATTTTCCTGGTGGTAGGCAACGAAGGCGCCGATATCCATGGTCCAGCCGTCGTGCGAGTCGTAGCGGAAGCGCAGGCGGCCGGAATCCTGTTGCGGGTTCTCCTCCGGGCGGCTCAAAAGGGTGTTGTGGAGGCCGCCGCGGTCACCATGCTCGAAGTTGCCGGTGACGCGCAGTGCGGCGCCCGGCCACAGCGGCAGATTGAGCACCGGGCGGAAAGCCAGATTGCCGGTGCTGCGCAGATCCGTATCCCAGCGCAGCAGTCTTTCGCCATCCGGGGCATTGGTGGTGATGTTGAGCAGGCCGGCGGTGACGTTCTTGCCGAACAGCGTGCCCTGCGGGCCGCGCAGCACCTCGTAGCGGTCCAGATCGCCGAAGAAGGCGGTGAGGTATTCGGGATAGGTGTAGACCACCCCGTCCACCACCACGCCGACCGAGGGGTCCAGCCCGGGCACGTCGTTGAGCGTGCCGAAGCCGCGCACCAGCAGCTGAGTGGAAGAGGACCCTACCTGAAGGTTGGTATTGGCGGTGTAGCTGGACAGCTCCGTGAAATCGTGTGCGCCGGTGCTGCGGATATAGTCGCCGCCCACCGAGGTGACCGAGGCCGGCACCTGCTCCAGCGTCTGCCGCACTTTCTGCGCGGTGACCACCACTTCCTTGAGCTGTTGCTGGCCGCTGTCTTCGGCCGGAGCCGCGGCACTGATGCCCGCCAGGCAGGCCGCCAGCAAAAATCCGCACTGCTCCACTCTCCGCCGCCCGCGAAGTCTGGGACCCATCGCCTCCCCCACCTGATAGCCGGTTCTTTGGTTTTATGGTGCCGCCTGCAACGCCAGTCTGTGCCGGCTGTGCCTCAATCGCAATTCGCGTGCATCTTCCTGCTTTGGTCCTGCAGCCAGCTCATCAGGCCGCTGAAGCCTTTCTGCTCGAACAGCGAGTTGTACTGCGTCGAGCGCAGCGCCAGATCGCTGACGCCATCGGCGATGACGTTGATGATGCGGAAGCTGCCGTCCTTGCCGCCGTGCAGGATGTAGTCGAAGGCGACGCTGTCGCCGCTGCCGAGCTGCAGGCGCGCGTGCACCAGCTGGTCGCCGTTGGGCAGGGATTGCGTCTCCTGGGTGGTGAACGTCTCGCCGCCGTAGCTATTGAAGTTGCTGGCGTAAGTGACCACGGTGACTTCGCGGAACTGGGCGATCAGCTGGTTGCGCTGCGCCTCGGACAGCTCGCCCCAGTGGCGGCGCATCACCGTCTGCGCGATCAGCGAGACGTCGAAACTGGCATCGACCACCGGCTGCAGGTGCTTGATGCGGCCGTCGCAGCCGTATTCCTTGCCGTGCTTCATATTGTTGAGCAGCGCGGCATGGATGCCATTGACCACGTCCGCCGGTGTGCCGCCGGCGAACGCCGCTGGCGTGCAGAAAACGAGCCCGAAAAAAAGCGACAATAGAGGGGTTCGCAAGAGTCGCAAAGCTTTCTCCGAAGGCGGGTTTAGGCGTGTGGTCGGACAAAATGCCGCCGCAATGAGCCTTTTGACTGTCGACGCAGCGATAAGTTTACACGACTCCGGCTTGCCTCCGGCAGCCTCGTTGCAAAGCGGAACCCATTGATTTGACCCTTGATTTGACGGAAACAAGATAGCTCATGGCGCACACCGCACACCCCGATTCCGCCCTCACCCGCGCCCTGCGCGCCTGGGTCGGCCTGATGCAGCGTCGGGCCGCCTGGGTGCTGGCCGTCGCCACCCTGCTCGGCATCGGCCTGGGCCACTACGCCTGGACCCATCTGAGCGTCGACACCAACCCCGAGAACATGCTCTCCGCCCAGCTGCCGTGGCGGCAGGCCGAGCAGCGCATGGACCAGCTGTTCCCCGACCTCGACGAGGGCCTGGTGGCGGTGGTGGACGGCAGCACGCCGGAAGTGGCGGACCAGGCACAGCGCCGGCTGGTGGAACGCCTGCGCGCCCAGCCGCAGCAGTTCCTGGAGGTCTACGCCGCCGAGACCGACCCCTACTTCCGCCACAACGGCTTCCTCTATCTGGACACGCCGGCCCTGCAGAAGCTGGCCGACGGCCTGAATCAGGCGCAGCCCTTCCTCGGCGCGCTGAGCCACGACCCGAGCCTGCACGGCCTGTTCACCCTGCTCGACCGCGCCGTGACCAATCCGGCTGCGGGCGGCTTCGATCTCTCCCCTGCGCTGGGCAAGGTGGCGGAGGGCGTAGACGCCGCCGTTGCCGGCCGCTTCGAGGCGCTGTCCTGGCAGGACATGATGGGCACCGGGGTCAAGACCGGCGACGCCACGCGCCGCTTCATCGAGATCAAGCCGAAGCTCGACTTCGGCCAGCTGTTTCCTACCGAACAGCCCATCGCCGCGTTCCGCGCCACCGTCGCCGAGCTGCGCCTGGGGCCGGCGCAGGGCGTGACGGTGCGCCTCACCGGCTCCAAGGCGCTGGAGCACGAGGAACTGAAGATGGCCTTCAGCGGCGGCCTCAAGGCCTTCGGCGTCGGCCTGCTGATGGTGGTGGTGCTGCTCTACCTGGCGCTGCGCTCCGCTCGCCTGGTGGTGGCCGCCATCATCACCCTGCTGTTCGGCCTGCTGGTCACCGCCAGCTTCGCCGCCGTCGCGGTGGGCCATCTGAATCTCATCTCCATCGCTTTCAGCGTGCTCTACGTCGGCCTGGGCATCGACTACGCGCTGTACCTGTGCATGCAGTATCGCGAGCTGCTCGGCGGCGGCGTGGCCCAGCAGGAAGCCCTGCCGCGCGCCGCCGGCGATGTCGGCGGCTTCATGATGGTCTGCGCCGCCACCACCTCGCTCGGCTTCTTCGCCTTCATTCCCACGCCGTTCACCGGCATCGCCGAGCTGGGCATCATCTCCGGCGCCGGCATGTTCATCAGCCTGGTGGTGAGCCTGAGCCTGCTGCCGGCCCTGATCAGCCTGTTCCCGCCCAACGCAGCGCAGGTCAAGCTGAGCCCGCCGGACCAGGGCCTGCTCGGCCGCGTGTTGAACTGGCCTTACAAGTACGCCCGCGCCATCTGGGTAGGCGCCGCCCTGCTGGCTGTTGGCTCACTGCTGCTGGCGCCGAAGGCGCGCTTCGACTACGACCCGATCGACCTGCGCGATCCCAACAGCGAGTCGGTCAGCACCTTCCGCGACCTGCTGCGCGATCCCAACATCCCGACGCTGACCTTGTCGGTGCTGACACCCAATGCCGAACAGGGCAGAACGCTGTCGCACCAGCTCGCCGAGCTGCCGCTGGTGCGGCATGCGGTGACCCTGCTTGACCTGGTGCCGGACGACCAGGACGCCAAGCTCGCCATCGTCGGGGACCTCAACCTGACGCTCGGCCCGACCGTGATGGGCGACGGCGGTCCGCTCAAGATCAACCCGCGCGAGGACGACTACGCCACCATCCACGAGCTGGGCGCGGCGCTGCCGGCCTACATCGAGCAGAACAAGGACAAGCCGGTCGCAGCCGCTGCGCAGAAGCTGCTGGATGCGGTGCAGAAGCTCGACAGCGCCTGGCAGCAAGGCGACAGCGCCGCCCACGAACAGCTGCTGGGCCGCCTGCGCGAGGGCCTGCTGTCGGCCCTGCCGGCGCAGATCGGCAACCTGCGCGATGCCCTGCAGGCTGCGCCGGTGACGGAGCAGGACCTGCCGGCGCAGATCACGCGGCGCTGGAAGAGCGCCGACGGCCAGTACCGCATCGAGATCTGGCCGAAGGAAGTGCTGGACGGCCCGGAACCGATGGAGCGCTTCGTCACCCAGGTGCGCGGCGCGGCGCCCACCGCCACCGGCGGCGCCATCGGCTACATCGAATCCGGCCACGCCGTGGTTGGCGCCTTCCGGCAGGCCTTCGTCTACTCCTTCATCGCCATCACCATCCTGTTGCTGCTGCTGCTGCGCAGCTTCGCCGACATGCTGCTGGTGCTGATCCCGCTGCTGCTGGCCGGCCTGCTCACCGTGGCCGGCTCGGTGCTGTTCAACGTGCCGTTCAACTTCGCCAACGTCATCGCCCTGCCGCTGATCCTCGGCGTCGGCGTCGACTACGGCGTGTACCTGGCCCAGCGCGGTCGGGTCGCCGCTTCCAGCAACGTCAACCTGCTGCAGACCGGCACCGCCCGCGCCGTGCTGTTCGGCGCGCTGATCACGACCGCCAACTTCGGCGACCTGATGCTGGCGCGGCACCCTGGCATCGTCAGCATGGGCATCCTGTTGACGGTGGGATTGAGCATGACCCTGATTTGCGCGCTGGTGCTGCTGCCGAGCCTGCTGGCCTGGCGGTATGGCAAGCCGAAGGCCTGAGCGGATCGAATCGGCGCAGGTGTTGCCAGCGACGGCGCGGGCTCACCCCGGAAACAGGCAGGGCGCAGATAAAAAAACGCCCGCGCAAGGCGGGCGTTCAATCGCTGCGTTGAAGAAGTCTTCTAGTTGAGACGGGTGATGCGGTTCGGCGTGGCCGGGGTCAGCGGTGCATTGGCCTTGAGATAGGCCACGAAGGCATCGATGTCGACCGGGCCGGTATAGAGGTTCTTGCCCTGGGTCATGATGGTGAAGCCATCGCCGCCGCCGGCGAC
>FTIF01009167.1_pt1 | contig 37728 bp, 36 predicted proteins | sample 1658001 | NCBI WGS metagenome assembly FTIF01 (sample SAMEA3914789, study PRJEB12502) | metagenome | biome: forest; material: soil | place: Canada | collected 2011-07-03 | depth 0.3 m | reverse complement strand
CGGCGCCGGCGGCGCGCAATTGCTGCCCCAGCCAGTCGCGCCCGCCGTTGCCGCGCACGATCCACACGGGCCGCCGCGCCCACGGCCAGCCGGCCAGCGCCGCCCACAACGCCTCCGAATCGAATTGCGCCGCCTGGGCCGACGGCGCGACGATGCGTTCGCCGGGCACGCCGCATTCGCGCAACGCGGCGACGGTGCCGGGCCCGACGGCCGCGGCCCAGGCCTGCGCCGGCCAGGCCAGCGACCCGGCAGCGACGCCGCGCACCGCGGCCGCCGCCGCGAAGAATCCGAGCACGGCGTTCGGACTGACGAACACCAGCACCGGCTGCATCCCCGGCGCCTCGAGCTGCGCGAACACGGCCTCGACGCGCGCCGGCTCGGGCGCGGGCAGGATCTCGATCAGCGGCAGCGCGCGCGCCGGCACGCCAAGCGCGGCGAGCTCGTCCACCCACGCCAGTGCCTGCGTGCGCGGACGCACGATCAACACGGTGGCGGGCGCGTCGTTCAAGAACTCACGCCTCGGCGACCGGCAGGTAGCCGTCGCCGCCCGCGGCCAGCAACGCCGCAGCCACGCGGGCGCCCATCGCCTCCGCCGCCGCGACGTCCGCCAGCGGCGCCGTCTCGGCCGCCTTCAACAGCGGCCGCGCCGCGACGCGCGGCCCTTCGTGACCCATGGCCACCTCCAGTGCCGCGCCGACGGCGGCATCGCCCAGCGCCGCCCGCAACGTGAAGCGGCCGTCGTCGCCACGCGTCGCGAACGCGGCCAGCGGCATGCTGCAACTGCCGCCCAGCACGCGCGCCACCGCGCGTTCCGCGTGCACCGCGAGCCACGCATCGACATCGATCAGCGAGGCCAGGCGGCCGTGCAGCTCGGCCTGGCCGCTGCGGATCTCCAGGCCCAGCGCGCCCTGCCCGGCCGCCGGAATCATCTCGTCGACCGAAAAGCGCGCGCGAATGCGGTCGCCCAGGCCCAGGCGCATCAGGCCGGCCGCGGCCAGCACGATCGCGTCGTAGCCGCCTTCGTCGAGCTTGCGCAGGCGGGTGTCGAGGTTGCCGCGCAGCGGCGCCACGCGCAGGTCGGGACGCAGCGCCAGCAGCTGCGCCACCCGGCGCAGGCTGGAGGTGCCCACCAGCGCGCCCTGCGGCAATTCGGCGATCGACGCCCACTTCGTCGAAACGAAGGCATCGCGCGGATCCTCGCGATCCAGCACCGCCACCAGCTCGAAGCCGGCGGGCAGCTCCATCGGCATGTCCTTGAGCGAGTGCACGGCCAGGTGCGCGGCGCCCGATTCCAGCGCGGTCTCGAGCTCCTTGACGAACAGCCCCTTGCCGCCGACCTTGGACAGCGTGCGGTCGACGATCTGGTCGCCGCGCGTGGTCATTCCCAGCAGCGAAGCGGCCAACCCCAGGCGACGCCCCAGCAACGCCTGCACATGCTCCGCCTGCCAGAGCGCGAGGCGGCTTTCGCGGGTGGCGATCACGATGTTGTTCATTTGCGGATTATCGGCGAGCCCGGGGCGCGCCGGCAGCGCGCTGTGACTTAGCGAGCAGTTCGGCCCGCGCCTCCACGATAGTCTGGCCACGAGGTCGCTCACGGCTTTAACCGCGGCGATGGAAGCATCGACAAGCGGACTAACAACCCAAACTCTGCCTCACATCAAGGTTTGGCCAGGACTGGGAAAAGTGACTTGGGCTTGGCCGGAAGTTTTCTCTGCCAAATCAAGGGCCTGCGGCTTCACAGCCGAAATCCAACCCGAAGTTTGGCCATGAGTGGCCGTCAGCCGCCCTGCTGGACAAACGGATTCAGTGCGAGTTCAGTCGCTGGGAGACATGCGCTCAACGGGAACAACAGCCTGATCGGGCCTTGCAAGCATCCCGGCGACATCGGCCAAGGTGCGAGTCTTTGGACGAAGTACCACCGTTCCGTTGCTCAGCATGTTGAACGCCAGCTTGTCGCCGGCCTTCAGGCCCAGCCTGCGGCGAATCTCAAGTGGCACAGTGACCTGTCCCTTCCTGGTCAAGGTCGTCGCTTTGGTCATGGTGATCCGATCTAGAAACGCGTGTCAGGATCCTACGTTAGCCTGCCCGAAACCAGACGTCCACGAACGAACGCCACCGGCGACGGAAATTCGCCGCTGGCGACGACGGCGGATATTCGAAGGTTGGGCGGTGCAGCGCGAAGGTCAGCTACAAGGTATCGACGCGAACTCACGCTCCCGGCCATGAGCAGGTTCTTGCTAACAAATTCCTGACATTCTCAACATATTCCTGATGCGGGATGTCAAGAATTTGAGTCGGCACCCCCTGAAGGACGTCCTGATCGGGGTGCCCACGCAGCGGGCGCTTAGCGGGAGTGTCCGAAAGTGCTTGCCGAAACAAGTGATCCTGGCTCCGCTATCAGGAACTGCTTGGAGCCTCCTCGCCACGAGCCAAGTTGAGCGCTCGCCGGAACGGCTCACAGATACCCGAGCGCCCCTGAACCAGCGGCTCACCGCAAGCACCGCGAGGTTTTCTCCGGCGACCAGCGAGCTATCGGTTCCCGTTGGCCCGAATGACGCGGTTGGAATGCTTGGCTTTCTTTGACTTGCTCGTCGGCCCAGCGTAGACCGTCACGCCGGGTGGCTCGGCCTTCGCGATGCGCTCCACTTGCTCGCGCGTCAAAGGAGGATTCGATGCGAATGCTTGTGCTGCCTTTTCGGCCAAGTCGTCCGAAACGAACACCACTTTGCCAGGGCGTACTTGGATGCGCTTCATATGGTTGCGTTCAACTGGACGATTGGAGTCACCGATCGAACGCAGCGCCATCACGATTCAGGTAACGTCTAGCGTGCCGTTGCGGAGTGCGCTCTTTTGCACAGGGCAAACAAAGCCCTCCAGAGCATGATCGCCGGCGCAAAGTATCCGCGCGGCGTCTCGCGGCATGCCTGGAAGAAGGTTCGCAGAAGCGAGTTCACTGACTACCGCCCGATCTTCTTAGTCCGAAGAGTCCGCTTCGAGGCCATCTTCAGCGCGTCACTTCGTCTTAGCGATCCCGCAAAGACGGTTGCGCTTCGCGGTTCGGCGTCAACAACTGCCAATGCCTGTTCTCGAGTGAGCCCCACGCGCGCCGCCGCGGCAGCGACTCTAGCGAGTGCATCCGCAGACGGAACAACCAGTTTTCCGCGCCGGGCAGTGAGACGTTTGATGCTCATCCAGGCATCCTAGCAACCAATAGCCCGGAAAGAAAGCGATCTGCACGCACAGTTGCCAGCAGTCGAACTGTCCGGGTTTTGCGGAGCCCCACCCGAAATTGAGCTTGCCCTCCTGGTTTCCAGCGACCGTCCAGGTTTTGCGGAGCGTACATGGCCACCGGACAATGTCCTTGAGGTGCTCACATGACATTGCGGCAGTTTCGTCTTCAGATTGTGGTGTTGCGATAAGCCGCACTATTGCAACCGATTGAGGGCCGCCAGGCCGAACCGGGGCGAGCAATGCAACAGAAGCCCCCTGCCCCCGGCGTCGGCCGTCTGCTCTCCCTGCGTACCCGACGCCGCGGGGTAGCTTCACCTCGGGACGGCGTACAGTAGGCCGCGAGGAGTACTCATGGACACGAACACCGTCGACATCGAGATCACAGTGACGGAAGACTTTTGGGCGCTTGTCAGTCGTGCTGCGGCAGCTTTGAAAATGACGCCAGAAGCGTTCGTTCTTGAGGCGAGCGTGGCGTCGGCAATCAACCAATTGCCGGATACAACGGACACGATACGCGGGGGTGCGCCGCATCGCCCTACTTGATCACGGCATGCCGCAGTCAACGTGTGGCGCGATGCCCGCGAGGCAGCGGTATCTGCGGGTCGCAGCGGTCGGCCGAACGACAGCTGTCGCTGCAAAGCAGACGTGCAGAGCGTCTGCCTAAGCTGCGAGCCAACGTAGCAGCCCAAATGTCACAATGAGTGCATGGCAAGCACCGTGAATTTAACAGTCGCACATACCTTTCCGGGCGGTTCGAAGTCTCGAGTGAATCGGGCTGGCGACCGCGTCCGTCTAGGGCAGGCGACGGCCGAGGATCTCCACGTCATAGACGAATGGCGCGCAGCACACCGTGCGGTCTTAAATACGTTCAAGGCCAATCTCATCCATCGTGCGCGCAGCAAGGGCGTGATTTTCGCCCAGCGCCACAAACGCAAGAGAACTATCTTCGACAAGCTAGATCGCTTGCCGGGCATGAGTCTTTCGCGCATGGATGATGTAGCCGGCTGCCGACTGATTTTCAAGTCGCTGAGCGACCTTTACGCCTTTCGAGACAGCTTCCATCGCGCACGCTTCAAGCACAAGCGTCGAAATGCTGAAGACAAGGACAAGTACGATTACATCAAGACGCCGAAGGTCACGGGTTACCGAGGGGTCCACGATGTCTACGAATACGACCCGAACTCAGTCGTAGGGCGTCCGCTGGCCGGGTTGTACCTTGAAGTCCAATATCGCACTCTTGTTCAGCACGCGTGGGCGACGGCCGTGGAGGTGATCGGATTTATCACCGAGAGTCAGCCAAAATTTCAGCAGGGCGACACGCGATATGAAGAAGCCATGAAGATGGCAAGCGAGATTTTGTCCAGAGCTCATGAAGGTCTCCCGGGCGCACTTGCTGATGTTCCAGATCGTGATCTCGTCGCAGAGTTCCTGGAGCTTGATAAGCAACTTGGGCTTTTGCAAATGCTCCGAGGACTTCATGCCGCGGACCGTGTTGTTTCTTCGAAAAAGAACGCAATTCTGATTTTCTCTGAGGGCAAGCCGCTGCAAGTCAAGGAGTACCGCGATTCACCGGACGCACTGAGAGCGCTCTTTGAGCTTGAGAAGCAAATGCCTGATCGGGACATCGTTCTGGTGCGAGCTGACACAACTGAAGACGTGCGCTTGGCCTTCAAGAATTACTTCTCTGACGCACGAGATTTCATCCACTTGATTGAAAAAGGCTGTTCAAAGCTAACAAAGTCGAAAAACATTCTCGACGTCTATAAGGATGTAACGCCCCAACCTGCGAAAAAGGCAAAGTCGCAGCCGTAGCCTCGCACTCATGCTGTGGCTACAATGCAGCGGAGTCTGTCGTCCGACGGACCTCACCGGAGGTCGGCTCGCGCTGCATTGCCGACGTCACCTGTTTGCATTGGCGGCGCTATCAGCGGCAACAAGTTCAGCGACACGAAAGTCGCTCGTTGGGTGCGCGGCGGGTAGGGCCGCCAAGGACGAATACAGGCGTGCCAGTAAGGTGGAATGACTTGAGCCGCTTGCTGTCGACCGAGAGGGCTTCGCCTCGTGGGGCGGACTGGTCGCGGAATGCCCAGCGCCACCGAATGCACTCGTCAACGTCAAGCGGTGGAGCGGCGCGCAACGAGTGGGAAGCGCCCGCGCGAGGGCTCCAATGGCGCGCTGATGGTTCGGTGCTTGACCCCGTGGCCTCCCGGGTGGCGAAACCCGCGTGATCAAACGTGGCCGTCTGGACGAGGAGCGCCGGGCGTTGATTCCTTGCCCGCGTTCGGCGGGGGCTTGATATCAAGGTCGGTCCACGTCCCGTCGGGGAACATCACACGGTGCGTGCCGAAGTACGTCTTGGCGTGTCGAAGCTCCTCATAGACAAAGCCGTTGTGCACGCTTGAGAAATCGGGGTTTTGTGGTGTGAGCCACGGGTGCAGCGCGTGGTCTGGCACGAAGGCAGGCTGTCCATCAGAAATTGTCGCAGTGCCCGACTCCTGAAACTTTGGCTCCGCTCTCGCGGCGTCGGGATCTCGGTGGGCCTCTTCTCTTGCTCGATCGAGTGCCGATTGCAGTGCGAGCTTCATGCCCGATACGCAGGCGGTCGCTTGGGCCAGCATCACTGCGGCGGTGCTACCGCTTACAGGATAGGCAAGGCACTTGTTCGAAACGACTATCGAGGTAACCAGGAAAATTTCTGGATCGCTCGATGTGATGGAAGTTGAGAGCACACGCGGCTCGATGCTCTCCATGTCGTCGTGAGCAACGAGCGTATTGCGAATTCCCATCAGGTGCTCGTGCACGTCTAGTCGAAAGTCGTCTCGTCTTTTCAACTGCTTGATCGGGTATGCGCGATTGCCTTTGCCAGCCGGCGGCTGCGAAAACGGTCTTGCATAGCGTACGACTGCCGAGCAGAACAGCGATGACAGCAGAAGCGGGTCTCGTTCGCTTGCCATGCGTTCGAAGTAGCTCACGCTCGTAACCAAGTTCTGCAGCGCTTTGGCGGTGAGCTTTATATCGTCAAGGGCGCGATCATGTGGGGTCATGGTCTTGGATCAGAGATGCGCTAGGTGGCCTAGTCAATGTACGATACGATGAAGCTGTAAAAAGCCACAGTATTATGCCGTTCGTTTGTTCCCTTCGCCGAGCCTTCGATCGCGGCATCCCTGTTGGCTCTGCCAAGTCGCAGATCGATGCCAGCAGCGACAAGTGAGGGCCCAATGTCAAAAGATTACTCCATGGAGCTCGTTGGATGGGCGACGACTAAGCCGATTCGCGTGGCGTTTCTCGTCGAACAGTCCAAGCACTCTGCGCTGGTGCTCGATGGCATATTCGCAGACTGCTATTCTCGATGGGGTGGTCGATTCAGTCTCATCGTTCCGTGCTTGAACGGCCGCGTATGCGAGCAGTACTGGAGTTGGCTTGAAATCTTTGATCCCGACGTCATCTACTCATACGTGAATCTGCCTGCCGAGGGAGTGCTCGAAATCCATGAGCGGCTTGCCGGCGCTGAGTACATCTACGGGTGCATGAGCGAGCCACTCCGGCTCGACGTGTATGGATTCAAGCCGGCGCTGAAGTTTGCGCCGCTATCGTCGCTCTCGACTATATTTCGTCTGGGTCGCCACAGCCCGCGGAGCGTTGGCCCCAAGCTCAAGATTATCGACAGTTGGCCCACGGAAAGTCCGAGTCGATTTCTCTCCGACAACTTCGGAACCTATCAACAAAGCACGGGGACGAGGATCTACCCGAACGACGCAAGAGCTACCGCTGGCTTGTTGACCATCGTGTCTGACCAATATTGGACCAATCGCCAGTGCGGCGTCCCGCAAGATCTCGATCGCGTCGCAAGCGAGCGCGATGCACTCGTGGCATTCGTAGACCTTGAGACAACGAGCGTGAGCATGCTGTCAGCACTCTATGCACCACGTCTCGAGATGCGTGACAACACGTGGAGCACCGCCTTCAACCTCGTCGTCGGAGACACCTTTGAAGATAGGCTGTTGCACTGGAACGCGCGTCTACTCATTCCGACATGGCTTGACGGCGACCTCTGCTGCCTGCGGATAACACTGGATCAGTTCGAGGACGAGGCATTCGTGCAGTTGCTTGCGAAGCTGCTCAATTCCAGAAATCATGTAACTTCGGGTTCGAGCCAGCCTCACCTCGCAATTCGTTCAGCATCGCACTCTGCCCAGCAGCTCCAAGTGGTATTGGACAAGCTACATGCTGCGAGGGTCTGGAGCGTGAGTGGCCCGGTCCAGGTGATCGCGGGCGGTCATGTGATTCCGGACACCGAGGCTTTGGAGCACGCCCAAGAGGCAGCCGGGCTCGTCGACGCGCGGTTTCGCATTCCCCAGCGCAACGCTTTCCGGTGGAGCCCGCCTGTCGCTCGGCCGCCAGTGCTTGAACCGGAGCATCTGGATGACGCCCCTGCCGGCCAGACCTTCACCCTGGGTCTGTGGCGACTCGACTTGGGCTTCGAGTACGACACCGAGGGCGCACGTTTTGGACGACGAAATATTTGGGTGCTTCCAAAGCGATGGCGCATGGGGAAGGCTTTCGAGTCAGACTTCGCCGACCTAGCGTTTGGCCAGAGCCTTGCACCACCACATCGGACGAGCCGCGACGGCAGTCTCTTGGTCTGCGCCGGCAGGGATCGCTTGCTTGAGACAGTGACCATTCCGACGCTCTTTGACGCACTTCAGCGAGCATTTTGTTGGGATGCTCAGACCCGGTTCGCCTTCCGTGAGGATCCCTCGTTGCCTCAGAAAGGGATCAACTGGATGCGCCCCTCGAACGAAAATCATCACCTTGTCGGCGTGCTCGGCTTGGCCGGTGGCCTGGTAAACGCGAAGCTCGTCTTGTTGCATCCGTTTCTCCAGGAAGTCTTCGCATCCTTGGGCGGTACTCCAAACTTGGCTGATGCCGATATTCAAGCGACGACGAACAAGCTCATGAAGCGGGGAAAGGGCAAGCCGAGCTTTGACCTCAGTTCTGACGACGAACGCAAGACCCTCGCGGCACTCGTTGTTAAGGCGGCCCAGTCGATCAAGGCACCAAAGATGCACGTCGCACTTGCCGATCTTCAAGAGCGATGGAAGGCGTACCGCGATGCCTTCTGGAACGAGCATCCCGATAAGATTTCTCAGACGGAAGAAGAACGCATTGAGTGGGACAGGCGAGAGCAGCGAGCAATCGACAATGTCTTGGGTGTGATGCGAAAGCGGCGGCTTCTGTTCCAGGGCTACCCTTGGACTTGCGACGAGTGCCAACACAAGAACTGGACTGATTTCCATGCGCTAAAGTCGTCTCTGGCATGTGTCATATGCAATGCCGAGACAGAGCTTCCAGTGAGCATCCCTTGGCATTTCAGACCGAACGACTTCGTTGTCGAAAGTCTCAGGTCGCACAGCGTTCTGTCTCTCGTTTGGGTGCTGTCGGCGCTGCGCGAACGCGCTAGGTCTTCATTCATGTATGTCGGGCCGACGTGCTTCGGGCTCTCGAACAACTATGACAAGGCTGACGCAGAAGGAGACCTTCTGGCCGTGGTCGATGGTGTGTCCTTCCTCTGCGAGGTCAAGTCATCTTGGCGCAGCCTTCGCGCAACGGACCTGGACGGACTGGTGAACCTGGCCAAGCGCCTGAGGCCAGACCAAGTCATCCTCGCTGTCATGGAGGACGGTGGCAGTCGTTTTGACGAAAGGATAAGGACGGCTTCGAGTGCGCTGGCTGCAGAGGGGATAACGTTCGAGTTGCTTACGACGTCGAGGTACTGCGTCGAAGATGACCCCCACTTGATAGCGGGCTAAGAGCAACGTCTTGCGTGAAAGCACAGCCAAGCGTCGGCACTCCCAACGTGCTTGAGCAACAACTTTCCTGGCTTGAACGAGTCCGCTTTGCAGCGTCAGCGGCTGTTCACCGTCTGCGGGGTCAAAGCGTCGCGCGTGACGAAGATGCTCGCCATTTCCCTCGCGTTCTCGCTTCCCCACGTGCACAGCGGGCCGATCGCGTCGGCCAGGCTGCGACCGAGCGGGGTGAGCGCGTAGTCCACGCGTTACCTCGGCTCAGGCGCGATCTCCGACGCGAGCGCTTCGGCTTCGTCCAGGCGCAAAGGTGCGTAGACCTCGACGTTGTCGAGCACGGCCCGGATGCCGGCCAGGCGCGCGTCAGTGGCGCTGTCGAAGTAGGGTCCGAAACGCAGCATCAGTCGCAGCCAGCGCTGGACGTCGGTCACGGCGTCCATCCCGCTCGCCTTTGCGCGGTCGATGCCGTGCCGCACGAACAGCAGCAGGGCGTCGTCGGCATGCTTGGCGCAGGTCTGCGGATAGCTGCGCCGCAACATCGCGATCGAGTCGATCTCGAATTGACGTCGCATCCCCGCGCCGAGGATCCGCATCTGCTCAGCGGTGATGTGCAGGCTCGCCACGCTCAGCGCACGCCCACGGGCCGCTGGCGCAACGACGCCAGCAGGGCGTTCCAGGCCGCGTCGAGCGACGCCGCATGGCTCGCAATGGCCGACGCCGACAGGCGGATGCGCGGCGCCGCCCCGTCCGCGGCGCGGCCCGCGAAGATCCAGGTGTAGACGAGGCGGGTTCCCACCACGTCATCCGGAAGCTGCACGCGCTCCTCGATGCCCTCGAAGCCGGCAACACTGCGCTTGTGCTTGAGCAACTCCTTGCCGCCAGGGGGCGGGTCGCCCGCGCTGCTCTGGCCGTCGTCGGGCCTGGTGACCGTCTCGGTCTGCACCGAGAGCTCCACGCCCGGCGCGGCAAAGGATTCGATCGCGCGCTCGTTCATGCTCGGTTCGATCACGAAGGCACCTGCGCCGGTGCAGAAGCCTTGCGCGGAACTCGGCGCGTATTTCGACGCGACGTCGGCCACGAGGTTTTGTGCGAGCTGTTCCCGTCCCGTCGACGCTTCGGCGCGCAGGAACAGCGACTGGTTCGTGATCGGCACCGGTCGCATCGCCAGCAGCGTGATGAGATCCGGTCTGTCAGCATAGAGCTGCAGCCACGCCGCGGGGCCGACGCCCTGCAGGTCGAATTGACGTGCCGGCGCGGGTGCGGCCGTCGAGCCCGCCTTGGGCGTCACCGTGGTCGCGAGCCGCTTCTTCCAGGCCTCGCCGGCGCCGAAGCCGGGCAGCCAGGGCACAGCGGCCACGTCGAGCAGGTAGATGCTCTGGCGGCTGCCACTCGAGACGAGCGTCGGCGGCAAGGCGTAGTCGAAGCGTCCAGTGCAATGCGCGACGCGCGGCTCCGGCGTGGAGGGGGTGGTTGCAGCCATGCTGGCTCCCGTGAAAATTTGAAAGACAAGGCCGACGAGCAGCGAAGTGCGAACGCGCCGCCACCCGGCCTCGAGTGAGGGTGCGCGCAAGCAGGCGAAGGCGCTCATCCGTGCTGCTCCTTGAAATGCAAGCCGATGATCGCGGTAATCGCGGCCGTCGCCCAGGTGCGGACGGCGTCTTCTTCGTAGGCCGGCTGGTGCGCCAGACCGTCGAACATCCGGCTCGCGGGCGGGGCCGGACTCGGGATCCGGCTGTTGTTGAAGCTGCTGGACATGACCGGCACGGTGCCATCGCCGATGCCAACGGGATCCTGCAGGACGGCCTGCATGTCCGAGCCTTCGCCGTCGCGCAAGAAGCCGCGGAATGCACGCGTCGGATAGTTGTCTGAGCGCACCCAGTTCGAGCTGAGCTGGTAGCTCGCGCCTTCGGCGGTATCGAGTCCGCCACCGTTGAACCACCAGGTCTTCGGATGCCGGTACGTGTCCAGCCCATCGAGGAGCGATTCGGCTTGCGCTAGGTTGGCGAGGTACCCATCCCAGGGGGTGCTGGGCCGCAACAACAGCAGCGACGCGGCATCGCGCGCGTTGGGCGCCGCGGCCACGACTTTCTCGGGCGTGAGGAGCTCCGGATCGACGAGGCCCCAGTAGTTGTTGCGGGTCGGGCCGGATCCCGGGCCGGCGACGACGACGGCCGGCACGCGGTAGATGTCATTGAACGAGTCGTCGCGCAGGGGCAGGAAATGCGAGCCGCCCGGCAGGTCGGGGATCTCGAGCCAACGACTCGAACCGTCGGTCGTCAAGTATTGCTTGCCGGGCAGCAGCTCAAGTCCACCGATCGCGTTCGCCAACAGGGCCGTGACGTCGCGGCCGGTTGGGCCGAGGAAGCGGGAAGCGATGCGGCCCGTGATGCCACTGCCTTCGAACCCGGCCTTCATGCGCATGTAAGCCGCTGGTGCGCCGTAGGCGGGCTGCACGCCGTGGACGACGCCGAAGACCTGGCCTTCTGCGCCGGACAGCTTCATCGCGGCGCGGGCCACCAGGCCGCCCATCGAATGGGTGACGAGGATGACCTTCTCGCAGGCGCCCACGACCGCCTTGGCGTCGGCGATGACGTCCGTGATGCGCTTGGCCAGCTTGGCGCCAGAGGTGCGGTTGGAAGCGCTCCAGTTGTAGCCGAAGCCGTAGACGGGGAACACGAACAGCTTGCCGAGCGCGCCCCAGTCGTGGTTGCGCAGTTGGTCCAGGAAGCTGCGGTAGTCCTTCATCAACCCGCGATAGCCGTTGCCGGGCGGGCTGTCGTCGTCGACCTCGAGGAAATCGGGGTCGTACTTGTTGCCCTCGCCGATGAGCATCAGCTTGCGGTGCGCCGGCGTGACGCCCGAGAAGTTCTTGTAGAGAAATCCTGCGGATGGATCCCAGCGCAGGTTCGGCAGGCCGTCGGTCTGGCCCGTGCCGTCCGTCCCCGAGCGTCGCAACCGGCTGCCCATCACGCCGGGAACAAAGATGATCGGGATCGCCTCTCGTTGAACTTGCACCTCATGCGACGCATTGGTCGCGAGTCCCGCCACTGGGTCGTCGACGGACTTCCAGGAAACCTGTTTGACTGCCATGTGTCTTCGAGTGCCGTTCCCGCCGCTTAGGCGTCCTGCAGATTCGTGCGGCTTTCGATATCGGCGCGCACGTCTTCGTAGAATTTGGCGAACTGTACCTTGGCTACCCCAGGCGGTATCTCACTCACGCTGAAGGCGCCCCCTCCATCCAGCGTCTGGCTGGCGTCCACGCCACCGAGCGCGATGGACATGCTTTCGCTGCCGTAGGCGCTGCCACTGTCGATGGGCCACCAGGCCGGCCGCGGCGTGGCATCCGGTGCCGCGCCGAGGACGACGTCGAACGTGTGCGTGACGCACGAACATGGCTGCACGGGGCTGTCGATGGGCCGGTTGTCCTGGGGCATAAGGCGTCCTGGCGGGATTCTGGATACCCCAGTATCCATGCTCCAAGGCGAGGCCCCGCGTCCCCATTTGGAGGGATCTGGCACATGTAAGCTCAAACCCGATTTTTTCGGTGCCGGTGCGTTCGATGACTTGCGAGGTCAGCGCACTTTCCCCGCAAACGCCGCTGCCATCTGCCGGGCCCGCTTCTCCTTGTCGGCGTGCAGGTAGACGGTGTGGCAAGGTCCCCTGTCGTCTTCGCCGGCCGACGCTGGCCGGGGAGCGAAAACGCAGGGCGTGTTCCAGTGAGCTACCGCTACGATCTGCACGGAAACCGAGATCACCTCGACGAACAAGACGACACCGAGAAGCGCTCGTCGAGAGTGACTCTGCGGGTTTACGCCCAAGTCAAAGTGCTACTCACCGCACCGAAACCGATATCACCCCGACTTGACCCCGGATCAGCAGGAACGATTGGAGAAGGCCGGCGTCGCGTTTGTACGCCCCGACGGAACGATGGCCGGGCGGGTGATCGCGGAGCACGCGCTCCAACTCGGAATGGATGCCGATTGGTCCGTCGGCGCGCACACGATGCGCTGAGGCCTGCTACGCTGCCCTGCCGGGGCCGAACTCCTGGTGCCGGATTCTTTCGTCGGGCAACCGGTACTTCCGATTTCACCCACGCTGTGTCTGGCGTCCGGCGTCCCGGACGCCCTGATGTCGACGCCACAGGTGGCTGAGCTCAACCGACATGCGTGCGCGGCGGCACAACGGTATTGGTTTGCGAGAGATCTCGCCCGTTGCCCTGCCTGAGCGCCAACGTACGAGCGAGACGCGCCCCGACCCGCGCCGCCGCGTGGTGGCGGATCCGGGCGTCTTTGCGACGCAGGATGGCGAGCTCGAAGCCGGCTCAGGGAAACCTCTGGTGTGCTTTGGGTGCATCCAAACGTCATCTTCCTACGGCGGCTGTGTCTCGAAATGCTCGGGCAGGGCGTCGTCGCGATTTGGAAATGAGGGGGCGACCGATGACGGGATATGGACAAGACCGGATGACGTGGGCCAGGCGCCCACTGTGTCGGAGATACGTTCTCGGTGTCTTCGACGCCGCCGCCGTGCGGTGGCGCGAGGCGGGCGGGCAATCCGCCCATCGGGTGCATTGGGCGTTCGGATGGCTGGCCGATGGGGAGTGTGAGCCGTTGGGGGTATGGATCGAGCGGGCACCGGATGGCGTATTTCTGATGCTCGCAGACCTACAGGCCCGTGGCGTGGAACGGATCTGGCGCGTCGCCGGGACGGAATCTTGGCAGATCGACGAGCGAACAGCCCCTGCGCTCTTGGGCAAGCGGATGCGTCTCTCCGCTGATCAACTCGCCCCGGATGCGAGCGCTGCATCACCGCAGCACGAGATGGTGTCGGCGCAACTCGTGGTCGACCAGGTGCGCGAGGGCCTGATCCGTGCCCTTCGACGCCGCGGCAGTTTCGACGGCGAGGCCGACGCCTTCGGCTTTGTCGCCGGCGTCCTCCAACGCGCCGAACGTCGCCTTGACCGCGAACGCTTGCTTGCGAAGGGACTGCCCCGACTCGATGGGGGTGTGCAGATCGCCACGCCGGGCGCCTGAGGACGCCGTGCGGTGCACGTCGTGGGCTCCATGATGTTCAAAGACTGGGTCGGTGTCTCCTCGCGCGTGAAGACGGCGCTGCGACGTCGTGGCCGCTCGGAGCAGGAGGCCGACGACCTGGTGCATGAAGCGTTCCTGCGGTTGGAGCTCTATCAACGTGAGCGACCCGTCGAAAAGCCGGAGGCGTTTTTGATGAGGACCGCTCTCAACCTGTCAGTCGACGCCCATCGATCGCGGGCGACCCGCGGCGAAGAGGTGTTGCTGGACGACGTGGATATCATCGATACAGCGCCCGGTATCGAAGAGGTGCTCCTGTCGCGCGAGCGCTTGCGTCGCCTGAGCGAGTGCCTGGCCAGGCTGAATCACAAGACGCGCGCCATCCTCCTGGCGCACCGGGTCGATGGCCTCAGCTACCAGGAAATCGGACGACTCCACGGCCTGAGCATCAGTAGCGTGGAAAAGCAGGTCGCCAAAGCCACGTTACTGATCACCGCCGGGATGGAGGGTTGGTACCCATGACGGGCTCGTCGGCCGCGGCCTCCATGGGCACAGGCGCGGGGGGCGGCCCCAAGGTGGCACGCGAGATCGCCGCCGAGGCGGCGGTGTGGGTGGCTCGTCTGCACGGGCCAAGCCGCACCCGGCAGATGGAGCAGGAGTTCCGAGCCTGGCAGGCGAGTTCGCCCGCGCATCGCGAGGCGTTCGAACGCTGCACCGACGTCTGGCAGGACATCCCCCGCATCGGGCTCGCTACCGCCTATGAAGCCGCGGCCGCCGAACGCGCCGCGGCGGCCGTCTCGCTGAAGCCGCGGCGCGAGGCCGCGTGGCGCTGGATCACCGCATCGGCGGTCGCGGGCGCCGTCGCCGTGGGCTCCGTCGTCGCGTTGCACTGGCACGGTGAGAACGGCTACAGCACCAACGTGGGCGAACAGCGCCTGGTGGTGCTGGAAGACGGCAGCCGCATGCTGATGAACACCGACACGCGCTTGCGCGTGGACTTCGCCGCCGCGCAGCGCACGGTGGAAGTGCGCTGCGGCGAGGCCTTCTTCGAGGTGGCCAAGGATCCGCGACGCCCCTTCGTCGTGCGCATCGCCGGCAGCGAGGTCGTGGCGGTGGGCACGGCCTTCTCAGTCCGCTACGTCCCCGGTTCCCGAGCCGCCGACGAGCTGGCGGTGACCCTCGTCGAGGGCCAGGTCAACGTGCGCCGCGCCGGCCATCGCACCGGCGACGCGCTCGCGCCGGAGCAGCCGGTGCTGATGAAGGCCGGCGATCGCCTGCGGCTGGATCGTTCGCCCCACGAAGCCGCTGTCCCCGTGGCGATGAGACTGGATCGCCCGGACGTCGAACGCGTCATGGCGTGGAAACGCAGCGAGACGGTGTTCGACGACACGTCGCTGGTCGACGCAGTCGCCGACATGAACCGCTACAACCGAACGCCCATCGTGTTGCTCGATGGACTTGCGTCGACCGACCTGCGCGTCAGCGGCCTTTACTGCACCAGCGACAGTGCCGGATTCGCCAACGCCGTCGCGGCCTTGCACGGCCTCACGGTGCGCGAACAGGCCGGCCGTTTGGAGTTGCGGAAGAGGCACTAAGGAAAGCCGCGTAAGCGCTCGGGAGCGTTATGGCGCTTTCGCATGTGTGCTGTCCGTGGTCGTTGGGATCAGCGTCGCCTGGCGAACGCTAGCCAGTTGAGCAGCGCGGCCACGACGATGCCCGCGCTCAGGTAGTCGAGCCAGCGTGGAACGCTATCGCTGAGGAGGGTACGGAACCATGGCTGAATCTCAAATGCGCGCAGCGCCAAGAGTTCATCATTCTGGGCTCACCGACCTCACGGGCGCTCTTGGCGAGGCTGGCAGCCTCTGCCGTTAGTTGGTGGCACTCAGCAACACCGCAATAGTATTGAAGTCCTCGATCAAGCCGTCGTAGAGTGCATCGACGGCGCTCCCCCAGCCGGCGGCCTGAGCGGCAGGCTCAATGCCAAACGCGCTCAAATCGCCAGCAAGCGACGCGGCGAAACCAGCACCAGTGCGATGTGCCGCCTTTTGCCGAAGCTGATTCACGGCGAAGAGCCGTTGCAAGGCCTCAATGCGCAGTTCTTTGTTCCAATCGCCGACAACGTGACTCGCGTCCGCGGGCCAACTGTGACCAGCGTCCTTGGAGGCCGACGCGAGCTGGCACAGTGTGGCAAGCAGTTTCATGCTCTTGAAGTCGGCCACCTGCTTTTTGTCGACGCCGAGCTTAAGAACTATGTTGCGTAGCGGAGCTTGTTGGATCGACTCCAAGAGGATCACCACGGTGACTGCGCGATCGAGGAAACCATCGAGGGCAATGTTCATCGGTGCCACATCGCCAAGCGCTGACAGCCCCTCGATAGTCCACCAGCCTCGGTACTCAACGTCTGCGTCGCTATATCCACCAATGTCCGCTTGAGTAAAGCTAAGCCCTAGTTGATCGGTCAGTTCTGCCTGGGCACGCGTCATCGCAAGGAACGCTGCAACAAGCTCCTCCGCTCGAACCGCAATGTTCTTTTTGCCGTTCGCATCTCGATCGGCTTGTGCCTGCACCTTTGGCACCGCGTACTTGTGCCAGTGCTCGATGACCGCGCTCGGGCTTCCTTCGTAGAGTTTCTTGATTTCCAATGCAATGTGGTTCCGTCCAACGCGATGGCAGTAGCTGACCGACCACTGGCCTCGATAAGAGATACCGCCCGACTTAGGGTGGATCTCGAAGACGGGCCGGCCTTCATAGTCAATCAAGACTTCATCGCTCACGTAGGCCATTAGGTGCTCGTGGCCAGCTCGCTCGAGTGTCATTGGGCCGTCGTGGTCGGGCCATTCCAAGGGCGGATCATCGACCTCGATGATCCGCCGCTCGCCTCGAGGCAGAACAATGCGTCGGCCCCAGACCTGCGCCAGCTGCCGTTGAGGTACCCCGGGCCGGCCGCGATGCACTTGGAGGTTCAGCAGGCGACCGGGCAGGTGAAAATCTTCGTTGCTCCGTCCCTCCATGGCGCGATCAAAGGCCGCGTCACCTTGCGACCGCCGCTGTTCGTAGTAGAACGCCACAGCAGAGGCTCGCTTGATCCGGCAGTACTCCAGCAAATAGTCGCGACGAATCTCAACAAAGGCGCGCTGACGCTGATCCTTTGGTCGCTGGTGGTCAGACACCGGCGAGGTTCGAATGACGTCGTAGACGGGCCCGTGGAGATCGTCCCAGGACACCTGAGCCTCGACGGTTTTGCGCGGCACGAGTCCGAACACCATGAGGAGGTTGTTGTCGGGGACAACAACGTCTGTATCACCCCCCCGCCAAGCGTTGACGAGTGGCTCAAACCGGTCGTCCCGTTTAATGCCGTCAATCCAGAAGCCGCTGCGATGCGGCGGCCCATCGTCGTCAACGATCGGAAGAGGTCCATGGGACCGAACCTCATGCCCCGTCGCGGCCGTCGATTCGAGGACCTCGGACACCATGTCAAGCGGCACCAAGGCGACGGAGAGCTTCCTGTAGCCGTCGAATCCACCCACCGCTGCTTCGGAAATCTCGGCGATCGTGACGTACTCACTACCGGTGCCGCTATCCGGCAACGCAAGGTGTGCCAGCGACGCCGGCCAAAACGAAGCCGGGTTGTCTGTGCCTGGTACCGGCGATAGTGGAGGTACAGGCGCTTCGCTTCCGCTCACCGAGAACCGGGTGGTAGAAGTCACATGAGTGGCGGTGGTGGCTGTACCCGCAAAGATTGACAGCAGATATCGGACGAACCGCATGTAAGCCAGCGCAGGGGAAGAAGTGTCGATGATCGCAGACTTCCTCGATCAAACATCACGAGCCAGAAGCTGAGCATCGCCCTCTTGCATATCAACAGTTTGTAGTAATAGTCTACATATGGTTAAATTGTGCGATACGCACGAATGGAAGCGATCGACCACGACAGGCGACTGGTTGAGCTTGGCATGACGCTATTCGTCTAGCCGTTCACACCGTCCAAGCCGTCGCATGCGACGGCGGACTTCAGCACTCGATACGACGAGTCCGGGTCGATTGCGCCTGAATCACTTTGAAGGAGAGCTTGGTGGCGATGCGCAGACTTGGTCGACAAGGGTTGGAGGTCTCGGCGATAGGCTTGGGATGCATGGGCATGTCCTGTGAGTACGGTGCTGCCGACGAGGCCGAGTCGATCGCCACGATCCAGCGTGCGATCGACTTGGGGTGCAATCTGCTCGACACCGCCGAGGTCTACGGGCCGTTCACCAACGAGGAACTGGTGGGGCGTGCGATCAAGGGTCGACGCAGCGAAGTCGTCATCGCGACCAAGTTCGGATTTGCGATCGACAACCCGCTTCGCGGCGACACCGATAGTCGGCCGGAGCACATCCGTACGGTGGTTAACCAGTCTCTGCGAAGACTAGCTACCGATCACATCGACTTGCTCTACCAGCATCGCGTCGATCCGGCGGTGCCGATCGAGGATGTCGCGGGCGCTGTTGGCGATCTGGTGAGTGCCGGGAAGGTGAGGTACTTCGGCCTCTCGGAGGCTGGAGTCGACACCATCCGGCGAGCACACGCCGTCTTTCCCGTCTCGGCTGTTCAGAGCGAGTATTCGCTCTGGGAACGCGGCATCGAAACGGAAATCATTCCCGCCCTTCGATCGCTGGGCATCGGCCTCGTGCCATTCAGTCCGCTGGGGCGGGGCTTTCTCACCGGGGCGGCGAAGCGGGCTGAGGACTATCCAGAGGGTGATTTCCGCCGTACCAATGACCCGCGACTGCAGGGCGAGAACTTCGATGCAAACGTTCGTGCGGCCTCACGCATCCAGGAGATTGCCAGGCAGCGGGGCGTGACCGCAGGTCAGATCGCCCTGGCCTGGTTGCTCCACAAGGGTCCTGACGTCGTTCCGATCCCGGGGACAAAGCGTCGCACCTACCTGGAGCAGAACGCGGCGGCGGCTACGGTCCGCCTGTCGAGTCTGGAAGTGGCCATGCTCGATGAACTCATTCCGCCTGGGCAGACAGCAGGGGATCGCTACAACCGGGAGAACCTCAACCTGATCGACCGATAGCGAGCGCACTGCCCATCGATGGTCGTGGCGCGCGGCGATGCGTCGAAGCGATCTCCTGTGCAGCTGCGACTATTGGGCGTCGTCCAGATCGCCCTGTCGGAGCTTTACCTCTTCGAGGTAGTTGTAGATGGTGTGCCGGGTCACGCCCAATGCGGCCGCTGCACGCGGAACACCGCCCTTCACGATGAAGAGGCCGCGACGCATCATGACCTGGACAGCGTAGATCTTTTCTTCCTTGGACATCATCGAGACTCGCTTGCCCAGCGTGTGAACGGCGTCGTCGATGATTTCCTTCATCAGCACATCCATCTCGGGTTCTCCCGAGGACTTCTGCTCCGGTGCCAACGGCCTCGTGTGAAGGATTCGCTCGAGCCAGGCATGGGCTGCTTCGAACGGCGCCATGTCCGCGTTCAGGCACAGGGCCGCGAAGGGTTCTCCGTCGCTGTCGCGAAAGATCACGCTGGATGAGCGCAGACGCTGGCCCGAAGAATTCTCCGTGGAGTAGTCCCCGATGAGCGCGTGGATCGCACGTCCACGAACGTTCATCTCTTCCATGACCGCGGCGAAGGACTTGTCGTCCTTGGGGCCGCTCAGCACCGAATTTCCTATCGAGCGACCGGTGACGTGTCCGTTGGCAATGCCGATGACGGAGTGGTCGAGGGCCGTCAGGTCATGGAGAACCAACTCGACGTTCGGGCCGAGCATGTTGCCAAGCATCTTGACGACGGGTTGCATCGCACTGACGACCGCTGCCCGCTCCGCCCGGATGCTCTCCGAAAGGCGAGGGCCGGGCTTGGCAGTTCGTTTCGATGCGGTCGCCGTCGATCGTTTGGCCATGGGTGCGGATCGTGCCTTCAGTGGAGTGCCGAGGCGTCCTGTCTGTGGGAATCGTTGAGTGTACATAACGGTACGGCCGGCCCCGAGGCGGAATGCACCGCGCACTGGAAAGAGGCGTCCGTTTCGGACGCCTCTTTCCGCAAATGCGCTTCAATCCGGACATGCTCCAGTAAGAGCGCGCCTACTGGGCAGCGGGCGCCAGCTTCCCGCTTCGGACCTGGTACACGGTCACCGCCGCCTTGGGGTTGTCGCCGTGGCTGTCGAAGCGGATGGCACCACCGGCGCCGTTCAATTCGGTCTTCTGGATGAACGGAGCAAAGACGTGCGGATCGGTGGAGTCGGCGGCCTTCATGGCCGTTGCGAGAACCATCACCGCGTCGTACGCTTGCGGCCCCAGGAAGATCGGATCCACTCCGTACTTCGCCTTGAACCGCTGCTGGAACTCCGCATACCCCTTCACCTTGTCCAGCGAGCTGCCGGTCTGGGAGCAGTAGTAGCCTTCGTTGGAGCCTGCAGACAGTTCGGTCCACGTTCCTGTGCAAAGGCCGTCGCCGCCGATGAATGCACTTGAGATGGCCAACTGTTTCATCTGCTTGTTCATCGGGCCGGCTTGGGCATCGGTGCCAGCGTAGGCGATGACATCCGGATGAAGGCCTCGGACGGTTGTCAGGATGGCAGTGAAGTCGGTTGCCTTGTCGGTCGTGAACTCACGCTTCAGTACCTTGATCCCACCTTTTTCCATGTCCTGGATGATCTCGTCGGCGAGTCCCTGTCCGTAAGCTGTCCGATCGTCGATGACGACGGCAGTCTTCGCCTTCAACGTCTTCGCGGAAAAGCCGGCGATGCCGGAGCCTTGCTGCAGGTCGTTTGCCATGAGTCGAAAGACGAACTTGTACCCGAGTTGCGTGAGCTTCGGATTGGACGCGCCTGGTGCGATCTGCGGAATGCCTGCATCGTTGTAGATCCTGGCCGCGACGATGCTGGTTCCGGAATTCAAGTGGCCGACGATCGCGACGACATGCGAGTCGGCGAGCTTGTTTGCCACCTGCACTGCCACCTTCGGATCGGCGGCGTCGTCCTCCGACGCGCCCTCGAATCGTACGTTGTGGCCGCCGATCACGAACCCCATGCTGTTCAACTCCTCGATGGCCAGGAGTGCGCCCTGATCCATATCCTTCCCGAGATGGGCGATCGATCCGGACAGAGGAGCGACGATCCCAATACGGACGACGGCCTCTTGCGCAGACGCGAGAGCCGTCGCGCTGAACAGAATGGATCCGCAAAGCAAGTGTTTGATCTTCATTGGACCTCCAAGTAGGTAGATGAGTACGTGAGAGCGAAGGCACCGTCATCGCGAGAAGGACCGCGCAAACGCAGCGAGGAAATCGGAGAGCCGTTTCGGCTCGTCAAGCTCGATGTCTACCGAGTGTAGATTCGTATAACATAATGTTGAAATGCGGTGCGTGCGAATGCGCTTGAGGTTGAACGGCCGTCCACCAGCGGCACGCGTGCTGGTTGCGATTCGCAGTTCGAGCTGGCCAGGAAACGCGGATCGGAGCGGTGTCCCGTCGACGACGAGCGGTTGGCGACGCGTAAGAGGCGCGCCGCGCCGCGCATCTAGACGACGATCGTGCCTTTCAGATAGGTCGCAGCTCTTCCCGAAAGAATCACTCGATCACCGATGACCTGGCAGCTGAGTTGCCCTTTCCGCTTGCCGCCTTGAATGGCGGTGAGTGTCGTTTTCCCCAGTCGTCCGGCCCACAACGGCGCCAGGCACGCATGCGAAGTCCCCGTCGTGATGTCCTCGTTGACTCCGACCCGTGGCCCGAACCAGCGAGAGACGAAATCCGAAGTGCGACCTGGCGCCGTTACTGCAACGCCGAACTTCGTGCAGGTCTTGAGCAAGCCGAAATCCGGGGTCAGGGCCGCGATCTGCGCTTCGTCCTTGACGACGACGACGTAGTCGCGCGACTCAAGTACCTCCGCTGAAGAGATGCCCAGCGCTCGAAGCAGATCGGGTGGCGGATCGCAGGGCGTCGCGATGCCCGTTGGGAAGTCCATCGCCAGCGTGTCGCCGTTGCGCGTGACCCGGAGCTCACCTCCGCGAGTCTCGAATCTGAGCATGGGGGACTCGACCGCCAACTCTTCGAACAGCACCCACGACGCTGCGAGCGTCGCATGCCCGCACAAGTCGACTTCCACTTCAGGCGTGAACCATCGAAGCTGGTAGTGGCCTTCCGCGAGGCGCACGAAGTACGCCGTTTCAGCAAGGTTGTTCTCGGCCGCAATCGCTTGAAGCAATTGATCGGGCAGCCATTCGTCGAGCGGGCAGACAGCAGCGGGGTTGCCGCCAAGCGTGGTCGAGGAGAACGCGTCGACCTGGAACAGTTTCAATTGCATATCAGACCTCGTTGGCCTTCTTGGGGATGCCGCGCGGCGACGGCTTGTTTGGGGATGAGAACACCGTATTGGAGGCTGCTAGATGGATCGCAGGAGCCCGCCATCGCAAGCCACCGCCTGCCCGTTGACATACCCGGCGGGGCCCGACACGAGGAAAGTCGCGAGCGCGGCAAATTCCTCCGGCGTTCCCATTCTTCCCGCTGGCACCAGGGCGGCGACGGCCTCCTCACTGAGGCCGAGTTCCTGCAGGCGTTCTGTTCGGGTCAGGCCGGGCAGGATCGCATTGACGGTCACCCCCTCGGATGCGACCTCTCGACTCAAGGAGTTGACGAGCCCATGCAGCGCAGGACGGATCGCGTTAGACAGAATCAAACCAGGATGTGGCTCCTTTGCCGCGACCGACGTGACGACCAGTATTCGCCCCCAGCCACGCTCGCGCATCCCGGGAAGCGCAGCACCGATGAGGTCGATCGCACTCATGAACAGTGCGTCCAGAGCAAGCTCCCAGGCACTGCTCGCTAGCGCATCGAATCTCCCTGTCGGAGGTCCTCCGGTGTTGACCACGAGAATGTCGATCCCGCCCATGGCTTGGACAACTGTTTCGCACAGTGACTTCCCGGCGCCCCGCGGCGTCAAGTCGCAGGCAAAGCCGCGCGCCCCGATCCGCGTCGCGATCTCTTCGACGCGGGAGCGGTCTCTTGCGCAGATCGCCACGTCAGCGCCTTCGCCGATCAATGCGGTTGCGATCGCACACCCCAATCCGCGCGAGGCTCCCGTGACCAATGCGCGCTTGCCTGACAAACCCAAGTCCATCTGATTTCCATTCTCGATTACTTTTGCAATTGAAGGACGATGTCGCTGGCTCGCTCACGCGGGCTGTGTTCCGCACCAAGCCTGGACTTCGACCTCTACCAATGCGCCGCCGTAGAGAGCGGATTGAACGGCAGATCTCGCGGGAAACGCGCCGCGAAAGAAGCGCTCGTACTCCTCATTGAACGCAGCGGAATCCGCGAGGTCGGCCAGCCATACGCTCGAGCGCACGACGTCCCGCGCACCCAGTCCGAACTCCGACAAGAGCTCAGCGATGCGCTCAAGCACCGCACGAGATTGCTCTCGAATTCCGCCGTCGATGACCTTGCCCTCCTTGCCGAGCGCGACCACGCCTGAAAGAAAGACAAATCCGCCGGCCTGTACCGCGGCGGACAGCGGTACTGGCAGGGGGAAAGGAATGCGTTCGATGCTCATGCGGGCCTCCCTTTGACGCCGACGATCTCCAGGAGCTCGAAGATCGCATCGACTTCTATCGATGCATCGAGAGGCAGCGAACAGACGCCTACGGTCGTTCTGGCGTGGAGACCGGCGTCTCCCAGCACATCGATCAGCAAGGTGGAGCAACCGTCCATTGCCTCGGCGTGGGAGTTGCAATCCGGTGTTGCATTGACGTATCCGGTGAGGCGGATGCAATGCGACACGCGATTCAGCGTCCCTCCGCATGCCTCCTTCACCTGCGACAGGATGTTCAGCCCGCAAAGACGTCCCGCCTCCCGCACGCTCTCGAGACTTGCGCTGCCACCCAGCTTGCCCGTGTGGTTCAGTTGTCCGTGTTGCCACGCGAGCTGACCCGAGATGAACAGCTGGCTGCCGGAGCGACGGGCCGGGATGTAGCGGGCGTAGGCCGCCGGCGCGGGCGGTAGTTCTACGCCGAACTCCGCAAGCCGCTTATCAAAGTCTAGAGGTTCCATCGGCGTGGGACGTGCCTCGATCGCAACCCGATTCGCAACGATATCAAGCTGTCGAATGATGCAACAAACTGTTGATTGACTTTTTGTAGACTAACACACCAGAATGTTGAAATGCAAGGGGCCGATCGAGATCATCAGCAAGGAGTCGAGAGCATGACACTGGACATTGGCGAAGCATCCGACCTCTTCTGGACGGCTTGGCAGCAAAGGGCCGTCGTCGACGAGGTGCCGGCGGCGCTGCGCCCGCGCACTCGCGCGGAAGGCTATGCCATCCAGGCACTGCTCGACCTGCGAAGCTCGACTCGCCCTGTCGGCTGGAAGATCGCCGCCACCAGCGCCGCGGGGCAGCGGCACATCAACGTCAGCGGCCCCATGGCGGGTCGCATACTCACTGAGCGCACGTTCGACGACGGCGCGGTCGTCTCCCTAGCCGGCAATCGAATGAGGGTCGCCGAGCCCGAATTCGTGTTCGTCGTCGGCGACACGATTGCGCCGCGGGCGCAACCGTATCGGCGCGACGAGGTGATGTCGCACATCGCCGACTTGCGGCTGGGAATCGAGGTGCCTGATTCGCGCTTCGCCTCGTTCACGACGGTCGGAGAAGCGCTGCTCATCGCGGACAACGCCTGCGCGAACGACTACGTGCTCGGGCCGGTCGTCCACAGTCCATGGCGCGACGTGAATCTGGCGAGCCATCAGGTCGTCGCGACCGTGAAGGGACTTGCCAGGAGCTATTCACGCGAGGGCGTCGGCGCGAATGTGCTTGGCAATCCGACGATCGCGCTCGAGTGGCTGGTCAACGAACTCTCGTCACACGATCTCACCCTCTACGCGGGACAGTTTGTCACGACAGGGACCTGCATGGCGCCGCTGGAAGTCGAGCTGGGGGACTCCGTCTCTGCCGACTTCGGCGATTTCGGGCGGGTCGGCTGCGGGTTCGTCTGAGCCTGGACATCGGGAAGGCGACCCCGAAGCAGGTGGCCGATCTAGACGGCGGAGACGGAGCCAATGGGCAGCCATGTTGCGTCAGGGAATACGAGCAAGTCCTCCACCATGCTTTCGAATGCACCCCACATTCTTGTCGTCGACGAAGCGCCGTGGGGCATCCGCAGCCTGGCACGAACTTCCGCTGGCGCATACCTGGCAGCTCCAAGGTGCATCGTCTTCCGAGATCGGACTCAGGCGGCGTACAGTTGAGTATGGGGACTGCTCTATAGCCGTGACCGCCGTCAACATCGAGATTTGTGCAACAGCCGAACTGCTGAACCTCATCAGACGCGCCGCAGCGGCGTCGCAAATGACGCCTGAGGCCTTCATGCTTGAAGCAAGCGTAGTGGCTGCGCACGACGCACTTGGTGACCTGGCTTTGCGGTCAGCGCAGCCCAAATGGCAGATTTTGAGCGAATCATCAATCGCCCTTTGGCCGAGAACGATGCAATTCGAAAATTGCTTGCTAGCCGATCGCCCTTGGAACGATGAGTCGCTCACGTACTCAAGTCACGCGAGGAGATCGAAGTTTGCGAACTACGAAGTTGGCCGAGCTTGAAGCAGACGGTTGGGAGCTCGAGGACGGCGTCAAACTTCATACGGAGAATCCACGACGTTTTGGGGAATTCCGTTGACCGGGTGACAGTACCTCCTTCGCCAAATTGAGATCGTCAAGCTAGCGTTCAGGATCAGCCTGGGGAACGGCGAAGGAAATCAAACCAGGTTGAGCGCATGTAGGGGCGGCAAAGCGGCATCGATTACTCAGTAGCGCAGGAGCGCGAAGTCCGCCGCGACGATCTGGCAAGTGGCCTCAGCGCACGGATTCGCCGCACTGCTGGATCAGACTGAAGGAGATCGAGTCCCGAGCAATCTCAAATCGAAGGCGTTGCGCCGGCGCCTCTGCGGCTCTGGACTCCACGTCGAACGTGTAGGCGCAATTGATGACAATTAGGCTCTGCTCATTGCCTACGACCGCAAAGGCGAGGGGGTTCGAGCTGTTTGGCCCGATGAAATCGTCGACGGATAGTTCAACGCCCTGTTCGTCAAGCGCGGCGCACAGATCTACATGATTTTCGTGAGTTCGCTTTCCGTATGGCGCCAGGAGATCGTCTGCAGAAACGCAACGAAGCTTTCCCTTCGCGCGGGCGGATGAGATGAGCGCCGCAGCCTCGAGCCCCGTGATCGCAGAATGGGTGAACTTGCCGACGGGCAGGTTCGAGAGTGCGAGATTCCAGAATGAAACGAATAGCATCGACGTCAATTCCAGCGATTGGCTGACTGTGCGAACGCCGGCTCAGATCGCAAAGTCCGCGACCGACTTGCCCGCATCGAGCGCCGCCTGCAGCCACTTCGGTTTCAGTCCCCGCCCCGTCCAGGTGGCGCCCGAGACAGTGTCTCGATACTTCGGCGCAACCTTCTTTCCTGTGACCCCCGTCTTGGCGCTCGGCTTCGTCACGAGATCCGCCACCGCCAGCCCGTGCTCCACCATCAGCTGGCGCACGCGCGCGACCGCTTCGGCCTTGTCGGCCATCCGGGCCTCTCGAATGGCACGATCGAGGGCCGACTGCTGCGCAAGAAGATCGGAGAGAGAGGGCTGCATGGAAAAACCTCGTGATCGTGGGCCGAACATTTGACCACGCCGGGCCGCCGCCGGTGGGCACGACGGTCACGAAACCGAGCAATACGCCCTCTTCCGTGGCATCTTCCCGGCCGTCCCGAGCCGATTTTCAGCGCCCCTCCGATAGGACGGACTATCGCAAGCGCCCGGGTGACGCCTGCGTCCCGGCACCAGATTCGGTTGATTGATAGCCGTCGGTCGGCGTAAGGAGAACGGACAGCGTCGGGTATGAAAGCAGCCGGGCCGAGCCGGCAATCAAATCGCTAAGGTTGCGCGACTAGCCGCAGAGTCCTGGCATCTTGTTGCACACCCCGACGGCCGCATCGAGAATTGAGGACTGCATGTCCCAGGCCGTGCCTCGGGCTATGTACCAACCAAGCGGGGCAGACCTCATTTTGCGTACAAAAGAGCATCGATCTTTCACATTAGGAATGGTACTAGCAAAGGTCTTGTCCAAGCTGAACGTCACTTCGACAGCCTTCCCCCCCGCGCGAAGTACTTCGCGCCGCATCATGCTTTCGGCTTCGAGCGCGTGCGCTCGCCTTGCTGCAAAAAGAGTCGATGGCGCCGACCACTCTCGGTTCTCCGCCGTGTCCGCGCATTCGCCATCCGGCGGGTTGCCATCGACATCCAGCCAGATGGCTCCTTGAGGGATGCCACCTCTTTCAGCGAGGGCCGCCGCGCCGCTGTTGTCGTTGTAGCCTCCGTCGACGAGTTCTATTTGACCGGCGGCCGTCGTGCATGCTCCCGGCGGACTCACGAGAGGGAAGCGAGCACTGTGAAGGACAGCTTCGCCGATGCTGGGTATTTCGCCACAGACGTCACCGCCGTCGGTACTGAACGTGAAACGTTGGCCCGTCTCCACGACTGTGGCGTTCAACAGCACGACCGGCCCATCCCGCAATGTCAACGGCCGTTCAACCTCATTCGATTTTCTCGAAACGCCCGCAAGATCGGGCAACGGCGAAGCAAAATTTGTTCCCTCTCTACCCATGGCATTCACCCATGCCCGCTGCCAGCCATCGAGTAAGGCCTGCCCGCGATGGGGCGAAACGGCGGGCAGAAGATCGGTCGACAGCAGATTGGCGAGTACCGGCGACAGAAAATCGTCCAGCAACACTGCATCCACTTGTGCCTGGGAAGCCGCCACGGTCTTCTGGAATCTTCCTGGCACGCAGCCATTCCAGGCGTGTTTCAACTCATGACGCTGATGCAGCATGAGATACGTTGCCACCCCCAACGATCCTCCAGACGCACCGCTCAACGTTTTAAGTCGCTCTCCGAATTGCCCACAAGAAAACTCATCCAACCGCGTCATGACCGACGCAGTGAAATAGGCGGCTCGCAAGCCGCCTCCGTGCGAGTTGACCAGAATGTCGCGGTCATGCGTCGCGGAATGTCCGGTGACTATGATCGTACCGCTCGGCGAAGCCACCCGAAGTCTCTCGGAGCCCAGCGGCTCGCGAGCCAGCATCAGTACGAGAGCCAATGCCAGTAGGGCTGACCAACCGATCCCCGGCGTCCATCGGACTAGCCTGGAGAAGTACATCGACCCCAGCAGCCCCGTCATCAAACAGGCCGAAAGAAACAACGGAATGATGTCAGGGGTTGCTTCGATCGTATGCGGCCACCATGCCAGGACAAATATCAACCCTACAGAGGTCGCGCCCAATGCTCCAACGACACCTTGGACATCCCCAAGCTCCCTTGGAGCTTCGGGCGCCGACACCGGGGTGCTCCGAAACATCGCCCTGAGGATATCCCGACGTCGAATGAGGAACAGGTGAAACGCCGCCGGAAGCAAGCAAAGCAGAAGTGCAACCACTCCGAGTTCCGCGCCGGTGATTTCCACACCAGACCATTCGAGCCAGACCTCTAGAAGAAGAATGCATCCAACTGGGATCGGGAAAACCCAGATGCCGATGCGTCGAGCCCTCGCGTCGAGGACCTGCGCAAACATCGCGATTGCCAGCGGGCAAATGGAAAAGATAATCGGCGAGAACTTCGAGTGACCGCCCGGCGAAATTCCCGCAGTCAGCAGTGTCGCGACACATACAACAAGTGAAACGGTACCGAGCCACCTAGGTACCCATATCACGGCGCGCACCTGAGCCCTTCGCTCTTGCTCGGTAGCCATGCGCGGGCCGATCACATGCCTTTTATCGATCGTGCACAGAAGTCTGGCCGCGTACCAGACCGCGAGCGCCAGTACGACGCCGACGACCGAGAAGAGAAGCAGCGGCAACTTTTGGCTGGGGGCCTGAAAATCGGGGCTGCGGGAGTACACGAACGGTTCGAAGAGGCCGAACAGGACTTCCCTAGCCTGAGGCAGATACCCCAAGGCATAAAGTTCCGCCCCAAGCACGAACACGGGCAACCAGCAACGCCCGATGAGAACGTATATCCAAAGAAGGACCCGTTTCCACGCAGCACGACAACGATTGAAAAATGCGGTCATTCAACAATTCCTCGACTCCCCGGAGGAGCGGATCTGACATTTAAATCAGCGGCTAGCTCGGACCGTAGTGAACGTAACGTCCGCCAGCCCGACCGGTCAGTAGCGAACCGCCAGCGTTGAGCACGCGGCGTTTCAGACTTTTCAGACACAAATTGTGGAAGGATGCGAAGCCCAACGGAAACGAAGAAATTACTCCTTAGAAGCGCACACCTTGGCTGCAAAGTATTAGAACCGGCTCCGCTTGCTGTGCTCGTTGCAGAACGTCATCGGCAAGTTCGGGGACATCGCGAACCGCGCGAAGAAATGTGCAGTCGACGCTGTTGGGCGTGAGAGTCTTCCGAAATGCACCTCTCAAAAGGTAGTTAGCTTCAATAGCCGCCTCAGTTTTATTAGACACATCACGATCGCGAAAAGACTGGATCGTAAATCGCAACAGATGCGCTATGTCGCGAAGACTACGTATCTGCAGACCAAGCTTCCGGATGTGATAGTTGACGAGCGACGCCTCGTTTCCCCCAGCGGGAATGGCAACTAGTGCAAGCGTATCGAAAGGACTTTTAAGATCACTTGGCACAAAATGCCAAACCGCATTCTTGACGAACTCGTCGAAGTAGGGATGCAGAATTCGATCAGGGCGACGGCGGCTCGCAATTCGGTCGTGTCGTGCTTGAGCGCGGCCGTTTGCTGTTGCAGCCAGTCTCCCCCTTCTCATCTGCGCCGCCGTACCGGAACGCCTTGTAGCGTGAATTCCGCGCAGCCGAAGCACGGGGGACAGATTCCCCTTCGCAGTCTGACAGGCATCGCACGCCGGAACAAGATTGAATGAAAAAATTGAAAAATGAGGGAAGGCGCGAACATCTTTCGGCAGGTAGTGATCGAGAGTGAGCCGACCAGGTAGGCCGCAGTACGGACACACGGGCAGCGTCTCCCTGGCACGTTCACGGAGTTCACTCACGTAGCCTAGACACGCCGGTGACTGATCGTAGAGCTTGTTAAGTACGCGGGCATGCACACCATGCGGGCGCAGAGTACGATACCTTCCGCATCGCGCGAAGTCATTAATGTATGCACGGTATTGTTCCTCTAGAAACTCTAGGTTTCTATGAACAGGCCTCCAGTTCATTTGTTTTTCTCTGATGAAGGCCTTTAGCGCGGCGAGATCCTCTCTAAGCGTCCGGACCGGTGCGAGCTTAGTGGGCATCAGACGGATCTCTCAAAATATTTTGAAGATATAGCTCTGCATCATCGCCAATTTGCCGCGAAACGCGGTGCGCTACCTCGTCCCGCGTCTGTGGAGACGCTCGTTCCATAGCGCGCTGAACCAGAACCTCATATCCCTTCTGAATCTGACGGTCACCAAAAACATAGTCGGTAATTTGCCCAACGTCACCACCAAAGGTCTGGAATGAAGTCTGGTAGAGGCACGGCAGTCCCTCGGTGTCTTTGCTCAGGATCTGCACCGCTCCCTTGTCCAATTCCCTCACTACGAACGGAGAGTGGGTAACCACAACGGCACGACTCTCAGTGGCAATGAGCGTCTCGTGCAACGTTCGCATCAACTTTGTTATGTACTGGGGATGGAGATGGTTCTCCGGTTCGTCCATCAGAACAAGCCGATGTTCGCAGTGCAAGAAGAGATGAGCAATCAAAAGCATCAAGCTTCGCTGCCCGGAGCTAAGCGCGTACTTTCCGAGCAAGGGAGACCATGCAGCGATCTCTCCCGTCGGATCCAGATAGCCGAGGCTCGGGTCCGAGGCGTTGGCGAGCGAGGCGAGCTGAATGTAGGTTTTTTGACCAATGTATTTGACCCCTATATTCTCCGGAGCCCCTGCGATTGGCAGCCAGATGTCCTCTGGTTCAACAATGGTGCGTATGACGTTGATATAGGCTCGAACCTGAAAGTCCGTCTGGTCGGCAAGGGCTAGTTGTTGCAGAACTGCTCCAAGACGGTGCCATTCCCTTGCTCCTACGCCAAGGGGTATGACGGTCACGCCAGCACGACGCTGCTTTGCCCAAAGCACTGGCTCATAGGTAAATGAGACAATATCCGGCGGTGCTACCCTCGCATCAAAACTTCCTTCGAGTTCCCCTGCTGGCGTCGCTTCCAGCTCAGCGCGCTTCGCACAGTCGCTCAATGCGAGCAACAACCTAGTTTTGCCAACGCCGTTCGCCCCGATGACGGCTGTCACGGGCTGAATCTCGCCTAGAACCTCGCCATAGCGAGCGACGAAACGCAGCACCGTTCTCGCCTCGACTCGTAACGCTCCGTCGATGACCGAGATTGCCGGGGGAAGCGAAGACGCTCGATCGCCTTCGGCGATGAGCTTCTCCAAAGATAGAAAGGCGAATTGCTCCTCGCTACTGCGCAACAAATTCGACAGTTGTCCGCTCGCACGCACAGCGCGCAGCACGCGGCTGTTCTTTGCATAGGCCTGCAGTGCAGCGATGTCGTGTGCTCGTGTGAGCAATCGTCTACCCAGCTCCGGCCCGGCGAGTCGAAGCAGACGCCTATAGACTCGACGGTCTCCTACAAATGAAGCGCAATCTCCGACGGTCGCTTCGAGCTGAGCGAACGGAAGGCATTCTCCGAGCGGGAAACGTTCAACCGACAGCGGCTTAGGGGTGTCTGAGACGACGATGTGCGTGGTTCCAAGGTGCTCGTGTCGTTGCTGATGGGAGCACCAGAAGACCTCGGCAAAAACTGCTGCCTGCTTGCTCGAAGGTAGTTCTTTCAGTAGAAGCAAAAGCGACCGATCTAGCTGCAGGTCGTCAGGCGGCTTCGGTCCTAAGGATACGTAGATGCCCTTAGACGGGTGTTCGTTCATCATTCTTCCCTCGCTTTCCCATCTACCGTAGTTCGCCGCTCAATGATATGTCGAGTATGGCCCGCGGCGCTCAACTACAGCAACTGAGGGGCATGACGTCTCGCGGCATCGCGTTTCCGGGAAAGGTATTGATTCTGGCATCGAGCATCCGCGCTCAGCAGCGAGTTTGAATTTCGAGCGCTACCGGCCATCGAATGGTCGGCAAATTCCGACGCCGCAGCGCTCGCAGCTTCGTCAGAGTGCAGGCCAAGGGAAAATCTTGGCGTTTGATGCCATCAGAACGTTCCCCGGGCCGTCAAGCGGGGTAGAGCACGCCGCGGCTTACGGGTATCTTCTGGCCACCGGTGCTGACCCTTGAGGTGTGACGATGATGGCCATGCGAAGTGTCGGCTCGCCCCTCATTAGTTGCATGGCTGCAGGCCATGCCATCACGGCCTTGCTGCGTCACCGCTAGTCGAGCGGCCGTATCCGGAAATCGACCTCGACCTCCGAGACTCGCGGCACATCGACGTCGTCACCACATAGTTCATCTCGTTCACGGTCATCCCGCACGGGCGGAGGCGGATCGAATGCAAGCTTCCCGTCAACAGCCATGTCAAACCGAGACGCTAGCCTGACCACGAAGTAGGCCATGGAAATCATTTCACCGACCGCCGCTCTACATCGCGGTTAGGTTTTGCGCAAAAACTTTTAGCGAAAGCATTCCCCTTGGATTTTGGCCGGGTCAAGGGTATGCTTGCGATACTGCCTTGGAGGCAGAACGGAACGCCTCTCTTTGCGGCTTCGGTCGCGACAACGGGGGCGCTGCCTCAAATCAGCGCCAACCAGATGGCAACTTATTTTTACTAGGTTTCGTTCCGTGGGAAGCCCGAGCCCAGCTCGGGCTTTTTGTTTCTGGGAGACTGACGGTGAATCTTGAGGTGCTGCTTAAGGATCAGATCGTTGCCGAGTGTGGGAAGCTGATAGATAGGCACCAGGCTTATCACAATCACGCGCACCAAGAGTGGCTACGAAATCGCCGACGTGTTTCAGACGCTCCTGCCAAGGAGATCATGACTCCCGAGTACTGGCAGATCGATCCCAAGTTCAATCCGTTCTACGTCCGCCGAAACGCTGCGGCAATCGCTCGCTCCATTGCTGGCAAGATTGCGCTTCTCACGTACAAGCCCCACGCACCACATATCAAGAAGATTCCAAAGCCGGGCGGCGGCGAAAGAGAGCTGACGGTCTATCAAATCCCAGACGCTGCAGCATCTACCTACTTCTATTCACGCCTGTTGGCAAAGAACCGCCATCGGCTCAGTTCCTTCTCCTACGCGTACCGCAACGATCGAAATGTTCACTTCGCGATTCAAGACATCGCGATCGACCTCGCACAGAACGCGCGTACCTTCATCGCCGAGTTTGACTTCTCAGACTTCTTTGGCTCCGTCGATCACGAGTTCCTATTCGCTCAGTTGCACCAAAATGGCTTCTTTGTGAGCCGTGAGGAGGAGGCGGTAATACAGGCGTTTCTCTCTGACAGGGAAAGAGGCATCCCTCAGGGGACCTCGCTATCTTTGTTCCTGGCCAATCTGGTGTGCTGGAGGCTCGACAAATCGCTTGAAAAGGCTGGCCTGAAGTTCGCGCGGTACGCAGACGACACAGTGATCTGGAGTCCAAGCTACAACGCCATCTGCGAGTCGTTCGAAATCGTCAACCTTTTCTCGAGAGAAGCAAAGGTGCCGATCAACCTCAAGAAGTCGGACGGCATCAGCCTGCTGGCCAAGGACGGCTTGGCGGCGGAAATTGCATCCAAGTCATCCTTCAACTTCCTGGGCTACGCCATCGGCGTCGACCGAGTGTCTGTCCGCGAGAAGACGGTGCAGCGCATCAAGAAACAGGTGTCCTACCTGCTGTATCGCAACCTGCTGCAGCCGTTGAGGGAGAAGCCGCTTCGTGGCCTCATTATTCCCGCGAACGATCGCGACCCAGCCCTACTTGCGGCTCTCATGCAGGTTCGGAGGTACCTCTACGGAGGCCTACTTCATCGGGACATCGTCGACTACATCAAAGGCAGAAAGAAGACGCTCCACTTTAAAGGTGTGATGAGCTTCTACCCGCTGCTGAGCGACGTAGACCAACTTCGCGAGTTGGATGGCTGGCTAGTCTCCACGATCTCACACTGCATACAGGCTCGGTCACGTCGCTTGCTAGCTCACGGTTTTGACCGAAGTCACTCGTTTCCCTTCAACGTTACTCGTGATGAAGTTCTCGAGAGATACCGGCGAAAGCGCATCGCTGGAAAGCGTCTGCTGGAGGTACCGAGCTTCCAACTGATCTACAAGGCGATCCGGCGAGGCGTTCTCGAGACCGGCATCGAACGAGTCATGCATCCAGAGTCTTCAAAGTATGGATATGGGGACGACTAGCAGTCTCGGGGCACTCCGGCACAACGCTTGTCGGCCCGCATTCGTGGACGAATACCGCACATCGGCGTTGGAGCCATAGGAGGACTCGAGATGGATCTGCGGGAATGGTTCGAAAGCCTGACGGCGGCCAAGGTTGTAGCGATGGCTGGTGAGGCTGAGTCGCAGGTCCTGGACTGCAAAGCCGAGCCCAAGAGCGACAACGACTTAAAAAGACATCTTGCCAGAGCGATAAGCGGCTTTGCGAATGCAACAGGCGGCATCGTGCTGTGGGGCGTGGATGCCAGGAAGGCCAACGAGATCGACTGCATCGTCCATTTCCCCGGACTGCGTGATGCGGAGTCGTTCGCCTCGCGCCTCAACCAACTAACGCCGCAGGCTACTTCGCCGGGATTGCCCGGCGTCGTACACCGACCTCTGAGCCAACTGGGAGGTCTAGGCTTCGTGGCGACTTACGTCCCAGCCTCTGACGGGCCGCCCAGCATGGCTCGCTACCAAGACGACAGGTACTACCAGCGGATCGGACAGAGCTTCATGCGCATGGAGCCGTTTCAGATCGCCGACATGTTCGCTCGAAGAGCGAGGCCCGAACTTGTTGTATCCGCAGCGCACTATGCAGACGAGCGGTGTGGCGTGCAAGTCTTCGTCACCAACAAGGGACGCGGTCCGGCGCGAGCTCCGTTCGTGCAGCTTGAAACCGACGGTGACTTCGTGCAGCTCCACTTCATCGTCAACGATCTTGGCGACGGGCGCTCGTTGAGTCCAACGCGCCTCATGGCCTTCGCCGGCGCCGACTTTGTCATCCATCCAGGAATGCAGCTTAGCGTTGCAGGCTTTGGCCTTCCTCGCGTGGACACGCGAACGCTGCCTGCTTGCGTTGTCAGATATCAAGTAGGGGCGCTCGGCGTTGACGCGCAGTCAGGCACCATCGAGGTGGTTTTCGAGCAGTCTCCGCATCTTCGCTAAGCAAGCCCACACGGAGTGCTGGAACGAAGGTCGTTAAATGCCTCACGATGCAGCAATCTGCTTGACATCAAGTTTCCATGCGCCTCCGAGACCGGCAACGGGGAGGTAGAGAACGACGACGAGAGCCTCGGTCCGAGACGCAGTCGAACGCAGAACTCGTCTACCGCGATAAGCGGCCCTATCGCTACTGCGGGCTGCGTCGACGCAGCCGCCGCCACATCGACGGTGGGCTGAGTTCACCGTCGAAGGCGCCAATCCGAAAGCGTCATGCGACGAGGCGCTATGGCCCAGGTCGGCGTCGGCGCCCGCACCAGCGAGCATCGACGCAACCAGCAACTTCGCCTCATCGCCTCGCAGCTGAAGATCGATGGCCTGAAATCTCAGGTTGCCGAAGGCGCGGTGCCATCTGCTGCCGTCGAAGCACCCGCGGCCTTGATAGGCGCTCTCTTCTTTGCCGCTTTCTTTGCAGCGGCCTTCGGGGCAGCCTTCTTGGCCGAGGGCTTCTTCTTTCCGGCGACTGGAGTTGGGGCGGCAGGTGCGGGCTTCTTCGCCGCGGCAGCAGCCTTCTTCGCCGCAGGCTTCGACACCTTCTTGGCCAATGCTTTCTTGGCGGCGGCCTTCTTCACCACCGGAGCCTTGACGGCAGCCTCAGGCGCTTTGACTCCGCTCTTGTCCACCAGGAACGAATCGCGGTTCTTGACACCGGCGATCCAGCCCGGCGCGCGCCCGAATCCAGACCAGGTCTTGCCGGCCTTCGGATCTGCATACTTTGCAACGCCACCGCCTGTACGCTTAGCCTTCAACTTCTTTCCGGCACCGCGCTTCTTTGCAACAACCGTGGACTGAAGGTGTTCGATCGTCAGCCCGAACGTCGACATGATCTCCTTGACCTTGGCTATGGCACCCGACATCTCCTGCTTGGCGATGCGTTCGGCTTCGGCTTCGAGTTCGGCGATTTTTTTCTTGATTGCGGCGAGCTTGGACATTCGGTGAATTGCGAGTTGCAGATAGACAAGTCTACGCTCTTCAGCACACCGCTCGACCGCGCTTTGCCGTACCGCTCGTCCAGTCCGTTGCTTAGGTCCACACATAAGGCTGACCTCAGCCGTTCGCGAGGGTGCAACCGCCCCGAAAATCCGGGCTCTTGCAACCCGCTAGCGACTAGCCCGGGCGAGGCGTCGCCGACAGGCTCGATCCCGCTCCAGTCATGTCGCAGGACGCTGAAACCAGAAATCTGCGAACGCTGCCAGATCCTGGTGCGTGGATTTCTCCAACACCATTTCAGGGGCTGCATTCGGGTCTCCCTTCGCTCCCCGGGTTACGAGCGCCGTGTGAACTTCCGATGGCACTCCACTCAGGTACGGCAAGTAGTCGTCCACGAATGCGAGCGGGCGCAAATCCGCCAATCTATCAGCCTTAGGACTGCGGTGTGCTCCATCGTGCGGAGTGGCGTAAACGCGCTCGATCAGGTAGCCAAAAGCACACAGATTCTTGAGGCGCGACGCTTCGGACTCGGTATCCAACGTCGATACAAAAGCGAGCTCAAATCCCGCATCATGAAGTCGCGTACACGCGTCGACGGCACGTAGCAGCACAGGTACTGAGCTCCAGAAGTTGGCGTCGAAGTGCTTGCAGAGCCGAACGCGTCCATCGGTGTCAAGCCGAAAAACATCCCAGCTGTCGAGGGGTCCGTAGCCGAGTGGGTCTCTGATCCCTGGCCGAGCACCAAAGGCATCGCACCATGCGTCAGCGTATCGTTCGAGATAGCCCAGCAAGACGCCATCGGCATCGAGCGCGACGAGCGGCCATCGTTTCATCTGGCGCAGTATCGGTGCGGATCGATGCCAGCGTAGGCCCGTGCAAACAGGTACGAGTCGCGAGCACTGCCGCCCAGTTTGTCAAGGTCGACATTTCCGCAGGATTCGCATGGGAACACGTATCCGCGGCCATTCAGTGCAATGCTGGGGAAGCGAGGTTCAGAGTAAGCAAGGCCTCAAGGCCCCATTGCTCGGCACGGCGGGTTTGAGCACGATCGCGTGAAGGTGCGCACGCTTGGATGTGTGCACTTAACCGGATCGTGCACACATGGACAAGCGAGAGACCAAGGACAAGAACACGCGACGCCGGCACGGCGATGCCTTCAAGCAGGAGCTCGTCGAGCGCAGCTTGCAGCCAGGTGCCTCGGTATCAGCACTGGCGCAGGAGCATGGCGTCAATGCCAATCTCCTGTTCAACTGGCGTCGCCTCCATCTGCACGCGTTGGCTGTGAAGCCCGCGGCATCGCTGCATCCCGCGCTGCTGCCGGTCACGGTCGTGCCCGAGTTGCCGATCGCGGCGCCGCCTCCAGCTGCGCCGCCCGCGCGCGC